>Ga0105048_10000774_pt1 | contig 50453 bp, 42 predicted proteins | sample MAT05_FD_78382 | JGI IMG/M metagenome (GOLD analysis project Ga0105048, IMG submission 78382) | Freshwater microbial communities from Lake Fryxell liftoff mats and glacier meltwater in Antarctica - MAT-05 | ecosystem: Environmental > Aquatic > Freshwater > Ice > Liftoff microbial mat | place...
CCCCTCGCCCGGGATTGAAATCCCGGGCTACCCTTACAAAGTCCCCTTCGGGGACTCCCCTCCGCGCTGCATTGGCCGAGCACAGCCCTCACGGGAGTCCGCCTTCAGGCGGACTTTGTACTGGGGAGCCCGGGGTTTCAACCCCGGGCGGGGGTGCTGCTCAGTACCACCGGGCGGGGGGGCGGCTCGGAACCAGGCAGATCCGCGGAGAATTTGAGATGTGCGCAATCATGAGGTTAAAACCTCGGGCTCTACGTACAAAGTCCGCCCCGAGGGCGGACTAGCGTCGACATTTCTTTCGATCGATACAGCTCCGACGCGAGTCCCCGAAGGGGACTGCGTAAGGTGGAGCCCGGGGTTTCAACCCCGGGCGGGGGTGCTGTTCGGCAGAGCTCGGTGGTCTCATCACCGCATAACGGCGAAACACGAGTCGGACCAAACCCCGCTGTAGAGCGGGCTTTTCAGCCTGGCGCCGACGGTTCGATGGGTCATAGCCTCACCCGTCCTCATGATGGAACGCGCCCCCTCGAGGCTCTCTTCGAACGCGAGGTCGCCCTCCTCGTGGCCGCCGCGTTCGGGAGCCTTTGATGAAGATTGTCGTGTTCGGCCTCACGGTGAGCTCCTCCTGGGGCAACGGGCACGCGACGCTGTGGAGAGGCCTTTGCCACGCCCTCGGCCGCCTCGGTCACCATGTCACCTTCTTCGAGCGGGACGCGCCGTACTACGCCGCTGCGCGCGATCTCACCGCGCTCGACCAGCACACGCTCCGGATCTACCCGACCTGGGAGGCTGTCCGCGAGGAGGCGCGCGCCGCGCTCGACGGCGCCGACGCCGCGATCGTGACCTCGTATTGCCCCGACAGCCTCGCTGCCTCGGCCCTGGTCCATGACTCCCGCGCGACCATCCGCGCCTTCTACGACCTCGACGCGCCGATCACCCTGGCTCGGATCCGCGCCGGCCGCCCGGTCGACTACCTCGGTCCTCAAGGCCTCTCGCGCTTCGACGTCGTCTTGAGCTTCGCCGGCGGCCCGGCGCTCGCCGAGCTCACCTCGCTCCTCGGGGCCCGGCGCGTCTTTGCTCTTCACGGCAGCGTCGATACCGACGCCTACGCGCCGGCGCCCGCCCGCTCGCTCTATCGGGCCAATCTCTCCTATCTTGGCAACTACTCGGCCGACCGGCAGGCGGCGCTCTCCTCGCTCTTCCTCGAGCCGGTCCGGCGCTCGCGCGGGCGGCGCTTCGTCCTCGGAGGCTCGCTCTATCCGCACGACTTCCCCTGGCTCAGTAACCTCCATTATGTCGGTCACGTGGCCCCGAAAGACCACCCGGCGTTTTATGGCTCCTCGTCGCTGACCCTCAATATCAGCCGAGGCCCGATGGTGACGATGGGCCACTGCCCTTCCGGTCGCCTCTTCGAGGCGGCGGCGTCCGGCGCCGCCGTGCTCAGCGACGCCTGGGAAGGACTCGAGCGCTTCTTCACGCCGGAGCGCGAGATCCTCCTCGTGCAAACGAAGGAGGATGTCCTCGCCGCCCTCGCGCGCCCCGCGGGCGAGCTCGCGGCGATCGGCCGCGCCGCGCGGGATCGCGCCCTCCATGAGCACACCGCGACTCACCGGGCCAGCGAGCTCATCCGGATCCTGAGCACCACGCGCGGAGGCCGGTAGACGCCCCTCAGGCGGTCGCGAGGCGCGTCCCGCGCGCAGGGGGCTGGCTGATCGACCGCGCGCAGAAGCTCTCGATCGCCCGCCGCAAGCCGCGCTGGAGGGGCACGCGCGGATCGAAGCCCAGCGCCGCGCGCGCCTTGTCGATCACCGGCTGCCGCCGCTTCGGATCCCCTTCGGGCAGCGGATGAAAGACCACGTGGCTCCGGCTCTTCGTCAGGCGCAGGATCTCCTGGGCGAGCTCGAGGATGGTGATCTCGGCGGGGTTGCCGAGGTTGATCGGCCCGGGATCTTCGGCGAGCTCCATCAGCTTCACCAGCCCGTCGACGAGGTCGTCGACGTAGCAGAAGCTCCGGGTCTGCGAGCCGTCGCCGTACACGGTGAGGTCCCCGCCCGAGAGCGCCTGGACGATGAAGTTGCTGACCACGCGCCCGTCGTCGGGGGCCATGCGCGGCCCGTAGGTGTTGAAGATGCGGGGCAAGCGCACGTCGACGCGCGAGCGGCGTTTGTAGTCCATCACCAGCGACTCGGCGCAGCGCTTCCCCTCGTCGTAGCAGGCTCTCCGCCCGGTCGAATCGACCGCGCCGCGGTAGCTCTCGGGCTGGGGGTGGACCTCAGGATCGCCGTAGACCTCGCTCGTGGAGGCCTGGAGGACGCGCGCGCGGTGGCGCCGCCCCAGCTCGAGCGCGTTGCGGGTGCCGATGACGTTGATGAGCGTGGTCCGCACCGGATCGCGCTGATAGTCTCTTTGGCTCGTCGGCGAGGCGAGGTTGTAGATGCGCTGCACCGCGAAATCGTAGGGGCTGGTGACGTCGTGCTCCACCACCGAGAAGCGCCGGCTCCGGAGCAGGTGGGCGACGTTGGCGCGCGATCCGGTGGAGAGATCATCGAGGGCGAGCACCTCGTGTCCTTCGTGGAGCAGGCGCTCGCAGAGGTGCGAGCCGAGGAATCCAGCGCCGCCGGTCACGAGGATACGCATCATGGTCGATGATCTCCAGAGCGGGTGAGCTCAACTCTTCGATGCTCAGGTGGTCAGTGACCTCGCGCAGATGCTCTCACCGGAGCATCAGCTCCGCGTAGATCGCGAGGAGCTCGTCGACGCGATGGACGCAGGTGTGGCGCGCGAGGAGGGTCGCCCGGCCGTGCTCGGCGAGCGCCCGCGCCCGCTCGGGGGACGAGAGCAACGAGCCGAGCGCCCGCGTCATGTCGCGGCCGGTCTCCGCGGGGAGGAAATCGAGGCCGGGCGAGAAGAGCTCCTCGTCGTCACGGAAGCGCGCGACCACGAGCGGGACGCCGCACGCGAGCGCTTCGAAGACGCCGATCGTCGGGATCCCCGGGAGCGACTCGACGTACGGTCGCCGTGGGATGTGCAGCGTGGCGCGGGCGCGCGCGAAGGCCTCGGGCACGAGGTGGTCGGGGATCCGCCCCGCGAGCTCGATCCCAGCGCGCCCGAAGGCAGCGCGCGTGATCGCTGGATAGCGCGCGCCGTGGACGCGAGCCGTGAGTCCGAGCGTGCGCACCGGGGCGATCAGCAGCGCCTCGATCTCGGCGCGGTGCTCGCCGTCGCCGTGGTCGTCGATCCAGACCAGATCGCGCTCGAGGCGCGCTCGACGCGGGGTGAACACGCGGGCGTCGGCGGCCTCGTGCCACACGAAGATCCGATCGGCGAAGCCGCGCGCCAGGTAGACGTCGCGGAGCGAGCGGCCGAAGGCGAGGACGCCGTCGTAGCGCCCGAGCTCGCAGCGGGCGATCGACTCCGGCTCGGTCACCGCGCGGTGGTGCGTGTCGTGAAAGAGGGCGCGGTAGGTCCCGGTGCGCGCCCGGTGCGCGCCGATGCGCCGGATCAGATCGGGATCGTTCCGCTCGTGAACGATCACCAGATCGACGTCGGCGAGCGCGCTGTCGAGATCGAGCGACGCGAGGTCGTAGCGCGTCGGCGCGAGGGCGGGGTAGGCGCGCTGCACCTCACCTCTGGCCTCTTCTCCGGCCTCGGCGATGAGGTGCTCGGCGCCCCACGCCGTGGCTGGCTCGAAGGTCCGCACCTCGTGCCCGCGGGCGGCGAGCTCGGTGACGACGCCGCGGAGAAAGTGAACGTTCCCGTGGTTCCATTCGGAGAGCAGCGAGCGACAGAACAGCGCTACACGCATGTCTCGCTCCACCGCGCGTCGACGGGGGCGATCTTCACACGACGCCTCCGACCCCGGTGTCGCGGAGGAAAGCGCAGAGCCGGCTGACGCCGTCGCGGAGGCGGGTGTGCGGCGCCCAGCCGGTCGCGTCCTTGAACCGCTGGAGATCCGAGACGTACCAGCGTTGATCACCGGGCCGCGCTGCCTCGAACCGGATCTCGGGGCGGCGCCCTCCGATCTCGTGGAGGAGCTCGAGGAGCTCGAGCAGGCTCGTCGTCTGCTCGGGCCCGCCGCCGAGGTTGAACGCTGTCCCGCGGATCCGCGGCATCGCCGCGCGCGCGACCAAAATCGCGCCGACGAGATCATCGGCGAAGAGCACGTCGCGCACCTGGAGCCCGTCGCCGTAAAGCGTGATCGGCGCGCCGCGGAGCGCCTGGATCGCGAAGTGCGAAACCCAGCCTTGCTCCTCGTTTCCGAGCTGCCGGAGGCCATAGATGCAGCTCGTCCGCAGCACGACAGCGGGGAGCCCGAAGGTGCGGGCGTAGTCGAGGACGTACTGATCGGCCGCGCCCTTCGAGCACCCGTACGGGCTGCAGAAGTCGAGCGGCTGCGCCTCGGAGATCCCGCGGGCGCGGAGCATCGCGTCCTCCGGCTCGCAGCGGAGCCCGAGCTCGCGCAGCGCGACGCCCGGGAGCGCGCCGTAGACCTTGTTGCTCGAGGTGAAGACCAGCGGCGGCGGCGTGTCCTGCCGGCGGATCGCCTCGAGCACGTTGAGCGTCCCGCGGGCGTTGATCTCGAAGTCCTCGACGGGGCGCAGCAGGCTCGTCGTCACCGCGACCTGCGCGGCGAGGTGGACGACGAAGGACGCGCCTCGGCACGCCTCCGCGACCACGGTCGCGTCGCGGATGTCGGCCTCGCAGAGCTCGACCCGGTCGCCGTGCGAACGCCGCAGCCACTCGGCGTTGCGCGCCACCTGCGGGCGCGAGAGATCGTCGAAGAGGATCACCCGCTCGCCTCCTTGAAGGAGGCGGTGCGCCAGGTTCGAGCCGAGGAAGCCAGCGCCGCCGGTGATCACCACCGGCCGCGTCGATCCGCCGTTCGTCGCGCTCATCGCGTGAGCCCACCTTGCAGACGCGCCCCGAAGATGGCGAGGACGTCCGTAGAAGGGTTCGAGAGTGCCTGACGAGGCCCGTAGACGTGGAGATGGTCAGACATAGGCGCTCTTGCGGTGTGCCCGCGCCGACGCGGCGCTCCTGATCGCCAAGCTACGTTGGTCGATCTCGTTGTCGCCTACCGTACATCCACATCTTCGCCGTGCAAGCGAGAGAGGCCCGTCTTCGCGAAAGGATGGATACGCCTCTCGCCGCGCCTGACTCGCATTGAGGAGATGTCCTAATCAAAGCCGACCTGCTAGGCTCGCGCCCCCGTCATGAAGTGCGTCAAGTGCGAAGGAGAGCTTCACCGCGTGCAGGTGGCCGATCTCGAGATCGATCAGTGCGACCGCTGCGCGGGCATCTGGTTCGACGCCCGCGAGCTCGACCGCGTGCTCGTTCAGAAGAGCATCGACGCCATCCGCCGGCTCAGCTCCCCCCGCCTCGATCTCGACGATCTCCGTGGCCGCTGCCCCCGCTGCCCCAGCGCCGGCGACCTCGTCCGGGTCGCCAGCATCGCCGCCCCGATCCACATCGACACCTGCGCCATCTGCGGCGGTCAGTGGCTCGACGGCGGCGAGCTCACGATCCTCCGCAGCGAGGGCTTCAGCGGCTCGCTGAAGCGCCTCTTTAACTGGATCCTTGACTTTGGCTAACGCTACTGCGGGTCGCAGGCTCCCTTGCAATATGCCTTGATCACGCCGGTGCGGAAGAACTCGTCTTCCTGATCGATCGCCTCGGGCAAGACACGGACCTTGTCGTGGGGATCATCGTCGTTGCCGCCGGTGTTGGGCACGTTCTCCTTCGGGGCGTCCGGGAGGCCGAAGCTGTACTCGACCAGGCCCGAGCCCATGAAGGGACCATCGCTGTCGGGGATTCCCCAGATCGACCGGTTCACCGGCTTGAGGTTCTTGGCCTTCAACGAGCGCGCGATGATGTGCGCTCCGAGCGGCGTCACCTGGAAATCCCCGATGGCGACGTCGAGCAGCACCTGGTGCTGCGGTGTGCCGGGGAGCATGTTCTCGTTGATGTACGGCATGTAGCCGTCGGGCTCGGTGCGGTCCCAGGTCATCTGGATCAGGCCGAGCATGAGCTGGATATTGCGGCCGGTCTGGTACGCGCTGTGGAGGAGCGTGAAATAGAAGCCGAAATCGACGCTGCGGTTCAGGAGCAGGCTATAGGGCGCGCCCGGCTCGCCCAGGATGCCGCGGGTCACGTCGGTGGAGACAGCCATGTAGCTGGTCCCGAAGATCCCCCCCTGGCTGTCACCGCGGTAATAGCGCTTCGTCGGATCGATCATCGGTTTGCCGTTGAATTGCGCCAGCGGATCGTCGACGAAGCGGCCCATCATCATCCGCATCGCCAGGAGGCTGTTGAGCAGCCCCTGGTGCTGCCGCTCCACCGCGCCCTTGAAGCCGGCGATGTCGCTGACGATCGAGTCGGTCACCACGGTGACGTCATCGTGGGCCATGCCGATGAAATCGACCGAGAAAGCCACGTAATTCCACTTGTCAGCGATCTCGGCCAGATAGCCGTTCTCCCCCTCGTGCTTCGATCCGAGGAGGCCATGCCCGTTCTGGAGCAGCGCCGCGGGCACGCCCTTGGTGGCCGAGTTGGGGATGTGAATCAGCACCTCGTACTCGGCGAACCCGTTCTGCTTCGGCATGCCCTTGTCGTCGAGGTTGAACTTGCCGCCGGGCGTGGCCTTGTCGAGGTAGAGCGGCACCTTCATCCGTGCCGTGATCCGCTTGAAAATGTGGGAGTTCGGGTTGTCGACCACGTCCATCGCGGAGATGGTGTACTCGGGGCCCTTGGCCCCCACGAGGGCGAGGGCGTCGTCGCGCATGTGGAGGAAGCGCGAGGTGTTGTTCTCCCGGCTCGCTGTCGAGTAATCCCAGGCGAGCTGGAGATCGTCCTTCTTGATCCCCGCCTTCTCGAGCCTGGCGAAGATGTCCTTGTAGAGCTCGCGCCGCCGCGCCACCGACACGTCGTCGCACAGGTCAGCGCCGTCGCGGAGCGCCTGGAACGCAGGCGTTGGGGCGATGGCCTTGCCGCCGGCGTCGACGATCTTGCGCACGGCGACGATGTAACGCGCGTTGTCCTTGAGGCGCACGACCGGGCGGATGATCAGCGCGCGATCCTCCGGCTGCTCGTTGCCGAGGCTCTCGTCGCGCTCCGAGAAATGAGCGACGCGCTCGCCGGTCTCGGCGTCGATGATCACCGTGGCGGAGTCGGGCCCGAGCGAGCTCTCGATCGTGTCCTGCGTCGGGAGGCCGGTGACGGTCGCGCCGGGCATGTAAAGGAGCGCCGGTTGCCCCGGAGAGAAGCCGTCGCTGTCGCTCCACAGCGTGCGATCGACGTGCGTGCCGCCGGTGTAGATCGGCAGCGTCGTCTCGCCGAAGACCACGTGCTTGCCGGTGATCGTGCTCGGATCGGCGGCGAGGTAAACGCTGGAAGGGAAGGGGTAGCCGCACTGGGTCGGCGTCAGCGGATCACAGTCGGATCCGAGCAGCGGCAGGCCGGTCTTCACCTCGTCCGCCTTGCAGGGGGTGGGCTTCGGTGTCGGCGTCGGCTTGGGTGTGACCGTGTCGGACGAGCAGGCGGAGCCCGCGATGAGAGCGAGCAAGAGGGTGGAGGAAGCACCGAGGGAGCGGAGGGATCGCAGCATCAGGCCTGCGACGATATCAAACTATCCCGCCTTTGCGGAGGCGTTGCGCTCGACCTGCGCGAGCGGCGGGGCGGGCGCGATCGAGGCGGGCTCCGTCCGCGCGGCGGCCGCCTCGCCGTCGCGCGCGGCCCACCACGCCGAGAGCTTGGGCCAGAGCGTCTTCGAGGCCTTCTGCGAGACCACCGCGCCGACGTGGCTGCCGGGCAGGTGAAGCCGCTGCTTGTCCTCGGCGCCGACGCGATCGATGAGGGCCGCCGCGCTGGCCCACGGGACGATGGTGTCGTGCTCGAACGTCACCGCCAGCGTCGGACAGGTGATGTTCTCGAGGTGCGCCTCCTTGCCCGAGAGGGTGAAGGTGCCTTTGAGGAGTGCGTCATTGCGATAGAGCTCCTCCACGTAGCGCTCGTAGCACTTGCCCGGGAAAGGGATGTTGTCGTTCCCCCACATCTCCAGGGCCATGAAGCCCTCGAGCGACTCGTCCGTCCAGGCCTTGTCGAGGAAGTGGACGAGCTTGGAGGCGGTCAACGTCGGCCTCAGCATCTTGAAGGCAGACTGCATGAGCACCTCGGGCACGTTACCCAGCGCCCCGACCAGGGTGCTCACGTCGAACTGCGGATCACGCGTCCAGGCCGAGAGCATCCCGTCGTCCTCGAAGCGCACCGGCGCCGCGAGGAGCGCGAGCGAGGCCACGCGCTCGGGCCGAACCGACGTGTAGATCGCCGCCAGCGTGCCGCCGAGGCAATAGCCCAGGAGGTGCGTCTTCCCCCGCGGGGACGCCTGCGCGACGAGCCGCGTCGCCCGCCCGAGGTAGCGATCGCAGACATCATCGAAGGTCAGATACCGATCCTCGTCGCTCGGGGTGCCCCAGTTGATCGTGTAAACGTCATGCCCTTGCGCGACCAGGTACGCCGCGAAGCTCTTGTCGGGGAGCAGATCGAGCACGTAATGACGGTTGATCAGCGAGGGCACCAGCAGGATCGGCGTGCGGTGGACGACGCCCTCGGGGCGGGGCCGATACCGCAGCAGACTCCACTTGTTCTCGTGATGCACGACGTCCGAAGGCGTCGTGCCGACCGGGGGCCTGGGCCGCTTCCAGAGGGTCGCGAGGGTGCGGAGGCCTTTCATGCGTAGAGCGCCTCGAACGCGTCGAGAAAGCGCTCGTAGACCTTCTTGCGCCGCACCTTGAGCGTCGGCGTCAGGAGCCCACCCGCGACCGTGAGCGGCTCGTCGAAGAGGTGGAACTTCTTGATCGTCTCGTAGCCGGGGAGCTGGGCGTTGACCTTGTCGATGCTCTTCTGCACCAGAGCCGTCACGGCCTCTTTATAACCCTCGGTCGTGGTCCCGGCCTCGGTCAAGTGAGCCCGGACCGCGCCCTCCTCGATCCAGACGCCGGCGGTCAAGTAGCGCTTGGCGTCGCCGAAGATCACCAGATGAAGGATGAAGGGATCGTCCTGGAAGCGGATCTCGATGTTGGCCGGCGGCACGTTCTTGCCGCCCGCCGTGACGAGGATATCCTTTTTCCGATCGATGATCTGGAGGAACCCATCGTCGGTGAAGCGGCCGACGTCACCGGTCTTGAACCACCCGTCCTCCGTGAAGGCCTCTTTGGTCGCGTCGGGATCCTTGTGGTAGCCGCCGAAAACGCTCGGGCCGCGGGCCAGGATCTCGCCGTCCTCGGCGAGCTTGATCTCGACCGAAGGGAAGGGCTTTCCCACCGTGTCGAAGCGGAAGGCGTCGGGCCGATTCAGCGTCAGCGTCGGCGACGTCTCGGTCAGCCCGTAGCCCTCGATGATCAGGAGACCACAGGCGTGGAAGAGCTCTTTGACCTCGCGCTTGAGGCCGGCGCCGCCGGAGAGGCAGAACCGCAGGTGCCCGCCGGTGAGGGCCATGAGCTTGGCCTTTTGCACCGCCGGATCGGCGTTGGCGGCCTTGGTCGCGAGCTTCTCCCACACCGAAGGGACGCTCATGAAGACGCTGGGCCGGACCTCGGGCAAACGGTCCATCGCGCTCGCGGGATCGCAGAGGTAGGTGGTGAAGCCGAGGGTGTTGCCGAGGCACGCCTCGCCGAAGCCGAAGATGTGGCTCATCGGCAACCAGAGCAGATCGATCGCGCCCTCGTCGACGAGAGGCGCGTTGCTCTCCAGCCAGTCGAGCCCGTTGACAGCCACGTTCCGGTGGGTGAGCGGGACACCCTTGGGGTTCCCGCTCGTGCCGCTCGTGTAAAGCATCATCCCGGTTTGATCGAGGGAGACGGCGTGCATCGTCCGCTCGAACAGGGCCGGATCCTCGGCGTCGCGCGCCGCGCCGATCGCCTGCGACTCGGACCACGTGACGAGCTTCTTCTGCACCTCGTCGTACGAGGGCACCTTCTTCCCGGCCGCGGTGAGCTTCTCCAGCACCTTCTGGGCGTCGAGGGCGTCGTCCAGCAGCACGATCTTCACGGCGGCGGCGTACTCGTCCCAGGCCTCGAAGACCCGCCCGAGGAGCGCCGGCGTGTCGACGAAGAGCACCTTGGCGTCACAGTGCTTGGCCACGTAGGCGGCCTGATCCACGGTGTTGGCAGCGTAGATGGGCACGATGGCCCCGCCCGCCGCCTGGATGGCGAGCGCCGCCGCGATCCACTCCACCCGATTGGGCGCGAAGATGGCCGCGCGATCACCCGTGCTCAGGCCGACCGTCCCGAGGAAGAGCGAGGCCTTCCGGATCTGCGCCGCGAAGGCGCCCCAGGTCACGGAGCGCCAGTCACCGTCCGCGGTGGGGAGCATGAAGCGGACGCGGGTCTTGCGCTCGGACAGCGTGTCGAAGACGGCGCGCGGGGCGATCTTGAGCTCGGTGTAGGGGGTGATATCCATGGCCGTTACTTCCTCTCCGGGAGCCGTTCTTCGAGGTCGAGGAGGCGGCTCTCGAGCTGGTTCAGCGCGTGGAGCGTGCGCTCTTGATCACGCTTGGTCGGGAGCCCGAGCGAGCCCCAGAACAAGGCAGCGTTCCTGTCGCTCCTGGCCTTGGCCTTCATCAGGACCGAGAGCAGCGCTCCTGAAGGCGCGAGGACGATCGGGCTCTTGAGCACCTTCTCCAGGCGCACCGCCGTCTTGTTCTCCCACGAGTCGAAGCCCTTCTTGAACACGTCCCACAGCATGTCTCAGCTCCTCATTGACCCAGGCGACGCACTTCGGCCGCCGTGGTGAAATTTGCTGCTTTTTCCCCGATATGGCTCGTCGCCCGCGCGACCTCGCCGAAGCACTCGGACACGAAGCCCACTTGCCAGGTCGTTTGTGGTGCTCCGCCGACCGAGGGGTCGAGCGTTACCTGTGTCTGGATCTGATGGACTTGTTGAAATTTGAGGTCGGGGAGCGTGAGCCTCCCGATCGCCGCGTCCGTCACGAAGTAGGTGTCAGTGCTGGCGTAGGCGAGGCCGTTGATCATCCCCTTCGAGATATTTCCCGTCGAGGTCCACGAGGACCCAGGGGCCAGTGGAAATCGATAGATATCGATCGGCGTCTCGTAGACGAGGAGCGTCTTGCCCTTCTTGGGCTTCTCGACGATCGAGGCCACGCCGAGGAGGGAGATGGCTTTGTCGGTGGAGGCGTAGATCCCGTCGAGCTCGCCCGTGGTGTCGACCGGCGAGGCGAAATCACCGGTCGGGAACGAGGACGCGTACCACTTCCCAGCGACCTTCGAGGCCGTGAGCACGAGCGACTTATCGCCGGCGACGTCCGGGAAGTCCCAGCCGAGGTCCCCGTCGGCGTCCATTTTCTGGGTGAGCAACACCGTACGATCGACGCCGGGTGGCGAGATCACGTACGAGACCGCGACATCGAAGGCGGCGCCGAGCTCGGCCGCGTCGATCTTCCCATCGAGGTTGGGGAGGCAGCCGAACGCGCTCCCGCCGGTGCCGCTGGTGCTGCTGCCTCCGGCGTCGCGATCCGGAGGGTGGGTGAGGTTGTCACCGCAGGCCGCGAGGAGCAGAGCGAAGGGGAGGAGAAGAGAAGTCTTCATGGGGCTCAAAACGCGTAGGTAGCGCGCATCCGGAGGGACTGCGCAGGTTTGGCGGGGAGATTGAGCGCCGGATTATCGAGCCCTGAGAAGGGGAAGAGGACGGCGTGGTCGAGGGCGATGTTGAAGCCGTCGCGGTTGCCATAGGTCAGGGTGGGATCGAGCTCGAGGCCGAGAGGCGCCTTTTGCCCGGGCGTCGACGCGGCGTTCATCGCAAAGGAGATGACCGCCGCGAGCTGCGCCGTGAGCTTGCTCGGGCCGAGCTTCGCCAGGGTATACCGCGCGTGGGGCCGGAGATAGACAGCGTCGGTCACCGTCCCGATGATCTCGTGAAACAGGATGCGATCGATGCGATAATCGGGGTGGAAGCGGAAGTTGTCGACGTTGTTGTCGTAGGGGGGATTGGCCTGCGGGCCATCGAGATCGCCCGGCTTCGGGACCGCGCCGTTGAGCGGCGTCTTCACCCCGAACCCCGGCGCGGGATCGCCGCTGGCGAGGCCGAGATCGAAGCCGGCGCCAAAGTCGCTCTCGGGCGCGCCGATCTCGCTCTCGAGCGCGAAGCCGAACTGCTTTGAGCCGACCGGGTTGTCGAGGAGGACGCCGGGGAAGAGCGAGCCTTGCTCGATGTTGGCAAAGAGCCCCGCGGCCTCGATCTCGAGGCGGAAGTTCGGCGTGGTGACGCGGAACCAGCCGTCGACGGCCGACGCGGTGTACCCGCGCCTCATCACCTGATCGGCGTTGAGGGCGGGGGGCGTCGCTATCGGCAGGTAGTCCGCCGGTACATCATTGTCCTGCCAGCGATGCGAGAAATAGGCTCCGTACTCGACGGTGATCTTGCCCGCCTTGCGCCGCCGCTCGCGCGAGACGTCGTCGCGGTAGCGGAGGAAGGCGAGGGTGACAGTGCGCACGTCGTCGCTGGGATCGACGTCGATGGCGCGAGTCTCGATCTTCCGCGCCCGGAAGGGCCCGTTCGACGAGACATCGAAGGACACCGCGAAGATGTGCCCGAGGGCGGGGGTGAGGAAGGCGATGCGATCGGCCGAGTCGCCGCTGTCACAGTCGGCGCAGTCGCCCGCGTTGGCCAGCATCCCGAGGCCCCACTGGCTGCCCATGCGGCCGGCGCTGAAGATGCCAATCGGCGTCAGCGCCTCGCCATAAGCGCGCTTCAAGCGGAGCGCGGCGACGGGCCTCTGGGTGGAGGACGTCGAGGGCACCCCGTCGGGCGCGCTGCCGAAGACGAGGTTGTCCGGCGCGTCGAAGCGGGCTTTGACCGCGACCCCGAAGCCGGGCGCGTAGAAGGCCACGTCGGTCCGCAGGCGGAAGTCCATCGTGGTCAGCGTCTGCCCCTTCGGATCCGCGAGGGGGACGGGGAAGAGCGGCTGTCCCGAGGGGGTGAGCCCGCGATCGAGATCGAGGTTGTAGAGCAGCTCGCCGCGGACGCGGAAGGCGCCGTGGACCACCGCCGTCGTCTCGGTCTGGGCGGCGATGTCGTTGCCGATGTCGGTGAACCCGGTGGCCTGCGCGGTGGCCGGCGCGAGCAAGAGCGCGGCGAGAGAAGCGGAGATGCCGAGTCGCCTCACTGGTTCTCCCCCGACTTCGGCTCGACAAGTGCAGGCTTGTCGGTCTTGTCGGCCTTGTCGACCTTTGGCGCCTCGACCGCGGGCACAACCTCCGGCTTCGCGGGCGAAGCCTTGCTGTCCTCGTCGAGAAAGCGAATCAGCTCAGTGTTGGAGGCGGTCCTGGCCTCGAGCATCGGGAAGTGTCCGCAGCGCGGGTAGACGACGAGGCGCGCGTGCGGGAGCTCGCGCGAGAGGCGCTCGCCGAAGGGCAACGTCGTCACCACGTCTTCTCGGCCCCAGAGGAGGAGCGTGGGTTTGTCGATGGTGCGATACCGGGTCGCCACGTCGGTGTAGTGCATCCCGCGCACGCCGGCGAGGGCCGCGGCGACGGTGCCGGGGCGCTCGAGGGAGCGCTCGACGGCCTCGGCCAGCGGCTCGGAGACCAGGGTCTTGTCGAAGAAGGCCAGCGACATGCGCTCGTCGGCGCGCTCGTTGTAATACATCGAGAAGAGCGCCTCACCCACGCCGCCTGCGCGGGACATCACGAAGAACGTCGGCAATTGCTCCTCGTAGACCCAAGCGTCGTAGAGGGCGATGCGACTGACCCGCTCCGGCGCCGCGAGCGCGAGCTCTAGCGCCACCGAAGAGCCCCACGAGTGGGCGACGAAGGCCGCCTTCTCAATCCCGCGGGCCGCGAGCAGGCGCAGCACCAGGTGCGCTTCGGCCTTCGGCGAATAGTCCCCTTCGGGCCGATCCGACCACCCGAAGCCTTTGAGATCCATGGCGATGACCCGGTGGGTCTTCGACAGCTCCGGGATCAGCAAATCCCAGGTCTCGAGCGAGGAGGCGAACCCGTGAATCAGGACCACGGGAGGGCCTTGGCCCACGTCGACGTAGCGCACCCGCGCGCCGTCCACCGACGCGAACGTGGCAGTCGGCGGCTCGCCCACCATCGCTCCGGAGTGGAACGCGAGGCAACCTGTGAGGAATGGCAAGGCGAAGAGGAGCGATTTCATGGTGCGAGCCGGCTGACCTCGGCGGCGGTGGTGAACTCGTCCACGGTCTCGTTGTCTTTCGAGACCATGGTTGCGACCGTGCCGAAGCACTCGGTGACGAAGACGAATCGGTGAGATTTGGTGAACAGTCCGCCCAGGTTGCTAAGCCGATTCACCTGGATCCGCAGGACAGGGAAGGTGGCGAAAGGCGTCTTCATGGTGCCGTGCGCGTCGACCGTCGAGTCGTAGGTGTCGGCGTAAAAGACCGCGATCGTGGTGCCCTGGGCCTTCCCGGTGATCTGTGAGCTGGTCGTCCAGGTCGCGCCGGCCTTGATCGGGAAGGAGAGGACCTTGATCGGTGTGGTGTAAACCAGGCTCGTCGCCATGGCGCCGTCGGTCGGCGAGACCACCCCGCGGAGGAGCAGCGCCCCGGTCGCGACCTCGAACACGCCGAGGAGGTCTGCCGTGGAAGAGAGACGAGACGCGTAGGTGGCGCCGGGGAAGGTCGCGGCGAACCACTTTCCCGCGATAGGCAGCGTCTCCACCAGCTCGTCTTTCTGGCCGGTGATCATCGGAGAGAGATCCCAGATGTGGCTGCCGTCGGCCTGGACCTTGCCCACCGTGTCGACTGGTACGCTCGCCGCGGCGCTGAAGTTGGCGTGGAGGCCCGCCGCCAGCGGTACCTCTTCCTGGGTGATGACTCCATCGTTGTTGGGCGGAGAGCATGGCCCAGCGCTGCCGCCGCTGCCGCCCGTCGCGCTCCCGCTGCTGCCGGAGCCGGTGCTCGACGTCGCGCCAACGCTCGCTCCGCCGGCTCCGCCGCTGCCGGTGCCAGTGCCTGTCGCGCTGGAGGTGGCGGTCGCGGTCGACGCTTCACCGCAGGTTCCATCGGTGTTGCAAACACCCGAGGGGCAGTCCGAGCCGACGACGCACCCGCTCGCGCCCTTCGCGGCGCAGGCGGCGAGCGTGGGCAGGAGCAGCAATAGGAGAGGGAGAGCCTGACGGTACAACATCGAAATTCTGCATAAACGAGATCGGTCGGCCCGGTCAATCGATTTTTGTGCGGTGCAAAATAACGCCCGCGCCGATGGATTCCCTGCCTCTTTTGCGGTATCGCGGATGACCAAGGAGGTCGTGCTTGCTCGTCAAGAAGTACTCGAACCGGCGGCTCTACGACACCGAGCAGAGCCGCTACATCACGCAGGAAGAGCTCGCCGAGAAGATCCGCCTCGGCGCGGAGCCTCGCGTCATCGACGCCGCGACTGGAGACGATCTCACCCAATCGACGCTGGCCCAGATCATCCTCGAAAGCCGCGGCGCTTCACGCTTGCTCCCGGTGCCGCTGCTCGTCCAGCTGATCCGGATGGGCGACGATTCGCTCGCCGAGTTCCTCGGTCGCTACATGTCCGCCGCGCTCGATCTCTACCTCCACGCGAAGGAGGGCGCCGCGGCGATCGCGCCTTACAACCCCTTCGCGAACGTGCCCTTCGCCGCCACCAACGCGCTGGCGCGGCTCCTCCTCGGTGGGCGCGGCAACGCCTTCGGCCGGCGCGATCCGGCCCCGGTCTCGGCGCCGGTTCCACCGTCACCGTCGCCGCCTCCACCGCACGAGACCCGCGACGAGATGAAGGATCTCCGGCGCGAGCTGGACGAGATCAAGCGCGCCTTGCGTCCCGCTCCGGCCGCCCGCGCCGCGGCGGCGAAGAAGCGCCGCAAGTAGCCCTCCTTGCTGCGCTGCAACATAAACCGTTGACAGGTCGGCACCCGGGATTTAGCCTCCGACTCCCGAAGCGGCTGAATGACCGGCTGTTTCACCCCTGACGAGGACACGAGCATGCAATTGATGCCGACGCCCAAGGATACGATCCTTCGCGAGGGGACGGCCTCGCTCTATCACTTTCGCCGCCCCGAGGGCGTGACCCCCGCCGGCGGGCTGCCGCTCCTGCTCGTCCCCTCGATGATCAATCGCTGGTACGTGCTCGATCTGCGCAAAGGCGCGAGCCTGGCCGACGCGATGGTCCAATCGGGGCTCGACACCTACTGCCTCGACTGGGGCATCCCCGAGGACGAGGACCGGTATTTCACCTGGGACATGGTCCTGGCGCGGCTGGGCCGGGCTGTGCGCGCCGTGAAGCGGGCCACCGGCGCGCCGCAGGTCGGCGTGCTCGGCTACTGCATGGGCGCCACCGTGAGCGGCATCTATACGGCGCTTCACCCCGAGAACGTCGCCGCGCTGGCCAACCTCGCTGGCCCGTTCGACTTCAGTAAGGCTGGCTTCCTCGGCGAGATGGTCAACGCCAAGTACTTCGATCCCGAGGCGATCGTGGCGGCGGGCAACGTGAGCCCGCGCCAGATGGAGAGCGGATTCACCTCGATGCGGCCGACAGCCTCGCTCGCGAAGTGGATCAACCTGATCGATCGCGGCTCGGATCCCAAGGTGCGCGAGTCGTTCCTGGCGCTCAACGCGTGGTCCGGAGACAACATCCCTTTCCCGGGCGCGGCCTACGCCGTCTACATCCGGGAGCTCTATCAGCAGAACCTGCTGGTGCAGGGGAAGCACTATGTCGCCGGACAGCGGGTGGACCTCGGGAACATTCGTTGCCCGGTGTTGACGGTGGTGACGGATCGCGACACCATCTGCCCGCCGGCCGCCGCCGCCGGGCTCAACGAGCATTGCGGCTCGACCGACAAAGAGCTCCTCACCGTGTCGGGCGGCCACGTCGGCGCTGTCGTTGGCAGCAAGGCGTCGCGCGTGCTCTATCCCGCGTTCGCTTCGTTCTTCAAGAAGCGCCTCGCCGTCACGTCCGCGGCGTTGCTTCCGGCCACGACCGCGAGCTGAGCAGGCGAGCGAGCAGGGGAGAACGTCGCTGCTCTCCCCGTCCTGCGCCGCCCGTGCTAGCGACCGCATGTGGACGAACTGGCCCCGCTCCAAGGCGACAGCGAAGAACTCGGAACCCCGTCTTTTCCTGACGATCTCAACGATCCTCAGCAGCAGGCGGCCGCGCACGTCGACGGCCCGCTCCTGATCTTCGCCGGCGCGGGCAGCGGGAAGACGCGGGTCATCGTCTACCGGATCGCCAACCTCGTCGCCGTCCACCGCGTCCCGCCGTACAAGATCCTCGCCGTCACGTTCACCAACAAGGCCGCGGGCGAGATGAAGCGCCGCCTCGAAGGCCTGCTGGGAGAAGGCGTCGCCAAGGATCTCTACGTCGGCACCTTCCACGCCGTCTGCGCGCGCCTCCTGCGCCGCTACCACGAGGCCGCGGGCCTCGAGCGGAGCTTCGTCATCTACGACGACTCCGATCAGCGCGCGGTGATGAACCGGGTCTTGAAGGAGCTTTCGCTCGACGAGAAGCGCTTCCCGCCCAGGCAGGTGCTCTCGCGGATCCACAAGCAGAAGCAGGAGGGCAAGGGCCCCGCGGAGTTCCAGCCCGAGGGCTTCTTCGACGAGCCGATCAAGAAGTGCTTCGAGGCCTACCAGCGCCACCTCCAGGCCGCGAGCGCGGTCGATTTCGACGACATCCTCCTCCACGTCCTCCGCATCGTGGAAGACCCGGAGAGCATGCCCGGCGAGGAGATCCGCCGCCGCTTTCGCTACGTGCTCGTGGACGAGTTCCAGGACGTCAATCAGGTGCAGTATCGCCTGGTGCGCGCCTTCGCGTGCCAGCCGCCGCACAACCTCTGCGTGGTCGGCGACGACGACCAGAGCATCTATCGCTGGCGCGGCGCCGACGTGCGCATCGTCCGCGGCTTCCGCAAGGATTTCCCGGGCGCGGTGATCGTCAAGCTGGAGCAGAACTACCGCTCCAGCAACAACATCGTCAAGGGCGCCCTCGGCGTGATCAAGCCCGCCAAGGATCGCGAACCCAAGGAGCTGTGGACGGACAACCGCGACGGCGAGCAGATCTCCGTCATCGCCTGTGACAACGAGCACGACGAGGCGGCCTTCGTGGTGGAGCGGATCCGGGAGCTTACCCAGCGCGGCCTCTCCGCCAAGGAGATCGCCGTGTTCTACCGCACTCACGCCCAGTCACGCGTGCTCGAAGAGGTGATGAGGGCCGAGCGCATTCCTTACCAGATCATCGGCGGCGTCCGCTTCTTCGAGCGCGCCGAGGTCAAGGATCTGCTCTCGTACCTCCGCGTGGTGGCCAACCCGCGGAGCGACGTCGATCTCCTCCGGATCATCAACAAGCCTTCGCGCAAGCTCGGCGACACTACGCTCGACAAGCTCGTGCAGATGGCCGACGGCCGGAGCGCGTCGCTCTATGACTCGATCGAGGCGCTCTGCGCGAGCGGCTCCGTCAACTCGGGGACGCGCCACAGCCTGCAGTCGTTCCGCGATCTCCTCCAGAAGCTGATGAAGGCGGCGCGGGACATGCGCCCGAGCCAGCTCGCCGAGTTTGTCCTCGCCGAGTCGGGCTACCTCAAGATGCTCGACGCCGACGACAGCACCGAGAACGAAGCGCGCAAGCAGAACCTGAGCGAGCTCGTGGGCTCGATCCTCGACTACGAGGAAGAGGCCCGCTCCGCCGGCGAGGAGACCTCGCTCAGCGGATACCTCGAGCGCGTGACGCTCTCCAGCGACATCGACGCGCTGGAGGACGCCCCGCGCGTGGCGATGATGACGGTCCACGCCGCCAAAGGGCTGGAGTTCGACTCGGTGTTCATCACCGGCATGGAAGAAGACCTCTTCCCCTTTCGCGCGGCGGATCCTTCCCGCAACGAGGACGTGGAGGAGGAGCGCCGCCTCGCCTATGTAGCGGTGACGCGGGCGCGGACGCGGCTCTGGGTCACTTACGCAGGGAGGCGGATGATCTTCGGGCAAACGCGCTTTGGCCTGCCGAGCCGCTTCATCACCGATCTCCCTCGATCCACCGTTCGTCAGGGCGCGACTCCCGCGCTCGAACGTCAGCAATCGAGCCGCGAGAGCGGGAGCGTGGGCTCCGTCTACGCGCGGGTGCGCGCCGGAGGCAGCCCCTGGACTCACCCGCAGGATCGATCGTCGAGCGGCGGTGCGAGCTACCCGGGTCGCGCCAAAGCCGAGCCGGAGCGGGCGCCCGGGGAGCGCTACGTCGAGAGGGAGCCTGATCTCGACCAGCGCGGCGGGGAAGACGGGGTCATCGGCGTCGGCGGCCGCGTCCAGCACAAGACCTTTGGCGTCGGGCTGGTGATGAGCGTCGACGGGGGCAGTGATCCCGTCGTCTCGGTGAAGTTCTCCGGCTACGGCGTGAAGCGGATCAAGGCGACGTTCCTGCAGCGCATGGGCGACTGAGCCGCCAGCGCGACCTGCGCGAGATCGACCCGCTCGAGGCGACTCAGGTCCGGAGACAAAATAAGGAGCGCCGCAGGCGACCTGGGGGGGTAGGTCTCATCCGCGGCGCTCGGCTCCAGACTAAGCAGACAACGTGCCAGGTCGGAACGTCTAGAATCTCGAACGTTTCGGAGGAGCGCGACGTCCGGGATTGCAATCCTGCGATTGTGGATGGCAAAGAAGAAATGGGGAGGCCCCGGGACCCGGGTGGGCCGGGTAGGTCGGCCCTCCGGTCAGCCTACGGCGACGCGCTGCGCGAAGGCGACGATCTCGCGGGTGAGCCGCGCCGGATCGTCGAGGTGGGGGCAGTGCCCGAAGCCCTCGGGCTCGTCGATCGTCGCGTGAGACGGCAAGCTCTCCTTGAAGAAGTCCAGGTTCTCCTTCGGCAAGAGCCGCTCGGAGCGCCCCCAGACCAGGTGAATGGGCATCTTCAGCGCGGCGAGCTGCTCTCTCTGGAAGAGGTGCTGTGAGCGGGCGGAGCTCGTGAACGAGAGGATAGCGTCGCGCGCGAACATGCGCTGGACGTCGCCGGCAATCAGCGGAGCGAACCAGGGAGTCCGGTGGTAGAGGAGGCCCAGAAAGGCGCGCGTCTGCGCGGGAGATCGCATGTCGAACGTTCGGAGGAAGGTCTGAAAGGCCTCTTCCGACATCGCCGCGCCCGCGGGGGAAGAGAGGAAGACGCCGCGGACGCGCTCTGGCCGCTCGATCGCGTAATTCAGCGCCACGCCGCCGCCGAGGGAGTTGCCAAAGAGGATCGCGGGCTCGTCGAGCTCGGCGTCGAGCAGGTCGCGCATCGAGGAGAACAGGCTGTCCGGCGTCAGCGGCTCGAAGGGGCCGCTGCTGAAGCCGTGCCCCGGGGCGTCGGGCGCGAGGACGCGGCGGACATGAGGACGCAGGCGCTGAATCACCGGCGCAAACGCGGTCGCGGCCGAGCTGATGCCGTGAAGGACGACGACGGTGGGGAGCTGTCCCGCGCCGCGCGCGTCATAGACGTGATGATCAGCGATCTGCGTCCGGACAACGCGGCTCGTGAGGCCGCTGCGGTTGAGGGCGCGGCGGGCGGCCCGTTCGACGAGGGGGAGTAACGCCATGCGAGAGCGCATAGCAGAGACGAACCGGGGCGGGTACGGTGTTTTCCCCCCGGGCCGGGCGCCGCCGGCCTCGGAGGCGAGCCTTCAATGCTTCTCCAGCGTCTCCCAGGGGAACACCGAAGCTTCGTCGAGGGCGAGGAGGAGCTCGCCCACCATGCGTCCGCGCTCGGTGAGGGCGCGCGGGGTGAGCGCGGCGGCGAGGGCGCGGCGGGCGCGATCGCGCGGAGCGACGTCGCCTGTCGCGCGGGTGAGGGCGGCGAGGAAGCGCGCTGCCATGATGTTGTGAGCAAACGGTCGATCGCGCCGGGCGAACACGCCTGCCGCAGAGGCATCCTGCGATCGCGCGAAGTAGGCGCCTGTCTTCGCGTCGGCAAAATCGCGCTCCATGGCAACAGCGATCTTCCCGGCGGTGTCGCGGTACGACGCCTCGCCGCTCACCTCGGCGAGGCGAACCAGGGCGTGTCCGAGGCTGGCGGCGTCGGCGAGGTAGAGCGCTGTTGATCCGGTGCGCCGCACCGTCCCGTCGGCCGCGACGAGGCGAGTGAGGACGAGATCGGCGGCGCGCTTGGCGCGAGCGAGCGCGGCCGGATCGCGGGAGACCTCGTAGAGCGTGGCGAAGGCGGCGATCCCCAGGCCGTTCTCGTGCGCATACACGTGCTCGTCGACGCGGGGAACGCCGAGCTTGCGCCGCTCTGGGCCTTCGAGGCGATAATACACGTCTCCATCCACGAAGAGGGCCTTACGATCATGGGCGCCGACGTCGGCGTCCTGGCTCGGCAGAAAGGCTCCCTCGGGGGTGGAGAGGAAGGTGCCGAGGTAGCGCGCGATCCCCTGCGCGTCGGCGAGGAGCGCGGCGTCCCGGGTGGCCGCGTAGCCCCGCGCATAGGCCTCGAGGTTCGCCGCCTGATAGGCCATCAGCTTCTCGTAATGAGGCTTGTCCCAGGTTGATCCGGCGGAGTACTGATAGACCCCGCCCCACGCCGGATCGAGGAGGGCGCGCTGCTGCTTCAGGGTGAAGACAGCGCGCTTGCGGGCCTCGGCGTCCCCGTGGGCGGCGCGGCGGAGATCGATCTCGATCGCCGCGCCGAGGGGCGACTTTTGCCGTCGTCCCCAGCCACCTTGCTCGGCGTCGTAGTACGAGTCGAGCTGGAGCACGGCCTCGCCGGTGGCCCACCCGAGGGCCTCGACCGGCGCAGGGAGCTCGGCGGGGCCGCGCGCTTCGGCCTCCAGCGGGGCGCCCTTCGCGAGCGACTCGAGGCCTTCGAGGATCGTTCGCAGCTCGTCCGGCGGGAGATAGCCGCGGTATTTCCCGATCTCCCGCCCCTCGGGCGAGAAGAGGATCGTCGCCGGCCAGCCCCAGTCTCCATAACGATCGGCGAGATCGGGGTGCTCGTCGACGTCGACGCGAACGGCGATGAAGCGCTCGCGGAGGATCCGGGCGATCTCTGGATCGAGATAGGTAGTCTCGTCCATCACATGACACCAGTGGCACCACTCGGCCGCTCCATCGAGGAGCAGGTATTTCCCTTCGCGGCGGGCGCGCTCGAACGTCTCGGGCGACCAGGCCGCCCAGGTGAAGGCGCGCTCGCCTGCGCGCGCGCGTGAGGCCGCGATGTTGACCTCCTCGGGCGTGTCCTTGCGGACCATCCCGCGCGAGGAGCCGGGCGCTCGGGCGGCTTCGGAGTGGACGGGGTTGCCGAGGCAACCAGCCAGGGAAAGGGCGAGGATCGGGGCGACAAGAGCCTTCACGAGGCCTGCTACGAGCGGGGAGGGGAGAAGGTTGCACCGGGCTCTCACGAGCACGTCGCGCTCCACCCCAATTTCGCGCTTCGGTCACACTCGTGTTTCGCCGTTATGCGGTGATGAGACCACCGAGCTCTGCCGAACAGCGCCCCCGCCCGGGGTTAAAACCCCGGGCTCCACCTTACGAAGTCCCCTTCGGGGACTCGCGTCGGCGCTGTATCGATCGAAAGAAATGTCGACGCTAGTCCGCCCTCTGGGCGGACTTTGTACGTAGAGCCCGAGGTTTTAACCAAGGGCTCGGGCGGGCGGGCGGCGTCCAACTCCACACGAAAATGGCGAAACACGAGTCACACACGGTGGGCCCGCACCGATGAGCCTGAAATGGCACGAAGCGCGCTCGGGTGGTTGGTGGCTGTGGTAGCTCTCTCGTGCGGGTGCGCGGCTCCGCCCTCGCCTGTCCGCGCGGCGCTCGGGCCGCCGCCGCTCCTCGCGGTTGGCCTGCGGTTCTCGCCGATCGCAGCGACGACCCTGCCTGTTCGAGCGCCCGATCTCGTCGCCGGCCCAGCGGTCGCCGCCGAGGTCGCGGTCGCCGATCCGCCCCAGGAGCCCGTCGGTCCGCGCTCTGCGGCGCTGCCCAGCGGCTTTCACAACCCCATGCCCGGCGGCGTCATGGCGGGGTATCAGGCCGACACCGGGCTCGACATCGCCGGGAGCCCGAGGCCCGTTTATGCCCTCGCCTCAGGCACCCTCGACTACGCTGAGCCGGGGCACACCCTCTGGACGGGCCCTTCGGACACGGCCAACTGCGCTCGCTTCGAGCTCGACTCCCCGATCCCGTGGAAGGGGCGGCAGATCACCCATGTGTACTATGCGCACCTCTCGAAGCTCGCTCACCTGCAGCCGGAGGGCGCGACGCCGAGGCGCCACCTCGAGGCGGGAGAGCTGCTCGGGAGCTCGGGCGTGGCCAACCACAGCCCGCACCTCCACATTGGCTTTCTCCTCGACGGCGAGGTGGAGCAATACTGGGGTACGTTCCTCCTCGCCGACGAGGTCCGCAAGGTGCTTGGCGGCTACAGGAACGGGGATATTCTGCCGCGGGAGTAGAGGCCGTCAGCGGTAGCCGATCTGGACGGTGCCAGTGCGCTCGACTCGTTTGCCCCCGATGTCGAAGCGGCCCTGAACGCCGGCGAACAGGAACGTGCTTATCTTCTTGTCGGGGATGACGGTGTTCCCGGTTGGCCCCTCGGGGTTGCGCCAGATGAAGAGGTTGACGTCGCCGCCGATCACCGGGCCGAGCGCCACGTCGCGCGAGACGCGGATGTCGAGGCCTACCCTGGCGTGGGCGAGCTCGAGGCCGTGGGTGAGCACGTTGTTGTTGGGGCCTTCGGGCGCGATCCAGAGCATGCGGTAACCGCCGCCGAGGCCGAGCCAGGGGTCGACTCTGTCGTAGGGGCGAAGGTGGAGCTTCCCTTCCACCCCGACGCCGACGCCGCGCACCCGCGTCCCTTGCGGCTGCTCGGGCGCTGCCGAGAGCTCTTGATACTGGAGGGTGCCAGCGACCGAGACCTCAGGCGTGGCGCGGTAGCCAAGGCCGACACCGACGCCGATCCCGCCGCGCGCCACGCTGGACAGGGCGCCGCCCTGGCTCGCGTCGATCCCGCCGAAGCCTCGGCTGTACCCGGTGTCGATGTTGAGCTCGAAGGCCTCCTTCGGCGCCGCGAACGGCGTGAGCGCCGCGCCTTCGGCCTCCTCCGCGTGCGCCGACGCAGCGAAGGCGCTGGCGAGCGCGACCGTCATTCCACCAATCAACCACTTTTTCATGAAAAAATCCCCCTCGCGGCCGAGCGTCGGGCCTGGGCGCGGTGCTCCGGTGAGCAGGACTCGTGCCCATCGTGCTGGGCGGGAGTTGCCCGAGATCGCCCGGGCAGACGCTCGCCATGCAATCCCCGCTTTCCAACTCGCCCGCACTCGGGCACCATCCCGCCCATGTCCCCCTGGATCCATGTTGAAGGCAAGGTCGCTCTCGTCACTGGCGGGAGCCGCGGTATCGGCGAGGCGATCGCCAAGGCCCTCGGGCAGAGCGGCGCCAAGGTCGCGATCGCCTCCCGCAAACTCGAAGGCGTCAACGAGGCCGCTGGGCGCCTCCGCGACGCCGGCGTCACCGTCGAGCCGTTCGCTTGCCACACCGGCAAGACCGATCAGATCGAGGCCCTGGTCGCGGCGGTGATCGCTCGCTTTGGCAAGATCGACGTCCTCGTCAACAACGCGGCGACGAACCCGCACTTCGGGCCGATGCTCACCGGCGACGACGCCGCGTTCGACAAGACGTTCGAGGTCAACGTCAAAGGCTACCTGAACCTGGCCAAGGCTGTGGCGCGGCACCTCATCGAGCGCGGCGCGCCGGGCTCGATCATCAGCGTGGCGAGCATCATGGGCCTCACCTCCGCTCCGCTTCAAGGCATCTACGGGATGACGAAGGCCGCGGTCGTCTCGATGACCAAGACCCTGGCGATGGAGCTTGGCGCGAGCGGCGTCCGCGTCAACGCCATCGCCCCAGGCCTCGTGGAGACGCGGTTTGCCGCGGCGATCGTCGGCAACAAGGACATCGTCGATCGGGAGCTCGCGCGGACCCCGCTCGGGCGCTATGCCCAGCCGGACGAGATCGCCGGCGCCGCGCTCTACCTGGCCTCGGACGCCTCATCGTTCGTCACCGGTCAAACGCTCGTCGTGGACGGCGGTCGCACCATCGCTTGAGCCTGCCGGGAGCCCCATGAAAAGAGCCGTCCTCCTCTTCTCCACCGCGCTCGCGCTCATCGCCTGTGGCTCCTCCGAGTCCTCGGGATCGAGCGGCGCGACGACCTCCGCCGCCACGAGCAGCGGTGCTGGGGGAGGAGTCGGCGGCTCAGGTGGCTCGGGTGGTTCGAGCGGCTCGGGCGGCACCGTGCCCACCCAGCTCGACGTGATCGGGGCTGATTTACAAGGCGATTTCGACAACTCCACCCAGCACGCGATGAGCGGAGGCAAGCTGGTGGAGCGTCACGTCTGCCCCATCCCGGGGCGCGACGGGGACGCCTCGGTGCTCTGGCTCTACGTCGAGCAGGTGGAGGACACGAGCGGCAAGCGCGACGCGTACTCCACCCGTGTAAACGAGATCAAGCTGGTGATGGGGAAGCCAGTCCTGCGCCTCTACAAGCTCGCTGCCACCCACCCGCTGGCGACCGATCCCTACAAGTTCAACGGTCCTCGCGACGGCTGCACAAAGCCGAACGTCTTGAAGACCCTCACCGACGCAGATCTGCTCTATCGCAGCGGCTGCGACGTGACCTTCGCGCCGAGCGGGGACGGGTTCGACGCCGCCACGGCCAACAACACCTGCGCCGTGCCCGGCGGGTTCATCAACACTCAGGCGGTCGTGAAGGAAGGTGAGCTCATCACCACGGACAGCTTCTTCGACGCGGCCTCGATGATGACGCAGGCGCTCTCGAGCTTCGAGCTTCGCCGCGTCATCAAGGCTCCTTGAGTCGCCTGCTTCAACCGATCACGCCGGCGGTTTGCAGACACCCTGTCCGCCGCAGCCGGGCGATTCGGGGGGGCACTGGGCGGCGGTCGTGCATTTCAGGCTGCAGTGCATGCCCTTCTGCATGAAGTTGGCGCAAAGGCCGCTCGCGCAGTCGCCGTCGACAGCGCATGTGGCGCCGAACACAGCGCCCATGCCCGTGCCCGTGCTGCTGCTGCTGGTCGCGCTGCTGGTCGATCCCGTGGTGCTGCTCGACGTCGTGCCGCTGGTGCTCGACGTCGCGCTGCTGCCGCCGCTGCCGCCGCTCCCACCCTGGCCGCCGCTGCTGCTGCTCGCGCCGGTCGTCGCCGTGCTGTCGCCGCTGCCCGATCCGCCGCTGCCCGTGCTCTCGCTCCCGCATCCCGCGGTGATGATTCCGATCCCCATGATGACAGGCATCCAGCGCATTCGATCCTCCTCGTCGTTCAGAAGGGATCGATTGTGTGCGGATCGTCGCGGGCGACGATGTTACATCCGTGTGAACAACGGCGCCCGCAGCGGCGGAAATTTATGGTGAGCGTGGCTGTCTACCAGCGATGATACGCCGGGTGCCCCTCTTTCACGGCGACGAAGGTGCCACGGCAGCGGGCCGTGACATCGTCTCCGGAGAGGAGCTCGGCATCGATGGTCACGCGGTCGAGCTGCGCCTCGACGACCCTGGCGCGGAGGTGCAATGGGCCCATCGGTGTCGGCTTGCGCAGCTTCACGTGGAAATCCGCCGTCACCATGCAGGGCGGGGCGCTCTCGCCCATGGCCTGCATCAGGTGATGGGCCGCCGTCCAGTTGCTGTGGCAGTCGAGCAGCGCGCCGATGATGCCGCCGTTGAGCACGTTGGGGAAGGCGTGGTGGTGCGGCTCGGGCGTGAAATCAGCCACGACGAGATCGCCCTCGACTCGGCTCTTGATCCGCAGCCCCTTCTCGTTGGCCGGGCCGCAGCCGAAGCAGATGCTCTTCGGCGCGTACTGGTCCTGGAGCGCTGCAGGCGCGCTCATTTGAAGGCCTCGTCGATCAGCATCTTCTGCTCGAGCAGGTGGCTGGCGCGAGAGCCGGTGGCGGGGCTGGCGCTCGCCGCCCGCGCCACGCACGAGATCGGGAAGCGGTGGTGGAGCGCGTCGGGCAGGTTGGCCGTGATGTAGTACCAGGCGCCGTAATTCCGCGGCTCCTCTTGCACCCAGATAAGCTTCGTCCCGTCCTTGTAAGGGGCGAGCGCGTTGGTCAGCTCTTCGTTCCATGGATAGAGCTGCTCCATCCGGACGATGGCGACGTCGTGGACCTGGCGCTCTTCCCGCGCCACGGCCAGATCGTAGTAGACCTTGCCGGAGCAGAGGAGAATCCGCTTTACCTCCGCGGGATCGACGCCGCTCTGGTCGGGGATCACCCGCTGGAATCGGCCCTCGGCCAGATCCTTGATCGTCGAGACGGGGCGGTGCGGGCCCTTCGAGGTCGCCGCGACGCGGAGCAGGCTCTTGGGCGTCATGATCACCATCGGCTTGCGCCACGGCCGCAGCACCTGGCGGCGCAGGGCGTGGAAGAGCTGGGCCGGCGTGGTCAGGTTGCAGACCTGGATGTTGTCCTCGGCGCTGTTCTGGAGGAAGCGCTCGAGGCGAGCGCTGGAGTGCTCGGGCCCCTGACCCTCGTAGCCGTGCGGCAGATAGAGCACCAGGCCAGAGAGGCGGTGCCACTTGTCCTCACTGGAGGTGAGGAATTGATCGATGATGACCTGAGCCCCGTTGAGGAAGTCCCCGAACTGGGCCTCCCAGATCACGAGCGCGCCCGGGTAATCGAGGCTGTAGCCGAAGTCGAAGCCGAGCACGCCCTGCTCGCTGAGAGGGCTGTTGTAGATCTGGAACCGGCCCGGCGCGACAGCCACGGTGGAGAGGGGAGCAAACTCGTTGCCGTTCTCCGTGTCCATCAGCACCGAGTGACGGTGGCTGAACGTGCCGCGCTTGACGTCTTGCCCGCTGATGCGGAGCGGCGTCTTGTCGGCGAGCAGCGAGGCGTAGGCCATCATCTCGCCGGTGCCCCAGTCGAAGGGCTCGCCGGACATGATCGCGTCGTGACGGCCCTTGAGCAGCGGCACCACCTTGGGGTGCGCTTTGAAGCCGTGGGGCAGCTCGATGAGCTGGCGCGCGAGCTCGCGGAGCTTCTCCTCCGGGACGGCCGTCGGGACCTCGGGTGTCGCCGCGTCGGGGCCGCCGCGGTAGTGGTTCCACACGCCGCCCATCGCGTACGTCACCGGGGCGAAGCCCTTCTGCCTGACCTCTTCGAGCGCGACCCCGAGGGCCTCGCGCCGGACCAGGACGATCCCGTCGGCCTTGGCCTCGGTGACGCTGCCCATCTCGATCAGGTGCTTCACGTACATCTGTCGAACGGTGGGCTTCTTGTCGATCGCCGCGTACATCCGCGGCTGGGTGTAGCGCGGCTCGTCGCCCTCGTTGTGGCCGTAGCGGCGGTAGCAGTACATGTCGATGACGACGTCCTGCGCGAAGCGCTGGCGATACTCGATCGCCATGTGCGTCACCTGGGCGACGGCCTCCGGATCCTCCCCGTTCACGTGGAAGACGGGGACCTTGAGCATCCGCACGATGTCCGACGCGTAGCGGGTGGATCGGCTGTCGCTCGGGTTGGTCGTGAAGCCGATCTGGTTGTTGACGATCACGTGGATCGTCCCGCCGGTGGCGTAGCCCTCGAGCCCGGTGAGGTTCAGCGTCTCGGAGACGATGCCCTGGCCGATCACCGCCGCGTCCCCGTGGATCAGCAGCGGCATGACGCGGCGGCGCGCTTCGGCGAGGCTGCCGATGCGGTCCTGCTTGGCGCGGACGCGGCCCTCGACGACCGGGTTCACGAACTCGAGGTGGCTCGGGTTGAAGCTCAGCGTGAGGTGCACGCTCTTCCCCGACTCGATCGTGCGATCGGTCGAGTAGCCGAGGTGGTACTTCACGTCCCCGCCGCCGAGGAAGCGCTTCGCGTCCTTGTCCTCGAACGCCGCGAAGATCTCGCGGAGGCTCTTGTCCATGATGTTGGCGAGGACGTTGAGCCGGCCGCGGTGGGCCATGCCGAAGACGATCTCGTCGACGCCCTCGGCGCCGGCCCGCTCGATCAGAAGATCGAGCAGCGGGATCAGGCTCTCGGCTCCTTCGAGCGAGAACCGCTTGGTCCCGGCGCCGTAGCTCCGCTGGATGAACTGCTCGAAGATCTCCGCGTCGGAGAGCTTGGTCAGGATGCGGAGCTGCTCCTCGTCGCTGAGCGTGAGTCGGTTCTTCGTCGACTCCATCCGCTGCTGGAGCCAGGAGCGCTGCTCGGGCACCTCGATGTGCGTGTACTCGATGCCGATGCTGCGGCAGTACGTCTCTTCGAGGCGCTGGATGATCTCTCGCAGCGTCTGGACGGGGCCGGCGCCGGCGAGATCGATCGTCGGGAAGGGCTTGTCAAGGTCCTCCGGCGAGAGCTCGAAGTTGCTGAGGTCGAGCTCGGGCGGGGCGGCGGGCGGCACGCCGAGCGGATCGATGTGCGCGAAGAGGTGGCCGCGGACGCGGTACGCGTTGAGGAGCTTGTAGACGCGCGCCTGGATGGCGGCCTCCGCCAGCACCTCGCGCTCGTGCGACAGCGGTGAGGGCACGGGGAGCGGGGTGACCGCGGCGTGCGCGTGGAATGCCTTGTCGAGGCTGCGCGCCAGGTGCCCGTTGGTGAGCGGGAGGCCGGATGCGCGGCGCAGGAGCTCGCCACCGCCGTTCGTGGAGCTGAGTCGATCGTCGAAGTACGAGCGCCAGCTCGCCTCGACCGACTCCGGGTTCTCCAGATACTGGGCGTAGAGCTCTTCGACGAAACCTGTATTGATGCCGAAATCAAGGGCCATCGGATCGGCACCGGAGATACCCCGGGAGCGGACGGTATGCCAGGGTCTCCGAGCGAGCGGGCCCGGTCCACGCGTATTTTTCGCGACTCGGTTCGATGACGGCCTCATCTTTCCGTCGACCGCCGGGGAGCGTAGAAGGTGAGACATGGACCTCTACGCGCGATTCCAGAGCTACTTCTACGAAGACCCGCGCCTCGGGCTCGCGGTCGACATCAGCCGGATCCGCTTCCCTGACGGGTTCCTCGCAGAGATGGAGCCGCGGATGCAGAAGGCGTACGCGACCATGACGGAGCTCGAAGCAGGGGCCGTGGCCAACCCCGACGAGAAGCGGCGGGTTGGCCACTACTGGCTCCGCGCGCCCGAGCTCGCGCCCGAGCCGGCGATCCGCGCGGCGATCGAGGAGACGCTCGCGCGCATCCACGCGTTCGCCGAGAGCGTCCACGCGGCGCGGCTGCGGCCGGAGCACGAGGCTCGGTTCGAGAACGTGCTGGTCATCGGGATCGGCGGATCGGCGCTGGGCCCGCGGTTCGTCGCCGAAGCGCTGGGCACGCCGGCGGATCGACTCCGCCCGTACTTCCTCGACAACACCGATCCTGACGGGATCGATCGCGTGTTCGCCGCGATCGGCTCCGGCCTGCCCAGGACGCTGACGGTGGTGATCTCCAAGAGCGGTGGGACGAAGGAGACGCGCAACGGGATGCTGGAGGCCAAGGCGCAGTACGAGCGCCTCGGGCTCACCTTCGCGAAGCACGCCGTCGCGGTGACCGGCGACGGGAGCGAGCTCGACAAATACGCTGTGAAAGAAGGCTTCCTCGCTCGCTTCCCGATGTGGGACTGGGTCGGCGGGCGCACCAGCGAGCTCTCGGCGGTGGGCCTGCTCCCGGCCGCGCTTCAGGGCCTCGACATCGACGCCTTGCTCGCCGGCGCGCGCGCCAGCGACGAGGCCACGCGCACGCGCGAGACGAAGAAGAACCCCGCGGCGCTCCTCGCGCTCGCCTGGTACTCCGCGACCGGCGGCGTCGGCAAAAAGGACATGGTGATCCTTCCCTACAAGGACCGGCTCGAGCTCTTCTCGCGCTACCTCCAGCAGCTGGTGATGGAGTCGCTGGGCAAGCGCCTCGATCTCGACGGCGTGGAGGTCCACCAGGGCATCGCCGTCTACGGCAACAAGGGCTCGACCGATCAGCACGCGTATGTGCAGCAGCTCCGCGACGGGCTCGACAATTTCTTCGTCACCTTTCTCGAGGTGCTGCGCGAACGCGCGCCCGAGCGCGCCGGCTTCGAGGTCGAGCCCGGCGTCACCTCGGGGGACTTCCTCTTCGGCTTCTTCCAGGGCACGCGGCAGGCGCTCACCGACTCGGGGCGCGAGTCGATCACCGTCACGCTCGAGGACGTGAGCCCGCGGACCGTGGGCCTCCTGATCGCGCTCTACGAGCGCGCGGTCGGCCTGTACGCGTCGTTGATCAACGTCAACGCGTATCACCAGCCGGGCGTCGAGGCCGGGAAGAAGGCGGCGGAGGCGGTGCTGGAGATCGAGAAGAAGGTGCTCGCCGCGCTCGGTGAGGCCAAGGGCCGCGCGATGACCGCCGACGAGATCGCCAGGGCCGCGAACACGACCGACGTCGAGACGGTGTTCTGGATCCTGCGCCACCTCGCGGCCAACCCCGAGCGCGGGATCGTGCGGGAGCTCCCCCCGGGCGGCTCCCCGTTCGCGGCGAAATACTCCCAGCGCACCTGATCGCCCGACCGAGGATAGATAAGGTCCCCGTCGGAGGGTCGGCAATGGCGGTTGATGTTTCCCAGGTCATCGTTCCTTATCGCGGTATCGCCCGGCTGCTCGATCGACTGGAATCGTCAGGGCCGTTGATCCCGGCGCCGTCCAGCCTCGAGTCGGACGACGTCGCGGTCCAGGCCCCGCCCGGCGCGCCTCCGCAAGCCGACGAGGACGAGCCCCGGGTCCTGCCCTCCGAAGAGCCGGCGCCGCTTGACGCTCTCGACGATTTCCAGCGCACGGCGATGCTCGAGGCCCTGCGCGTCGCCGCGGACGAGATCGCCCGGGCGGATCGCGCGCCGGGCGTGCTCTATGCGCCCGACAACGCCGCGGCCTCGCTCCTCCTCAGCTTCATGGCCAGAAAAGCCATCGAGTCTGATCGGCTGAAGGAGCTGCCGCACGGCGCGCTCGAGGTCGCGTTCGACGACAGCGACTTCTCAGGGTGGATTGGCAGCTTCTTGACCGACTGGATCAAGCGGTTGAACAAGCGCCCTTTCCTCGGGAACCCGAGCACCACCGCGGAGCCGCTGGGCCGCGAGCACGTCCGCATTGCCATCCTCGGCGACTGGGGGACGAACCTCTACGGCGCGCCTCGCTGCGCGCGGAGCGTCGTCGCCGCCAGGGACCCGTTCGACATCGTCCTCCACCTCGGCGACGTCTATTATGCTGGCACTCACGACGAGGTGCGGACTCGCTTCCTCGATCCGTGGCCGCGCGTCCCCGGCGCTCGCAACCTCGCGCTCAACGCCAACCACGAGATGTACTCGGGGGGAGAGGGCTACTTCGACTCCATTCTCCCCGCCTTCGGGCAGGCGTCGAGCTACTTTGCCTTCTCCACCGAGCATTTCCTGCTCATCGGCCTCGACACGGCCTACGAAGACGGGGATCTCGCCGGCAATCAGGTCGGCTGGCTCCAGGCGATCCTGGCCGGCTCCGGGAATCGCAAGGTGATCCTCTTCACGCATCACCAGCCCATCTCGCTCTACGAAAAGCAAGGCGTCACGCTCCAGTCCCGGCTCTCACCGCTCCTCACCTCGCGCCGGATCGTGGCCTGGTACTGGGGGCACGAGCATCGGTGTGTCCTCTACGACACCCACCCGACATGGGGCTTCAAGGGGCGTTGCATCGGGCACAGCGGGTTCCCTTATTTTCGCAAGGATCTCGCGCGCTACCCGCTGACGCTGCGCAACGCGGATGGGACCGTGTGGCGTCAGCTCGGGGCGACCAACGGATCACCGGGAGGCTACATCCTCGACGGGCCGAACTTCGATGTTCAGGAGGCCCCCGGTCAGTACGGGCCGCAGGGCTATGCGTCGATGGAGATTGAAGGGCCGCACCTGCTGGAGCGGATCCATTCGTCGGACGGGCGTGTCCTCCACGAGCGTCAGCTCGCGTGATGGAGACGGATCCCGATCTCGCGGCGCTCCTGGGCGTGCTGCAGCGCGCGGCGAAGGTCTTTGGCGCCGCGACGGTGGCCGAGGCGGTCCCGCGTCGCAAAGCGATCGTCTTCGTCAACCAGGCGGCGGGCGTCGCCGAGGCCGCGAGCGTGGATGAGGCGGCGGCTCAGCGCGCCGTCGAGGCGTTGAAGCGGGTGGCCGAGCTCGTAAAAGAGGGCATCTTCCCGAGCGGCGACGCGCTGCCCTCACCGGCGGATCTCCTCGCCCTCGAGCGGTGCATTCGCTTCATGCGTCCTTCGTTGTTGATCCAGGACGGCGCGCTGCCAGAGGGCCCCGCGATCGCGCTCACGGGCGAGCAGAAGGCGGCGATCGACCGCGTGATCGGCGGCGTCGGGGCGATCGGGAGGCCCTTTGAGCGGGTCGGGATCGCTACCGGGTTCCTCGTCGGCCCGCGGGCGCTCGTCACCAACATTCACGTCGTGGATCAGCTCGCAGGCGTGGGCGGGACGCTCCCGCGAGGAGAGGCGGTGGTTCGCTTTGGCCTGGAGTGGGACCGGCTCGATCTGGCGGATCCGATCGCGATCAAAGGCGAGCTCGCGCGGCACCCCTCCCAGGATCTCGTCGTCCTCGAGCTCGAAGCGGACGCCCCGCTCGGGTGTGTCCTGCCGCTCGCCGCGGCGCCGACGCTGGCTGTGGGCCAACCGATCCTCGTCGTCGGGTATCCCGCGGACGACCGGCGCTGCGCCGCCTGGGCCAAGCTGATGTTCGAGAACAAATATCGAGTCAAGCGCGCCTCGCCCGGCGCGGTGATGGGCCTCGCCCTGGGCCGGCTGCTCCACGACGCCAGCACCCTGGGCGGCAGCTCGGGCTCTCCTGTCTTCGACTGCGAGAGCGGAGCTGTGGTGGGGATCCACGCCGAGGGCGTGTTCGCCCTGGAAAACCGCGCCGTTCCTAGCTTCGCTGTCTGGGCCAGCGAAGAGGTCCGCCGCCACGTAACGAGCTGGGTATGAAGCCTCCGCGCCGCGCCATCGTCATCGGGATCGAGCGCTATCCTGCGCTCACGGCCTCTCATTCCACCACGGGCGCTGTCGGGCTCGGCGCGGGCGACGTGCCCGGCGCCGCGGACGACGCCGTCGCCTTCTACACCTGGCTGCGCGAGGTCGAGGGCCTCGCCGAGGAGGAGATCTCTCTCCACCTCTCGCCCTCCTCGCACCACCCTCGGGCGAAAGAGGCCACGTTCGACGCCCTTCAGCAGGCCGTGGCCGACGTCCGGGAGCAGGCGAACCGGATCGCGAGGCTCTATGTCTTCTTCTCCGGACACGGCTTCTCGTTCCAGAGCAGCAACGCGGGAGACCTCGAGGATCTCATCGCCTGCGCCGACTTCAAGAGCGTGGAGCGGACGGCGAACCTGGCGGTGAAGATCGGCGATCTCTGCCGGTATTTGCGGGGAATGGGGCCGTGCGAGCAGTACTTCTTCTTCGACGCCTGTCGCAACTCGGTCGCGTCTTCTCCCCTCTCCGTGGGATCGCTGGGCCTCAACGCGGCGCTCGATCCTTCGATCTCCGAGTCTTCCCGCTTCCTCCTCTTCTCTTCGCGCCCTGACGGGATGACGCGCGCGCCCTCGCCGTTCACCGAGGTGCTGCTCGACGGGCTGCAAGGGAAGGGCACCGCCAAGGTGTGGCGCGGGCGCAAGCTGCTCTTGACCTTCGAATCGCTGAAAGAGTACGTGGCCGAGCGAATGAAGGCGCTGGGGCACTCAGCGCCCTTTCGTGATGTGTGGGGCAGTTTGCCCGGCGTGCTCCGCGAGCTCGATCCGCAGACGCGGGTCGAGTGCCGGATCGAGGTGGAGGGCGTCGCGCCGGGCGACTTGCTCGTGGGCACCGCGAGCCTCTACGAGATCGAGACGCCGCCCTTCGAACTGCCCGGCGGAAAGGGCGTCTGCCTGGTCGCTCCAAACTCTTATGTGGTGACGATTGGAGCGAAGGACAGTCGTTATTTCATCGCGCCCGCCACGGTGGAGGCCGATCTCTACGACAACACCCGACTCCAGTTCTCGGCGCGGCCGGCGCCCCCGCCCGAGCCCACGAGCCCGCCTGACTCCTCAACGCGGTCATCGTTGATGCCGCCGGGGTTCGAAGTGAGCGCAGGCGAAGGCCCCGACGATTTCTCGAGCCCCGAGCCTTCGATTCCCTCTCTCGCCGAGGGGGGCGAGGTGCGGTTTACAATCCCGCCCGGCGAGGTCGCGCTGGAGCTGGAGGACGCGCTCGGTCGGCCCTGCGAGGTGCGCCTGGTCGATCGAGGCGAAGCCTCGGCAAAGCTGCCTCCCGGCCGCTATCATGCCCAGCTGATCGAGGATGGAGAGGTGGTGAGCGAGCAGGTGCTCACGGTACGCTCGGACGGGCCGAGGCGCTTCGATCTGACGCCGACGCCGGGCGACGCGCTGCGGTTCGGGATCGCGGCGGCGCGGGCCGGGCTCGACTGCGTCACGTCCAAGGACGCAACAGGGCATCTCGATCAACGCCTCTCGGCGTACCTGACGGCGCTGGCCGCCGATCTCGCCGAGGGATGCGCCAATCGGCTGGGCACGATGCCGCCGCTCCGGCTCGATCCGCCTGCCGGCCTGGGCGCGCTGCTCTGCCTCTTCGCCGCAGATAGGCTCGATCCATCGCTCCTCCTCGCCTCGGCCGGCGCGCCGCGCGCTCTCCTCGAAGCCGCTCCATGCCCGGGAATACCCGGCCTCTGGATCGCGACGGCGGATCTCCTGCCAGGCTCTCACCTGATCGGATGGGCGACGGGAGACGAGGGCGCTTCGACGGTGATCCCCCTCGTGGAGGGCCGCGTGACGGCGCTGGTCATCGTCGAGCGCTCAGGCGAGCCGCGCAGCCAGAATGTCTATCTGCTCCCCATCGGAAGCCCTCTGTCCGGCGCGGAGATCCGCTGGATGGAGCGGGCGCAGCGCGCCTTCGCCGAGGGGCGCGTCGTCAGCGAGCCAAAGGTGGCGAGCTTGGATCCGATCCTCCAGAGCTTGCTCGTCCACGCCCGCCTGCGTGAGGGGCGCGTAGACGAGGCCCGCGCGCTCCTGGAGAGCCTGCGCGCCGCCTCGCCCGAGCTCCCCGATACGGCGGTGCTGGAGGGGTTGCTCGCGACCTGGTCGGCAGGGCCGCTGACGCTCTCGGGATTGCCTGTCTTCGCCGAGGGCCTCTCGCTTCTCGAGGAGGCCTCGGCGGTCAGCAGCGCGGAGGCGGTAGCCTGGCATCCGCCGATCGCCGAGGTGTCGTGGAGAGGGCCGTGGACGCGCTGGTCGCGCTGGCCCGACGAGGTAGGCTGATCAGCGGCGGGCGCGGCGGCGGCGCAGGCCGAGCGCGGCGGCGGCGATCGCCGCAAAGATCCCTTGCGGGAGCGAAGCGTTGCCGCTGTCCCCGGTGACGGCGCAGTCACAGGCGCCGGTCCTGTCGATGGGGATGATACCGCCGCCGTCGCCGCCGGCGCCGCCGATACCGCCGATACCGCCGGTCGTCGTGACACCGACGCTGGTGCTGCCGCTGCCGGTCGCCGAAGGGCTCGTGCCGCCGGCGCCCATCCCGCCCGCGCCGCCGACGCCGACACCGCTGCTGGTGACGCCCGTGTTGCCGCCTGCGCCGGTAGCGCTGCTGGACGAGGCCATTCCGCCGCCCACTCCGACGCTGCTGCCGGCGCTGCTGCTGCTGCTGCCGGCGCTGCTGCTGCCGGCGCTGCTACTGGCAGCGCTGCTGGCAGCGCTGCTGGCAGCGCTGCTGCTCGCGCTGGCGCTGCTCGTGGAGCCCATCGCCGGGCAGCCGTTGTTCGACGGGGGGCCGTCCACCGCCGGGCACTGGTCGCAGGCGTCGCCGACGGTGTCCCCGTCGGTGTCAACCTGATTGAGGTTGGAGACGGAGGGGCAGTTGTCGATGGTGTCGGGGATCGTGTCGCCGTCGGTGTCCGTCACACTGGGGGTGACGACGGCGCACGCCGTCCACGTGGTCATGCTGTTCTCGCTGGTCTCGTCGCGGCCGTTGATGCCGTTGGCGACCATCTTGACGAGCTGCGCTCCCTCCGCGGCGTCGACGCGACAGGTGTTGGTCGATCCGCCCAAGGGAGGGATGGAGAGGGGCGCGTGCGACGTCGCGGCATCGGCGGTATCGTTCGCGTAGGCGGTGCCATTGACGACGACACCGGTCTTGTTCACCGCTGCGTTGGAGCTCACCGTTCCATAATAGACGTAGTCCACGTCGGTGACGATGTTGGACGCTCCGTCCCAGTGGAAGAGGATGACGGGCTCGCCGCCGTTGGTGAGGCCGCGGTTGGCCCCCACGGAGCCCGTGAAGGCCGGGACCATGTTGACGACGGCCGCGCTCGATTTGATCACGCTGCCAGTCTCGATCTCGTAGGTCGGGTAGATGCCAAACCCGCTGAACTTGTCGACACCTCCGCTGCCGCAGGCTGTCTTGAAGCACTCGGCGCCGCCGATTGACACGTACTGCTTCGCGCCGGGCGCGATGGTCGCTCCCATGGGGAAGCGAACCACGAAGTCGGTGGCGCCCGGCGCCGTCATCTTCACGACGTTGTAATAGGTCTCGTAGTCGGCGAGGTAGAAGTCGGTCAGGTCGACGGCGGTCGCGTTCGGGTTGGTGATCGCGATGTACTCGGCCTCCGTGGGCGAGACGACGACCTCGCTGAGCAGGAGCTTCTGCGCCGCGGCCGAGGCGACAGCAGGGGTGAGGACGAGAGTGGAGGCGGCGATTGCCGACGCGAGTCGCTTCATGAAGACCTCGGGGGTAAGATGGCTGGGGCGTGATCTCCCAGCGCGTCCGACCCTAGGCCAAGTTCTCCGCGATGGCACTGGATTTCGGCGGCCATGCAGGGGCGAACCCTCTTCGAAGCTACGCCGGCACCAGCGAAAGACGCGCCACCTCGGCGCGGCCTTCGGGCCACAGGCGCCCGTGCCGTGCCCGGTAAAGGCGCAGCGGCGCGCTCCCGTCGACCACCGCCTCCGTGGAGAAGATCCGCGGCGCGGCGCCGGGGCGCACCGCATGGTCGGTCGCCGCGTGCGTGTGCCCGTGGAGGACGTGGACGTGGTCGTGAGCGCTGAGGAGCGCGGTCACCGCGGCGTGATCGCGGAAGCCGTCAATCCACTGCAGCGGCAGCAGCGGGTTGCGGCGCGGCGGGTGGTGCATCGCCAGCACCAGCGCTTCCCCGGCCCGGTGGCTCTCGGCTGCGGCGAGCGCGGCGCCGGCGAGCGCGCCCTCCTGGAAGGAGCCAGACGAGCGCGTGTAGTGCTGTGCTCGCGAGGTGGAGAGCGGCAGGATCGTCAGGCCGGGCAGGCGTACGGGCGTGCCCAGCGCGCTCGTCGTGCGGTACGCGGCCAGCGGGCCTGCGAGCGCGAGCGCCCACGCGTCGCCGCCCGCGTACGCGTCGTGGTTGCCTGGGATCAGCGTCACGCGGTGGGGTGCCCAGCCGCTCGCGTCGAGGAGCTCGGCCAGGATGACGAACTGCGCCTCTACGCCATCTTCGGTCAGATCACCCGTCAAAACCAGGTGATCGGCGCCACTCCGCTTCGAGCTTGCGAGCGCGCCGGCGGCGCGCTGGCGGCGCGCGCGTGGCTCGTACGCGCGGCCGAGAGAGATGTACGCGAGCCGGCGTCGCGCCGTGCCGCGCCGCACTTGGTGATCGTCTTCGAGCAGGTGGAGATCGCTGAGGTGCGCTACCTGGGTCATGGGAAGGATCATGGTAGCGGCGAATGTCGATTCGTCGACAGCCCCGCGAGGATTGCGGCTCACCGGAGGGGAGGAATGACACCCAGGTGTGGCCGCGCCGACGCTCGGCCTCTCCTGATGAGTGGTCGAGAGGCGTTCAGGGCGCCGCGTTGGCGTCGCCGGGGGTCGGTTTGTTCGCCGCCGGATCGCCGGTGAGGTCGGGGAGACGCCCCCAGGTCTGGCCGTCGGGGACCGCGTCCATCGGGTACTCGACCTCGTTGATTATCGTGTTGTCCGGCCCGATGAAGTGGACTTTTTCGCCCTTCGAGGCGCTCACCTTCCACGAGGCGTAAAAGCAGATGCTCGGCCCGCCGGTCGAGAGGCAGTCGCTGAACGGCCCCACGCCGGCGTCAGCGGCCTTGTTGCTGACCCATCCCCTCAAATGAGCTCGAAGATTTCGCGGAAAGCGGAGTGTTCGGACAGCAGACGCCCGAATTCCGTCATGAGGTGCACGAGCTTCTCGTCGCGCATCGCCGGGATCGCACCGTACCAGTAGCAACCTTGGTTGTAGAGCAACATCGTTCGATGTCTTGACCGTGTTCGCCTTGAGCGTGCGATCAAATCCGCACGCCTCGCCTGCGGCGCCGAGGAGGGTCAGCAGTGCATGCGCGACCGCGGCCAACAGGAGAAGGCGGTCGCGACGCTGCGCAGAACCGATGTGGGTTGCAGACAGGCCCATACCGAAGTGGTTGTCCTTGATGTCCCGGAAGGTCTCTTCAATCGTGAACCTGCGAGCATGGAGCTTCACGACGCCCGCGGCGCCGAGGTCGACGCGGTTCGTTGCGATACACCAGGCTTCCTTCATGCCCTTCTGGTGCTTCAGGACCACCGCGGGGATGCTGGTCTTGTCCGCCGTGATTTGCACGTCGCGAAGCATCTTGGCGTGACCGCCAACAGGCATCCATTCTCCGGCCGACATCGTGCGGTCACGGTGCGTCACGTGGATGATCTGCCGGAAGCGAATCGCATAGGACCACTCGAGCACCTCCAGATACATGAACAGCTTCTGATCGCCGAAGCCGCGATCCGCGAGCAGGGTCACGATACCCCGTTTCAGGCAAGATCTGGTGTGCAGTCGCTCGATCAGCTCGGCCTCGTAGTCATTGCGCCGATTCTTCAGTCTCGATTTCTGGACCGTCTTCCACAAGAGCGGTGTCGCTCGCCCGTGTGACGTCACGAGGTACATCGCGATGGTGGCGTGATCATCCTTGTCGAACTCGGTCCAATCGAGCGCGACCACCAGCTCCTGCCGCGCGGCGACGACGAACATGACCCAGTGGGTGAACCAGTCCCACGCGTTCACACCGGTGTTGCTCAAGAGGCGGCGCGGCGGCCCCGTGCCGTGTGACCTGCGAAGGTGCCCGGGATCCATTGCCTGCGTGTTGCGTGATCGTGTGCGAATGTTTGCGCAAGGGCGCGGTCGCGGTCGCTGACCCGGCCAAGCATTTCGCAACGCTCCGACAACAATGCGGCAACATGCAGATACCAGCATGAGCCGCCGCGACGAGGCGCTGAGCCCGGCGCTCAGGTGATGAGCGCCGAAACGAGCCGTGAGGGATTACTTGGTCAGCGTGAAGGTGTCGAAGATCGGATCGCTCCCGTCCATGCGGAGATCATGAGCGTCCAGCTTCAAGGTAGTGGCGGTGGCCGAGAGGATGCCATAGAGGCCGAACACGCTGACGGAGTCGTAGCCGTGGCTCAGCTCCGTGAACGCGCTCATGCCCGGGTTGTAGCCGTCGGTGCCGGAGCCGGCGCAGACGACGTAGACCGTGCCATCCTTGCCGCTGGCGTGGACCGTCGGAGTCGCCGCCGGGCCGGTGAGAGGCTTGGTCCTCTCGTAGTTGTGGTCGTGCCCGCCGAGCGAGAGATCGACGTGGTACTTGTCCCAGAGCGGGACGAAATAGGCGCGGCCGAGGAGCACGTCCGGATCGTCTCCGTGGTTGGCGGAGGAGAAGGCCGCGTGGTGATTCACTGTCACGATCCACGGCACCTTGGCCCGGTTCTTCGTGGCCGCGTCGAGGTCTGCGGTGAGCCACTCTGTCAAGGCCGGTTGGTACTCCGGATCTTCGCTGGGATTGACGATCCCGGCGTCGTCGAGGGCGATGACGTGTACCGGGCCGACGTCGACCGAGTAGAACAGCTCGGCATATTTACCGTACTTGCCCAGATCCTGCGGGAGGGTGAAGTTCCCGAAGAAGAGGCTCGTGTGGTTCTCGTGGTTCCCGTGGGCGGCGAGGGTGAGAATGCTCGGCAGCGTCAGCGGGGTGCTGTCGGTGTCTTTCCAGGCGGAGTCGAGCCAGTGCTCCCAGGCGATCTGATCCGGCGCGAGGAGGACCGCGTCGCCGGAGAAGAGCTGCATTCCCACGCCGGCGACCTTGAGACGCCGCTGGATCAGCCGCCACGCGTCGTGCTCCTCGCCGCGCGAGTCGCCCGTCACGCCGAACATCACCGGCATGCTCGGATCGCTCGGCGCGGTGGTGAAGCTGTAGACGTCGCTCCACGCCTCCTTGCCCGCGGGGCCGCCGCCGACGTGGTAATAGTAGGTCTTCGCGGGCGCGAGACCGCAGAGATAGACCTCGTGCATCCGCTCGTCGGCGGTACCGTTGATGGCGCCGGGAGGGGTCGCCCAGGTCACGCCGGCAGCGCGGTTCTCTTTCGGCCACTTCGTCGGATCGGGATCGTTGCCCCACTGGGCTTCGCTCACGAGCGTGTCCTCGTCCGTTTGCCACGCGAAGGCGATCGAGGTCGCGGGATCGGCGTGGCCGGCGGCGCCGGGGACGACGTTCCCGCCGAGGCCAAGGCGCACTCGGCGGAAATCCGGGCTCTTCCCGACTGTCGGTTGGCTCGGCGAGAAGCCTTTGTATTCAGGGCGCGCCGCGATGGAGAACCCGCAGCCTTGCGGCTGGAAGGGCGCGGCCATGCCGCCCCCGGCTCCGCTGCTTCCGCTGCTTCCACTTCCACTTGCGCTGCTCGACGTCGTGCCGCTGCTGGTGTCGCTGCTGCTGCAGGAGGCGGCGCTGACGCCGCCGCCGATCGTGAGCGCGCCCAGCGCGGCGAAGATCGAGGTCGAACGCCGCGCTCGGGGGGACGTGAGGTTGGCGAGATAGGCTATTATTTTCATGGATTTCGACGCTCGCTCGCGAGTAGAGCCCGGTGAGGGCGCGAACGCAAACAGCATCGAAGCGACGTGAGGATGACGCGCCGGTATTCCCTGGGCACGGGCGCTGATATAGGCCGACCCGACTACGGAGGTTTGCGATGTGGCTCGATCGAGCGGTGAAGTGGCTTCTCCCCCGGGAGGAGCATTTTTTCGATTTGCTGGAGCGCGGCGCCCAGAGCGCGCTGAAGAGCAGCGCCATCCTGGTGGAGTGCTGCGAGGCGAAGACGGCCGAAGAGCGGTCGTCGGTCGTCGCGCGGATCACCGACGAAGAGCACGTCGGTGACAAGGTGATCCACGAGGTCTACGACGCCCTCAACCGGACGTTCGTGACGCCGATGGATCGCTCTGACATCTACAAGCTCGCGACCGATCCCGCGCGCACCTCGAGGCGGTGCAGGGGGAAGGCCTGCTCAAGATCGTCAAGAGCTTGATCGTGAGCCCGCTGGTGGGCTTCATCATCTCTTTCATCGTGATGATCGCCATCCTCTGGATCGCGCGGCGCAGCCGACCCGCGCGGATGAACCGGATCTTCCGCAAGCTCCAGATGGTCTCGGCCGGCTTCATGGCCCTCTCGCACGGGAGCAACGACGCGCAGAAGACGATGGGCATCATCACGATGAGCCTCGTCGCCTACGGCGCGATCCCCGGCGGCCACGAGAAGTTCGCCGTGCCGCTCTGGGTGGTCCTCGCCTGCGCGACGGCGATGGCCGCGGGCACCGCCGCGGGCGGGGTCCGGATCATCAAGACGATGGGTACCAAGATCATCGATCTCAAGCCGATCCACGGCTTCGCGGCGGAGACGAGCGCGGCGGCGACGATCCTCACCGCGTCGTTCCTGGGCCTGCCGGTGTCGACGACGCACGTGATCACCGGCTGCATCATGGGCGCGGGCGCGAGCCAGCGCGTCAGCGCGGTGCGCTGGGGCGTGACGACGCGGATTTTCTGGGCGTGGATCCTGACGATCCCGGTCAGCGCGGGGGTGTCGTGGCTCTGTTACCAAGGGCTGCACATCCCGCTTGGGGAGTGAGCGCGCGCGCTCAGCGCTTGCCGGTGGTGGGCTCCACGGGCGGCGGGGGATGGTCGCTGTCGTGCTTGCGGTTGTAGTGGCGGATGTCGGTGCCCTTCACGAGGAAGACCACCGTCTCGGCCACGTTCATCGCGTGGTCGGCGATCCGCTCCAGGTACTTGGCGATCGACTGCACGCGCGTCGCTCGGTAGACGCTCTTCGGATCGCGCGCCATCAGCTCGAGGACGTCCTTGAAGATGCGGCCGTAGTGCTCGTCGATGCCGTCGTCGCGCGTGAGCAGCGCGCGGGCTCGGTCGACGTCGCGGGCGACGAGGACGTCGAGGGCCTCGTGGACCACCGAGATCGCCTCGCCGGCGAGGCTCTCGAGGTCGGCCACGGGGGGCAGGGGAGGCTCCTCGTTGAGCTCGATCACCCGCTCGCAGATGTTCACGCAGAGATCGCCGATGCGCTCGAGATCGGTGACGATCTTCAGCGCGGTGGTGATGAAGCGGAGGTCTGATGCCACCGGCTGGCGGGTGGCGAGGATGCGCATCGCCAGCTCGTCGACCTCGCACTCGAGGCGGTTGATCCGCCGGTCGAGGCGCATCGTCGACTGGGCCAGCGGCGTGTCCCGCGTCGAGAGCGCCGTCGCCCCCTTGGCGATCATGTCCTCCACGAGGCTGCCCATCAGCAGCAGCTTTTCGCGCAGGGTGCCGAGCTCTTGCTCGTAGTTCTTGCTCGTGTGTGTGGAGTTGACCGCCATAGCTTGACCCGCCCTGCTCAGCCGAACTTGCCCGTCACGTAGTCTTCCGTCCGGCTCTCCTGGGGAGTCGTGAAGATCCGCTCCGTGCGGTTGAACTCCACGAGGTCGCCCAGGTAGAAGAACGCGGTGTAATCGGAGCACCGCGCGGCTTGCTGCATGTTGTGCGTGACCAGGACCAGGGTATAGCGCGCCTTGAGCTCGTCGATCAGCTCTTCGATGCGCGCGGTGGCGATCGGATCGAGGGCGGAGCAAGGCTCGTCGAGGAGGATGACCTCGGGCTCGACGGCGAGGACGCGGGCGATGCAAAGGCGCTGCTGCTGGCCGCCGCTGAGCGACATGCCCGACTGGTCGAGCTTGTCTTTCACTTCGTCCCAGAGGGCGACCTGGCGCAGCATTCGTTCGACGAGGTCGTTCGGCGCGGGGACCTTGAGGCCGTTCAAGGTGTGGCCGGCGAGGACGTTCTGCCGGATCGTCATCGTCGGAAACGGGTTGGGCTTCTGGAAGACCATGCCGACGCGGCGGCGGAGCCGGACCGGATCGACTTTGCGATCGTAGACGTCGACGCCTTCGAGCGTGACCTTGCCGGTGGTGTAGGCGCCCGGCGTCTGCTCGTGCATCCGGTTCAGGCAGCGGAGGAACGTGGATTTCCCGCAGCCGGAAGGCCCGATCATCGCCGTCACCCGGCGCTCGGGGATGTCGAGATCGATGTCCTTCACCGCGCGGAATTTCTCGAAGTACGCGTTGAGCTTGCGCACCGAGATCTTGGTCGTCTCCGCGCCGTCGCTCGAGAACCGTGCGCCGGGATCAGTCGTCGTCATCAGCGTGAGCCTCCCATGGCCCGGGACGCGGCGAGGCGCGCCGTGAGGTTGAGGAAGAAGACCAGCGTGATCAGCACGAGCGCGCCCGCCCAGGCCTGGTCTTGCCAGTCCTTGTAGGGCGAGGTGGCGTAGGTGAGGATCTGGACGGGGAGCGAGGCCATCGGGCGGTCGATATCGAAGCTCCAGTAGCGGTTGTTGAAGGCGGTGAAGATCAGCGGGGCGGTCTCGCCGGCGATGCGGGCCACGGCGAGCATGACGCCGGTGGCGATGCCGGGGAGCGCGGTGCGCAGCACGATGAAGACGCTGGTGCGCCACGCCGGGACGCCGAGGCCGAGCGCGGCCTCGCGGAGCTGCGGAGGGACGAGGCGGAGGAGCTCTTCGGTGGTGCGCGTGACGGACGGGAAAATCACCACGGCGAGGGCGACGCCGCCCGCGAGCGCCGAGAAGCGGTGCATGGCGATCACCAGGAGCGAGTACACGAAGACGCCGACGCTGATCGAGGGCACGCCGCCGAGGACGTCGGCCGTGAAGCGGATCACGGTGCGGAGGCGCCCGCGGCCGACCTCGGCGAGGTAGACGCCCGCGCCGATGCCGATGGGGAGGCCGAAGGCGCAGGCGATGGCGATGAGGAAGAGTGTCCCCACGATCGCGTTGCCCATGCCGCCGCCGGTCTCGCCGACGGGGTGAGGGAGGTTGGTGAAGAACGCGACCGAGAGGCCCGCGACGCCGCGGCGCACGACGTAGAGGACGATCGAGAAGAGCGGGATGAGGACGACGACCGCCGAGAAGGTGCAGAGCGCGAGGAAGAAGCGGCTGCGGAGGTGGCGACCGCGCTCGCCCGGGCCCGGCTTGAGGAGGCTGTGCGCGGCGTCCTCGGGCGGCGGAGTAGGGGTCGCGCTCATCGGGCTACCCCTGCCATTTTGTTCTTGGTCAGGTAGACCAACCAGCGGGCGAGGAGGTTCATCACCAGCGCCACGAGGAGGAGCAGCAAGGCCATCTCCGAGAGCGCCGAGAGGTAGAGATCGGAGTCGGCCTCGGCGAACTCGTTGGCGATGACGCTGGCCATCGAGTACCCCGGCGCGAGGATCGAGGTGGCGACCTTGGGGCGGTTGCCGATGACCATGGTCACGGCCATCGTCTCGCCGAGGGCGCGGTTCAGGCCGAGGATGATCGCGCCGACGATGCCCGACCGCGCCGCGGGCAGGACCGCGTAGCGGATCGTGTCCCACCGGGTCGCGCCGAGGCCGATCGCCGCCTCGCGGTGCGTATCGGGCACGGCCTTGAGGACCTCTCGCGTCACCGAGGTGATCGTCGGGACGATCATGATCGACAGGATGATCCCCGCCGCGAGCATCCCGAACCCGAGGGGCGGTCCTTCGAAGAACGGGATCGCGCCGAGGTACTTGATCAGCACCGGCTCGACCGACTCGCGCAGGATCGGGACGAGGACGAAGATCCCCCAGAAGCCGTAGACGACGCTGGGGATCGCCGCGAGGAGCTCGACGAGGAAGCCGAGCGGCTTGCGCAGGCGGAGCGGCGCGAGATCCGAGAGGAAGATCGCCAGGCCGATCGAGACCGGGACGGCGATGACGAGGGCGATCAGCGACGAGAGCACCGTGCCGTAAATGAAGGGCCAGGCGCCGAACTGCTGGTGGACCGGGTCCCACGTCGACGAGGTCAGGAACGAGAGGCCGAACGCCTTGATCGAGAGGCCGGAGGCGCGGGCGAGCTCGATCACCATCAGCGCTGGGACGGCGAGGACGGTGAGGCCGAAGAGGGTGACGACAGCCGCGAAGGCGCGATCGCCGAGGGGGCTCCCCACGGGCGCCGGCCGCGGCGCCTCGACGCTCTTTACTGGAGCTTCAGGGACCCCCGGGGTGAGGCTCACGGGAGGAAGGCCTTGCCGTCGGGGCCTGTGACCAGATGGAGCTTGGCGTCGGCCTTCTTCGCGAGCTCGTCGGGCAAAGGAGCGTAGTTGAGGGGCGCTGCCAGCTTCTGACCGTCGTGGATCGACCACGAGAGGAACTCGGTCAGGGCTTTGCCCTTCACGGCGTCTTTCTGCTCCTTGAAGAGCAGCATGTAGGTGAACCCGGCGATCGGATAGGCCGCCTCGCCCTCGGCGTTGACGATGGATACGCGGAGATCGTCGGGCATCTTCGCCAGGGCGCTCGCGCCGGCGGCGGTCACGCTCTCCAGGGTCGGCAGTACGAATTTGCCCGCCGCGTTCTTCATCGAAGCATAGGAGAGCTTGTTCTGCGCCGCATAGACCAGCTCGACGTAGCCCACCGCGCCGGGGGTGCTCGACACCTGGCCGGAGATACCCTCGTTGCCCTTGGCGCCGAGGCCCGAAGGCCAGCTCACGCTTGTTCCCGCGCCGGGGCCGCTCTTCCATTCGGGGCTGACGGCGCTGAGGTAGTCGACGAAGATCTTGGTCGTCCCGCTGCCGTCGGAGCGGTGGACCGAGGCGATCGGCTTCTTCGGGAGCAACACCCCCGGGTTCTCGCGGGCGATGAGCGGGTCGTCCCAGTCTTTGATCTTGCCGAGGAAGATGCCGGCCGCCGCCTCGGGGGTGATCTTGAGGCCGGTGGGCACGCCTTCGAGGTTGTAGGTGAGCACGACCGCGCCGAGGCAGGTGGGGATGTGGAGCATGCCCGGCGCCTTGGCGAGCTGCTCTTCGGACATCGGCGCGTCGCTGGCGCCGAAATCGACGGTGCGCTCGGTGATCTGGCGAATGCCGCCGCCGGAGCCGATCGATTGGTAGTTGAGCTGGATGCCCGGGTTGGCCTTGGTGTACTCCGCGATCCACTTTGTGTAGAGCGGGTAGGGGAACGTCGCGCCCGCGCCGGTGAGCATGACTTTGCCGCCGGCGGCCGCCGACGCGTCGCTCTTCTTCGAGCCGGGCAGGGGCGCATCCCCGCCGCTCCCGTCCGACTTGCTGCAGCCGACCGCGAGCGTGAGGAACGAGAGTGCGAGGAGGGTACGTGTCATTTGCCAAACACGGATAGTCGCGTTCGGTGACAGATGTGTGTCAGGCGGGTGTTTTGCGCGGGGTAAGGCTGAGATCAGCCGTGGGCTTTGGCGAGCAGCTTGTGCATCTCGTTCATCGGGATGTCGAAGGCACGCGCCAGCGCCTGGAGGGCGAGGCCCTGCTTGACGCCGATGCCGCCGCCCTTCCAGGAGACGGCGGCCGCGACGAGGAAGGCGCCGCGGCGGTGATCGCTGTCGGTGATGTCGTTGCCGAGGGCGGCGATCCGCGCCTCTTGCCCCTCGTTCTCATGGCGGGCGGTCGCCACGCTGAAGAGCACGCCGAGGGTGTCTGCGGTGATGGTCGTCAGCTTGTAGAGGCCGTCGGCGATCGCGTCGGCCTCTTCCTGGGTGATCTCGCCGTCGGCGATCGCCATCAGGTAGGCCGCCTCGACCATGCCGGCGAGCAGCGCCGACTCTTCGGCGGCGGCGCCCTCGTCCGTGATCCGCTGCTGCTCCGCGGTCGCCGCGTCGTTGAAGCTGGTGTAGTCCGAAAGCGTGCCCGAAACCGAATCCAATCGATCGCTCATGGTCGTCTCCCTCGTGACGGTGCGGTCGCGCTTATAACATCATCCGAGGCGCCGGCGGCGTCTCGCTGCTGCGGCGAGCGCGCCGAGCCCGAGCGCCGCGAGGGGCGCCCCAGGCACATCGTCGGCGCTGCCGCGCGTGGTGCACGATCCGCAGCCGCCAACCTCAGCGGCGGGGCCGCCGCTGCTGCTGCTGGCGGTCGCGTCCGCGCCCCCGGCGCCCGCGGTCGTCGCCGCGCCGGCGCCGCCCACGCCCGCGCCGGTGGTGGTCGTCGCGGGCGCTTCACCGCCGCTGCCGCCGACGCCGGTGGTCGTTTCGCCGCCGCTGCCGGTCGTCGCGGCGCTCGAGCTCGCCGCGGTGGTGGCGCTGTTCGCGGGATCGTTGACCGAGCACGAGCACGTGCTCCTGGCGCATTGGTAGTACTTCTCGGCATGGGCGTTGGTCGCGCACGCGGCCGGCGGGGTGTTCGTCCCAAAGCACTTCTTGCAGGTGGTGTCGGCCTGGCACTCCCACGCTTCGACGCAGCAGGACGCCTCGACGCAGCCGCTGCAGGTGGCGTCGGTGACCTTGAGCCCGCACTTGGGCGCGGTGCAGGTGGTGGTGTCGCCGCAGGCGGAGACGCAGGCGGTGTTGCAGACGCAGCTGAAGATGGCGGCGTACTTGGTCAAGCCGCCGACGTCCTGGGTGTTGCAGAGGTTGATGCAGGACTGCGTGCCGCAGCCCTGGTAACACTGCGCGAGGGCCGCGCACTTGGCGTCGTTGAAGCAGGCGCTGGTGACGTTGGCGCAGGCGCCCTGCTGGGTAGCGGCGTTGCTGCAAACGTTGCAGTCGGTCGCGGCGGGGCAGCTGGGGTTGGGCGCCATATCGGCGAGGTAAGGAGCGATGAAGTTGGTGTAGAGGGTCGAGGCGCGGGCGCTGGCGCCGAGCTGACTGCAGCTCTGGTCACCGTAGGACGTCACCGAGGCGACCATCTCCTGGCCATTGACGTTGACCAGCCCCGGACCACCGCTGTCGCCCTGGCACGTCCCGCTCACGTCGGCGTTGGCGTACTCCACGAAGTAGGTGTCGACCTTGCTGATCGTCTTGTCGACATAGCGGCGGACGCTGTTGTTGTTCCCGGGCGGAGCGATGGTGATCCCGTAGCCGACGTAGGTGATCGGGGTGCCGACCGTCAGGGCGTCGGTCTGCGGCGTCATCGGGGGGATGACGGGGACGCCGGTCGCGTTGGTGAACTTGAGCAAGCAGACATCGTCGGTGCTCCCGGGGAAGTCCAGATAGCAAGCGTCCTTGACGATCGAGCCCGCGACGATCTGGTGGATGACACCGGTGTTGTAATTGGTGCCGACGACGACCTGGTCGGGCAGATCGTTGGCCGGGCAGCAGTGGGCGGCGGTGAGCACGTAGCCGATGGTGCCCTTGACCTGGATCACCGTGCCGGTACACGCGAAGTCAGGCGCGAGGACGGCGACGACCGCGGTGTGGGTGAGATCGGGCGATCCGTTGATGATCGCCTCCTCCTCGCTCTCCACGCGCTCCTCGTCGGGCACGGGGCCTTCCTGGGCGCAGCCGAGGAGGAGCAAGGATCCGAGGAAGAGGGAGGTAAGAGCGCCGAACAAAACCGGACCGAGCCGGCCAAGGAGACGCGAGCACGCCAAGGCGCGAGGACGAAGGCGTGCGAATGCACGTCGAAGTCCGAGCAACGCAGGCGGGCGACGCGTCTCCGCCGGCCGGCGATGGGAGGTTTTGTGAGGCGCTCTAAGGAGGATGTTGCGCATGAATCTCCGCGGGGGGGCGGGGGAAGGCGCCCTGGTGCGACCGTATGGGTGTGTGCCGCGGGAACTCAAGCGTGAACGTTGCTGCTGGGCAAGTTTGGCGAGGCGGGAGGGGAGGCCGGGGGCCCAGCGCCGTTCGCGGCGTCGGGGCGCGGGAAAACCGCGCCCTCCGGTGGGCTCCCTCCCGAGGGAGGTTCCAGAGGGGATGTCGAGGCACTTCGAGCCGGCCGCGTCGACCGCGTACGAGTTCACGAGCTAGGCAGACCTGCCCGAAAACTTTATGGAGGGGAGCGAGCGACAGTGTTATTCGGCATGGCCCGGAGGTTTCGGGAATGATTCTGCTTGTGGATTTGCGGCGATTGCGGGAGCATCGCGCAGTCTGGGGTCGGGTATCCGGCCTGGGGCGGCGAGATCGGCCAGTCTGTGGATCGGAGGAAGAGGCGGGTTCGACAGGGCGGCCGATCAGGTGAGGACGCGGGTTCGACAGGGTGCATATCCAGCCTCGGAGGGTCACGCTGCCAGAACGTCGGCCGACGAGCGAGAGACAACTTCGCGCATGAGGAGGGGTACGCGGTTGGATAGCAATGCGGCGCGGAAGTTGAGGATCGTTTGGCCGCCATGCGACGAGTCAGATGTCGGGACATGGAGCTCGAGGTTGAACAGGGAGTCGACGCCCGCACTCGGGTGAAGCGCCGGTCGGCGGGGCGCGCAGATCGAGCCGCATAGTGCAACCTAG
>Ga0105048_10000776_pt1 | contig 50370 bp, 46 predicted proteins | sample MAT05_FD_78382 | JGI IMG/M metagenome (GOLD analysis project Ga0105048, IMG submission 78382) | Freshwater microbial communities from Lake Fryxell liftoff mats and glacier meltwater in Antarctica - MAT-05 | ecosystem: Environmental > Aquatic > Freshwater > Ice > Liftoff microbial mat | place...
CGTGGCTCAGATCCTCTGTCCAGCCTTCCATCTCTTCGTAGACGGGTACGGCCTTGGTCGGATCGTCGAGCAGATCGATGGGCAGATCGGTGACGCGACCCGCGGGAGTGTCGTAGGCGACACAGATTTTGATCGAAGGCAGGCCCGTGAGTACGTCCAGCTTGGTGAGAGCCAAACCGTCGATGCCGTTGACGCGCGAGGCGTAATTGAGGCCCGGCAGATCGAGCCAACCGGTGCGGCGGGGACGGCGGGTGACCGAGCCGTACTCGTCGCCGACGTCGCGCAGATGCTGGCCCGTGCCGTCCGTGAGCTCCGTCGGAAACGGGCCACTGCCGACCCGGGTCGTGTAGGCCTTGGTGATGCCGAGCACCGAGCTGATGCGGTTTGGACCGATGCCAGCGCCGATGGCGGCGCCGCCGGCCACGGCCGAGCTGCTCGTGACATACGGGTAAGTGCCGTGGTCGATGTCGAGCAAGGTGCCTTGTGCGCCTTCGAGCATGACGCGCTTGCCGGCCTTGATGGCGTCGTCGGTCGCGAGCGAGGCGTTGCCAAGCAAGGGCACGAGACGCTCGGCCAACGGGCGCAAAGCATTGACGATTTCACGCGCGTTGGGCTGCGCGCCGCCGAGCGCAGCGATCGTGGGCGCCCAAGCCGCGAGGGCCGCGTCGATGCGAGACTCGAGCAGAGCCAGATCGCGCAGTTCGCCCGTGCGCACGCCAGTGCGACGCACCTTGTCTTCGTACGTCGGGCCAATGCCCTTCTTGGTTGTACCGATTGCCTTGTCGGCAGCCGCGGAGTTCTCGCGCAGCTCGTCGATCATGATGTGGTACGGAAGGATCAGGTGCGCTCGGTCGCTGAGCAGCAGGCGCGATTCCAGATCCTTGTGACCGCGACGGATCAGCTCGTCGATTTCGCCGACCAATACCGTGGGATCGACGACCATGCCCTGACCGAGCACGCAGCGAGTGGCCGGGCGGAGCACGGCGCTCGGCAGCAGGCGGACGACCAGCTTCTCACCGTTGACGACCAAGGTGTGGCCCGCGTTGGGACCACCGGCGTAGCGCACCACCACCTCGGCAAACTCGGTGTAGATATCGACGATCTTGCCTTTACCTTCGTCGCCCCATTGGGCGCCTACGATGACCACTGCTGACATGCGGATTTTCGTGCTCGATTGGAGGCCCTAGGGCCGTGCTGGGTTGAATCCGACCGAAAATCGGGCGGAGGAAAAGGGCGCTCGGAAACGTCTCGGTCACCCGCGCATCAGCTCGATGGCGCGGGCCAGGGTCGTGACCCCGAGATCCTTTTCCGAGGCCGCCTCCACGCGAACCAGCCGCACGGAATCGTCCTCGGAAAGCCGAACGACGTGGGAGTAGCGCCAGGCTCGGGCGTAGTCGAGGGCCGAGTCCGATTCAGCCACTACACTGGGAATTTGCGCAGCTCGGAGGGCATCCAGCGCCGCGTCGACACCTGCGAGTGCCGCAGGGGCTGCAACGACGAGGGCGCGCACGGGTTCGAGCAACGTGAGTTGGCCGAGTGCCCAACGCAAGTGGTCGATGTGGATCGCAGCGCCCGCGGCGGGTCGCTCCAGCTGGAAGGCTGCAAGCAAGCCGTCGTAGCGACCACCCGAAGCCACGGCTTGCCCGGGGCCTTCGGCCAAGATCTGGAACATGGGGCCCGTGTAGTAGGCCACGGCGCGTGTCTCGCCCAAGTCCACGACAATCTGGGTCGAAAGCCCCGCTTCGGCCAGGCGTCGGTAGAGAGCTTCGAGCTCTCCCAGCGCCCCATGAGCGCGCGCCGCTAGGCCCCGCCGACCACGATCGAACACGCTGGCATCGCCATGAAGCTCGACCAGCAAGCTGAGTTCGCGCACCGTGGCCGCGTCGATGCCCGAGCGTTCCGCCCGGCGTACGAGCTCGGCTTGGTCCTTGAGCGAGAGAGCTTCGAGCAGGCCGGGGCGCAGGCTTTCCGCGACACTCGACAGGACGGCAGGAGCGAGCGCTCCGTGCCCCAGATCGAGTACGAAGTCGGCAAGCCCCGCGGCGCGCACGGCGCTAATCGTCGCCCGCAAGACTTCGAGATCGGCATCGAGGCCGCCGAGTCCGACCAGCTCGATACCCGCTTGGAGAACTTCTTGATCGTGACGCGCACGTTCGTGCCGACGCCGCAGGACCGAGCCGCGATACGACAGGCGCGCTGGAAACAGGTCTTCGGATAGGCGCGTAGCGACGAGGCGCGCGACCTGCGGCGTCATATCGGGACGCAGCGCCACGACCTCACCCGTGTCGGGTTCCACGAAGCGCAGCATGCTGCTGGGCGGGATGGCGCCGAGACCACGCTCGAGCACCTCGGTGTACTCGAAGGCCGGCAAGCCGACCTGCTGGAAGCCGTGGAGTTCGAAGGTACCGAGCACAGCGCCCACCAGGGCTTCTTGGCTCGCCGCCTCACCCGGCAAAAGATCGCGCATGCCAGCAGGCAAGGGGTGCGAGAGCGCGGAAATGCCGGGGGTCGGATTCAAAGCCGGCGGAGCTTATCAGAAGGGGTCGGTCTGTCACGGCCTTGGTTGGGAGGCGTTGGCGTTGTATCTGCCCGCCATGAGTCAAAGCGAAGATGGCGCAGGTGGCGCAGGTGGGCTCGATCTCCGAGAGCGCGGAGCCGCCATCGACGGCGCGCCGCAGTATCTCGACCACCGGTTGTTCATGCAGCTGTTGGTCGTGCAGGGACCGGGGCTCACGGCCGAAGCACTCGGACACAGCCTCGCGGGCAGCGCGCGCGCCGTCGTCGTCTACGAAGACGTGAACGATCCGTTCAGCTTTGGCGTGCTCACGGCCAGCACCCAGCCTTCGACCTTCGTCGACGCCGTGCGCCCGGCGCTGCGCTCGCTCACGGGGCTCGTGATCAAGAACGAGATGACGATGTTCGGTCGCGCCTACTCGACCGGTTACGAAGCCGATTTGGAATACTGGATGGTACGCCGGCCGCTCGAAACCGTGCTCAATCCAGCCTGGCCATGGGCCGTCTGGTACCCGCTTCGCCGCTCGGGTCAGTTCGAACGCCTGGAGCCGCGTGACAAGGGAGGCATCCTGCGCGAGCACGCCGAGATCGGCAAGAAGTATGGCGCCGCCGATTTGGCGCACGACGTGCGCCTCGCCTGCCACGGCCTCGACGCGAACGACAACGACTTCGTGATTGGCCTGATCGGCAAAGAGCTGCACCCGCTCTCCCACGTCGTGCAACACATGCGCGGCACGCGCCAGACCTCGGAATACCTGGTGAAACTCGGGCCCTTCTTCGTCGGGCGCGCGGTCCATCGCTCCGAAACCCCGTAAGTCATGGTCGATCCATCTTCCCGCATCGCCGTGGTCGTCAACGGCAACGCCAAAAGCGTGACCGAGGACGTGATCTCGACCCTGCATCAGATCCTCAAAGGCAGCGATCTGTTCGTGTCGCGGCACATCGACGAAGCACCGGAGATTGCCCGTACGCTAGTCGAACGCGGCTACGGCACCGTCCTCACGGGCGGCGGCGACGGCACCTTCACCGTCATGGTGACCGAGGTTGTGCGCGCCGCCAAAGAGTTCGGCAAGAAGACTCCACGCTTCGGCTTGCTCAAGCTCGGCACCGGCAACGCCCTGGCCTGGGTCGTCGGCGCAACGGCCGTGGGCAGCGACGGCTTGTCCGCAGACATCGAGCGCTTGCACCGCGAGGCCGGCTCGCGCGAGATCCGCTTGGTCGAGGTCGAAGGCACGCTGTCGCCTTTCGCGGGTCTCGGCGCCGATGCCCGCGTGCTTGCGGACTACAACGCCACCAAGGATTGGCTGCAAAAGACACCGTTCAAGCCGGTGGCCGCGGGCCTGTTGAGCTACGGCATTTCAGCCGTGACTCGGACTTTGCCCGCCTATCTTCTGGGCGACATGCCCCACGTGCGCGTCGTCAACACGGGCGGCGAGGCCTATCGAGTCGGCCCGGGCGGCAGGGTGCTCGGCACCTACGCCACGGGCGCCCTACTCCACGATGGCAAGGCGCGCATCTGTGCCCTCGGCACTATTCCGTTCTACGGCTTCGGGCTGCGCATGTTTCCGTTCGCCGAGCAACGCCCCGACCGCATGCACCTGCGGCTCGCCACCATCACGTCGCTGCAGTTCGTGACGCAGCTGAAATCGATTTGGGAGGGCACGTTCGAAAACCCGAGCGCGCTCGACGATTTCTTGGTCGAAGCCGTGAGCATCGAGTGCGAGCCCAGCACCGATTTCCAGGTCGGCGGCGATCCGCGCGGCAAGCGCACGCGCGTCGAGGCGCGCATCAGCGCTGAACCCATCCAGCTGGTCGATTTTTATGCGCAAGGGCCCGCCGAATGAGCGCGCGCTGCGGAACGAGACAAGCTTCCAGCTCCGTGCTCCGCGTCAGGCAGCACGGACATCCACGCGGAGCTTGAGCCCCGCTTCTCGGACTTGGTCCTGAAGAGCCAGGCGAACGAACTGGGCTTCGTGCTGGCCGAGAGCTGCGGCAAACTCGGCCGCGCGACGAAGGCTCACGGACCGCCGACCATGTTCGATGTCGCTCAAGTGACTACGGGAGACGCCAAGGCGCGTAGCGAACTGGGCCAGGCTTTCATCCTCGCTTTCGCGGATCGCAGACAGGGCTCCCCCCAGCGTCAAGGGGCCGGTCATCAAGCGCTCCAAGAACGCCGTGGTCTTCACAGCGCAACTGTACCCCAGTTTCGGGTACAGTCAATGCGTGCTGGCGCGTGTTCGGTAACGCGCTGTCGGCATTGAGGCGCCGGCGCGTTCCCGACTAAGCAAGAACTTGGCCCTCCAATCGCGTCCCTGCTAGGCCGGGCGACATGCGCATCCCCGGGTCTCTCAAGGACACGACCCTCGGTGACGTCCTCGGGGCGCTCCACCGAGCGCGCGCCACGGGCTATCTGGAGCTGCGTGAGCGCGGCCACCGCGTCGGCCACAACCATCTGATCCAGCTCGAAGAAGGGCGCATCATCGGCCTCGAGTCGCCCGAGGGCCTCCGGCTCGGTGAAATCCTGCGCCTCGAGCCCTCGCGCCACGCGTCCAGGCGCGCCGGTGAGGATTGGCTCTCGCGCGGCATGGTGTCGGAAACCCAACTTCGCGGAGCTCTGGGCGCGCAGCTCCGTCAACGGCTCGAAGCCATGTTCGCGCTCTCGGACGCCGAGCTGCGTTTTCATGTGCCCCGGCCCCGGGAATACGATGCGACCGCGCCTGAGCCTCTAGCTGCAGCCGACTACCTGAAAGATCGCCCCCGGCGCCGCAGCGCGGCCCAGGACTCCGAAGCTGCACGGCGCTCCGAACCCACAAGCGCGCAGCGGCGCGCTCCCCGCGACGAAGCCTTGCGTGTGCTGGGGCTCGAAGCCGGCGCCACGCGCGTCGAGGTACAACGCGCTTTCCGCGCCCTGGCCGTCCACGCGCACCCCGATCGTCATCCGAGCGCTTCGCTCGAAAAGCGCCGGCAGCTCCTGCAAGAGTTCGCCGAACTCTCGCGCGCCTACCACATTCTGACCGGCTGATCGCTGCTGGTGTCGAAGCGGTGCGGCTTGTCGCGCATGCTCGACTCGACGTCGGGCGAAACGAAGAACAGTCGCCAGGCCTTCCCGATTGCGCACGGCGCCGAGAGCGAGGTGCGCCTGGGGCTTGCCGTCGCCGTCGACGACCAGGAGATGCAGGAAGAACGCGAAAATGCGGAGCAGCGCCACGGCGCGCGCTACAGCGCAAAGCCGCTGTCACGCAGCCAGGCTGGGAAGGCTTCGAGCGAATCCAAGAGCACGTCGGGATTGGAAGCCAAAAGCCGGGCTTCGGGCAGGATTCCGCCGCGCACGCCGATGGTGAGCGCGCCTGCGGCGCGGCCGGCTTCGACGTCTTGGGGGCCGTCGCCGACCATGATGATCTCTTCGGGCCGCACACCAAGCAGCTCGGCGCAACGCTCGATCGGCTCGGGGTGTGGCTTCTTTTCGCGAGTGTCGCCGCCCGCGACAATCGCGCCAAAGCGGCGTTCCCAGCCGAGTGCACGCAGGACGGCATCGGTCGTGCGGCGCGGCTTGTTGGTGCACACGGCGACAGCAGCGCTCCGCAAGACAGCCAAACTCGCCTCGACGCCGGGGAGGACGGTCGTGCGGACGACCGGGTGGGCTGCGTAATAGTCGAGGAAAACTTCGAGGTGGCGATCGAGCGCGTCGGCGCTGACTGGGCCGCCCGAAAGGCCGACGTCGAGGGCACGGCCAACGAGGTAGCGCGCGCCGTCGCCCACGAAACCCGCAATCTCTGCGTCGCTCAGCCGTGCGTGGCCGGCGGCCTCCAGCATGTGGTTGCACGCGTCGGCGATGTCGCCGCGCGAGTCGATCAGGGTGCCGTCGAGGTCGAAAACTACAGCCCTTTTGTTCATGTTCGCTGCCCTGCCACGACCCTGGGCCCGGCTCAAGTGGCGCCAAGGCGCCGTTCGGGATAGAGGGCCCGCGTGCGATTCGTCGATGAATGTGTGGTGCGCGTCGAAGCGGGTGGTGGCGGCGATGGCTGTGCCTCGTTTCGACGCGAGGCCTTCGTGCAGTTTGGAGGTCCTTCGGGCGGCGACGGTGGCGCGGGCGCCAGCGTGGTGTTCGTCGGCGACGAAGGCAAAAATTCCCTGCTCGACTTGCAGCACACCCGCGTCGTGCGCGCGCCCAAAGGCGAGAACGGCCGCGGCAGCGACATGTACGGCCGCGGCGGCGAAAACACTTTCGTGCGCGTGCCCGTCGGCACGATCGTCAAGAACGCCGAGACCGAAGAAGTCATCGGCGAACTCTTGGCGCACGACGAACAGCTGATCGTCGCGCGCGGCGGCCTGGGTGGGCGTGGCAACAAACATTTCTCGACGCCGACCGATCGCGCGCCGCGCAAATTCGAACCGGGCACTGCCGGCGAGGTGCTCGACGTTCGTCTCGAGTTGCGGGTGCTCGCCGACGTCGGCTTGCTCGGCTTTCCCAACGTCGGCAAGAGCACTTTCATCGCCGCTGTCAGCCGCGCGCGCCCCAAGATCGCGGACTACCCTTTCACGACTTTGGTTCCGCAGCTGGGCGTCGTGAAGCTCGACGATTGGGTTGGCGCATCTCCAGGCGACACCTTCGTCGTGGCCGACATTCCGGGCCTGATCCCAGGAGCCAGCGAAGGCGCGGGCCTCGGCATCCGCTTTTTGAAGCACGTCGATCGCTCGCGCGTGCTGCTTCACCTGGTTTCGCTCGATTTCGACGAGGATCGCGAGCCACTGACCGACTACGACGCCGTGCGGCGCGAGCTGGCATTGTTCGACCAAGAGCTGGCACGGCGCCCCGAGATCGTCGCACTCAGCAAGGCTGACATCACCGAGGTGCGCGAGGCCTACGAAGAACTGAAAGCTGCCTTCGCCGCCCGCAACATCAAGCTCCACCTGATCAGCTCGGCCACGCGCGAGGGCATCAAGCCGGTCATCGAAGAGCTGCGTGCCATCCTGAGCGGTCGAACCGACGAATTCGGCGACTGACGCTCGAGCTGAGGCGAAAGGTCGCGTGACTCGCCACGAGTGCGCGCTACGGTCCGCGCCGTGAAGACGTCCGAGCCGAACCGCGTCAGCGGCGAATTCGTGGCCTTGGTGGCGCTCACGACATCGCTCGTCGCCATGTCGATCGACACGATGTTGCCCGCGTTGGGCACCATGGCGACCGAGCTCGGTGCCACGGAGGCCAACGATCGGCAGGCCATCTTGACGACCTTTTTCCTTGGTCTGTCGATCGGTCAGCTCCTCTATGGGCCTATTTCCGACACGACAGGCCGCAAGCCCGCTCTGTATGCGGGCATGGGTCTGTTCGTCCTGGGCAACGCCGTCTGCGCGCTATCGAACGACTTCGGCTGGCTGCTCCTGGGTCGCGGGCTTTCCGGCTTCGGGGCTGCGGGACCGCGCACCGTCGCCATCGCGCTCGTTCGCGATCGCTACGAAGGCCCCACCATGGCGCGTGTCATGTCGTTCGTGCAGTCGGTTTTCATTCTCGTACCGATGATCGCGCCTTCGATCGGCCAGGGCGTGCTCGCCGTCGCCAGTTGGCGCGCCATCTTCGTCGGATTGGTGTTGGTCGCGGCGCTCAACCTCGGTTGGTTCGCCATGCGCCAAGCAGAGACCTTGCCGCCCGAGCAGCGTGTGCGCTTTTCAGCGCGCACCATCTTGGCGGGTTGCAAAGAGACCTTCGGCAACCGCCTGACCCTTGGCTACACGCTGGGGAGCGGCTTCGTGTTCGGCGCCTTCATCGCCTATTTGTCGACGTCCCAGCAGGTCTTCCAGGAGCAGTACGCGCTCGGCGACAAGTTCCCTCTGCTCTTCGGTTTGCTCGCCTCGGGCATCGGTCTGGCCTCGCTCCTCAACGGCACGCTGGTCGTGCGCTTCGGCATACGGCGGCTGAGTCGCATGGCGCTCGTTGCCGACTGTCTGCTCGGCGCCGCGGGTGTGCTTGGTAGCTGGCTCAGCGATGGTCGACTTCCGCTCGAGCTTCTGATTGCACTGCTGTTCGGCTGCTTTTTCTGTAATGGCGTGCTCTTCGGCAACTTCGGCGCCCGCGCGATGCAGCCCATGGGCCACATCGCAGGTGTAGCCGCGGCGGCGACGAACTCGGCCTCGGGGCTGATCGCGCTGGCCTTGGGCAGCGCGTTCGGTCGGGCCTACGACGGGACGGCGTTGCCACTCGTAGCGGGCTTCACCATTTCGGGTCTGCTCTCGCTCGCCATCACGGAGTGGGCCGAGCGCTGCCCCGGCGCCAGCAGCGTGGCTGCCTCAGAGGGCGCGTAGCTCGCCCGGCAAACTCTGTCCGAGAACTCGCCCCGCTGCGAACGGTCGGCATAGGGTCCAGGCGGTGAAAACCCGGATATCTTGGGGACTTGGCGCCATCGTGGCCGTCCTCGCCTGCTCTGCCGCACCGGCGCCTCAAAAAGCGCCGTCCGAGCCTGAACAGCCTGGCCCCGTCCGAAGTCCCGCGGACGCGGTCGCCCCGGACGCTTGGGCCCCGGCCCAGCTGCCCCAAGCTCCCGCGACTGAGCCTGCAGCTGCTCCTACCGCTCCTTCTACGGCCGAGCAGCATGCCACATCGGTCGATCCGGAAAATCGCCAGGAGCCCATCACGGGCGAGCCCGAGCTGCATACACGCGCGCGCCAGCTCTTCGACGCGATCGTCAGCGGTGACGCGGCGCTCGCCGAGCCCTTCTGGTTTCCGAAGGAACCGTTCGTGCCGCTGAAGGCCGTCGACGATCCGGGCAAATACTGGGAGCAACTCCACAAGAGCTACCTGCGCGACGTAGGCGCCCTGCACGAAAAGCGGAAGACCTGGGAGGGGGCGAGCTTCGTGCGCTTCGAAATCGGCAAAAAGCCCAAGTGGGTTGCGCCCGGTCAAGAGGCGAATGACGTCGGCTACTTTCGCTCGCTGCACGGTCAGCTGCACTACACGCTTGGCGGGACCGACCGGGTGATCGACGTGCACACCGTCATCACCTGGCAGGGCCGCTGGTACGTGACGCACCTGGGCGACTTCAAGCACTGAGGCTCCGCTGCCTCACGGGCCGGGCCCTGCCTGTGTTTCCTGCCCTCACGGGCCGGGCCCTGCCTGTGTTTCCTGCCCTCACGGGCCGGAAAATGAATCGAACTCATCGTCGAATTCGTGCGCGGAGTCGAGGTTGTCGAAGCGCGTGTGCTTCGACGTGAACTTGACCTTCACCGTGCCGGTTGGACCATTGCGTTGCTTGGCGATGATGATCTCGGCCACGCCTTTGTCGGCGCTATCCTGAAAGTAGTACTCGTCGCGGTAGATGAAGATGATGGCGTCAGCGTCCTGCTCAATGGCGCCGGACTCGCGCAAATCGCTGAGCTGCGGCCGCTTGTCCTTCGTGGTGCGCGTTTCAACCGATCGGTTCAGCTGCGAAAGAGCGATGACGGGTACGGCCATTTCTTTGGCCAACTGCTTGAGACCGCGCGAAATTTCGCTGATTTCCTGCTCTCGGCTCGCGACGCCTTTGCGACCCGACATGAGCTGGAGGTAGTCGATGGCCACCAGACCGATCTCGTTGGTACCGGTCTTGTTGTTCTTGAGCTCCGACTGCAAGCGCCGGATTTTGGCGCGCAAGTCGAGCAGCGAGATGGCCGGTGTGTCGTCGAGCCAAAGCGGCAACCGCCCCATGCGCGCGGCTGCGTCCGTCAGCTTGTTCCAATCGTCAGCCCCCACTTGGCCGCTGCGTAAGCTGGCCATATCGACGCGCGCTTCGCTGGCCAACATACGCGCTGCGAGCTGTTCGCGGGGCATTTCGAGAGAGAAAAAGGCGCAACCGTAACCTGCTTCTTCGACGCCGCCGCCGTAAGGATCGCCAGAGGCGTGACGACGCGCGCTCGCCACGTTCGCGGCGATGTTCAGCACGAACGAGGTCTTGCCCATACCTGGGCGGCCGGCCACGATATAGAGGTCGCCTTTGTGCATGCCGGAGGTGCGCTTGTCGAGCTCGGTGAAGCCGGTCGGAAACCCCGTCACACCTCCGCCGCGGGTGCGCGCTTCGCTCAGGACATGGAAGGCGGCTTGAATGGCGTCGCGCACCGGCACGATCGACGACTCGGCTCGCACGCGCGCCAGCTCGAAGATCGACTGCTCGGCCGAATCGACGAAGCTCTGCACGTCGCCGCAGTCGCCGTAGCCTTCGGCCGCGAAGCGTTGGCAGGTGGCAATCAGGCTGCGCAGTCGCCATTTTTCGCGGATGGTCTTGGCGTGCTCCTCGACATGGGCAACGGCCGGGGTCGCGTCGACCAGCTGGGCCAAATAGGGAGTGCCGCCGATCTGATCGAGGCGACCACGGTCGCGCAGGAAGCCGGCGACGCTCACCGTGTCGACCGGCCGCCCACCTTGGCTCAGCTCGAGAATGGCCTCGAACACGCGACGGTTGGCGTCCGCGTAGAAGTGCTCGGGCGAAAGAATGTCCTGGATCGAGTCGAAGGCCTCGCCCGAGAGCAACGCTGCGCTGAGCACTGCGGCTTCGGCATCCAGATCGGCCGGCGGCACGCGGCCCGTGGAGGGACGCAGCTCGGAGGCTGGATCGACGCGCGGACGAAAACGACTGTCCTTCGAACTGGTCTGTGTGCTGTCCAACTGAATCTCCCGCTCCCAAATACGCTGCACCCCGGTAGCTCGTCGCTACCGGGGTGCAACCCACCGACTCCCTGAGGGAATCGGTCGCCGTCAGCTCGAAGCCTTGACCACTTCGACGCGCAAGTTGGCGACGACCTGGGCGTGGAGCTTCACCTTGACATCGGTCAGACCGAGCGTCTTGATTGGCTCCGCCAGCTCGATCTTGCGGCGATCGATCACCAGACCTTGGTGGCCGTAGGCATCCTCGATTTCCTTGGTCGTCACCGACCCGTACATCTTGGAGTCCGCGCCGACCGCCTTTTCCAGCTTGATGCTGGTGCCTTCGAGCTTGGCCTTGAGCTCCTGAGCGTCCTTGAGCACGAGTGCCGTCTTTTGAGTGGCCTTCTGCTTCAGCTCTTCGACGCGCGTCAGGTTGCCCTGGGTTGCGGGGAGAGCCAGGCCTCGGGGGATCAGGAAGTTCCGCGCGTAGCCGGGACGAACCCGCACCACTTCACCGCCGGAACCGAGGTTATCCACGTCCTGTTGCAGGACGACACGAATCGGACTTGCCATTTTCGCCTCCTCAGTAGTTCGTGGTGAACGGCAAGAACGCGATCACTCGAGCGCGCTTGATTGCCAGGGTGAGATCGCGCTGGTGCTTGGCGCAGGTGTTCGAAACGCGGCGGGGAACGATCTTGCCGCGGTCCGTGATGAAGTAGCGAAGCAGACCCGGGTCCTTGTAGTCGATGACCTGGTTCTCGTCGTTGCAGAAGGGGCAGCCGCGGCGACGCACGCGACGGAAGCCGCCTTCGGGTTTCTCGGAACTCTCACTGCGCTCGGGGCGGTCACTGTTTGTCGTAGCCATCAGTCGTCCTCGTCGTCGTCGTCGTCACCCATGTCGTCGAAATCGTGGCGCTCTTCGCGCTGACGGAAACGCCGTGGCGAATCCACCAGGCCGAGTTCCTGCTCGATGGTGAGCTCTTCTTCTTCGCCCTCGGCGGGCGGCTCGACGGCCTCGAACTTGATGCTTTCGGCATCGACCACGACGTCACCGGGCTCGTCGTTCACCTTGACGGTCTGGAAACGAATGACTTCGTCGAGCAGGCGGAAATTCCGCTCCAACTCGGCGACGACGTTACCCTGACCCAGGTAGCTGACGTACACGTAGACACCACGACGGCTGGCGTTGATTTCGTACGCCAAGGGGCGACGGCCCCAGTTTTCGACGCGCGTCAGTTTTCCGCCTTCACGTGCGACAACGTCTTCGACGCGGGTCGCGATACGCTCAGCGGTCTCTTTGGATACATCGGCACGAAGGATGTAGATCACTTCGTACTCGCGGAGCGGGAGCCCCTTGATTGCTGCTGCTTCTGCCATAATTCTCCTTATGGGCATGGGCCCCGAGCGAGGATTCGTTCGGAGCAAGGAGGCCCGTGATTAGCGCTTCGTTAGGACGCCGTCGCGGACGGTTTGGTTCGATTCACTTGGTTCATCGCGGCTTCGAGACCTCGCTGAGCGAGGAGTTCCACCGCGTCCGCCGCGCGGGCCAAGAGGTCATCGACCGTGCTTTGCTCGTGCGGGGGGAAGCCCTCTAGCACGAAATCCGCAACGTCACCCCGAAAGTCTGCAGGTGGACGGCCGATTCCGAGGCGAAGTCGCGTGTAGTTCGGCGTACCGAGTCGCTCGCTGACCGATTTCAGACCATTGTGGCCGCCGGAGCCGCCGCCCTGTTTCAGCATCAGGCGGCCGAGGGGTAAGTCGAGTTCGTCGTGGACAACCAAGACGCTCGGCGGAGTCTCTTTGAAGAACGTCATGGCCGGCTGCACCGACTCGCCCGACAGGTTCATGAAAGTGAGCGGCTTGAGCAACGTGAGCCGCGCCGCCCCGCCCGGCTGCGCGAGTTCGACGCTGGCGTACTGACCTTTGAATTTCTCTCGAAATACGGGTCGACCCCACCGCTCTGCGATGAGGTCGATCAAGCGAAAGCCCACGTTGTGACGGGTGTCGGCGTAGCGCTGACCAGGATTGCCGAGGCCTACGACCAGCACGCCATCCTCCGCGTGGATTACTTCTTGGCCTTGGCGGCTTCCTTGGCGTCTTCCTTTTCTTTCTCGGCGTCGTCTTCGGCCTTGGCCTTACGGTCGACGGCAATCGAGAGGACGGTGCGCTTGGGAGGAAGCAGGACGGCAACGCCGTCGGGCAGAGCGAGGTCGGAAGCGGCGACGTGACCGTCCAGATCGACTTCGGTGATGTCGTAGACGATCTCGACCGGGATGGCGCTGGGCAAGCAGCGGATGGGCAGATCGCGGAACACCTGGCGGAGCTTGCCGCCCAGGACGACGCCCTTGGCCTTGCCGGTCAGACGCAGCGGAACGAGCACTTCGACGGGAGCCGACTCGCTCACCTCGATGAAATCCGCGTGCAGGAGCTCGCGAGATACCGGGTGGTACTGGTACTCCTGGATCATGGCGTGCAGCGTATTCTTGCCGTCCACCTCGATCTCGACGACGGCGTTCTTGCCCTTGTCGCTGTGCAGCGCGGCAGACACTTCCTCCGGGGAGACGGTCAGGTGCTGGGCGGCTCCGCCCTTGGAGTAAGCGACCGCGGGAATTTTGCCCGAGGCGCGCAAACGGCGGGCGACGCCCTTGCCACTGGTCGTACGGGTGGTGGCAGAAACCTTATTGAGCTGCATGACTGGATACTCCTCTTGAACTACGCGGGCGGGCTTTACCACCACTCAAACAAAAAGCGAGCTGACCGAATCGCTGTTGTGGATTCGGCGGATCGCCTCGGCGAGCAGCCGGGCGATGGACAGAAACTTGATCTTGGAACAGGCCCCAGCCTCCGGGCTGGGAGCGATCGAGTTGGTGACGATCACCTCGGATAGCGGGGACTCGGCGATGCGCTGGACGGCCGGACCGCTCAAGATGCCGTGGGTGGCCACGGCCACCACGCTCTTGGCGCCGCGATCCATGACGGCACGCGCTGCGTTGCAGAGCGTGCCCGCAGTGTCGATCATGTCGTCGACGATGATGCACTCGCGGCCCTGAACGTCGCCGATCAGGTGCATGACTTCGCTGACGTTGGCGCGCTCACGACGCTTGTCGATGATCGCCAGCTGTGCCCCAACGCGCTTGGAGTAGGCTCGGGTACGCTCCACACCGCCGGCGTCTGGGGAAACGAACACGGCGTCTTCGCCGTAACGAGCCTTGAGGTAGTCGCTCAAGAACACGGGCAGCGCGTAGAGATGATCGAAGGGGATGTTGAAGAACCCTTGGATCTGCCCGGCGTGCAAGTCGACCGAGACAACGCGGTCGACGCCCGATGCCACGAGCAAGTCGGCCACGAGCTTCGAGGTGATGGGCGTGCGGGGCGCGACTTTGCGATCTTGACGAGCGTAGCCGTAGTAGGGGATCACCGCGGTGATCGAGGCTGCCGATGCCCGACGCAGCGCGTCGCACATGATGAGCAGCTCCATCAAGTTGTCGTTGACCGGCGACGAGGTTGGTTGGAGGACGTAGGCGTCGAGGCCGCGCACGTTCTCGCGGATTTCGCAGAAGGTCTCGCCGTCGCTGAAGCGCGAAACGCGGGCTTCGCCGAGCGGCGTATCCAGCTCGCGCGCAATGTCCGCCGCGAGTGCGGGATTGGCGTTTCCGGTGAATAGGCAGACTCTCTTTACGGCCACGGGGGTCCTTCGATCCCGCTCGGGAAGACTGGCCTTGCGAGGCCAGCTCGGCTCGAAAGCCAGATCGCGCGGGGCGCGTCAGCTAGCAGGGGGCCCCTGGGCTGTCAACGCAGTTTGCCTGAACAAACAGCCAGCCGGACTTGCACGCGGCCCCGCTCGCTCAGCGGTAAGGGTTCGTGTTCAAGGCGTCGAGCGGATCAGGCTTTTTGGGCGGAGTCTTCGGAGGCTTGTCGGCCGGCGGGGGCTCCGTCGGCGAATCGACTGGCTTCTTGGAAGGCGCTGGGCGCTGCTTGGCTGGCTCGGGGCTGACCTCGGACGCCTCGTCCGGGCCCGACGGGAGGTCGCTGGAGTCCACCGTGCTGACCACGGGCTCGGCCAGCGGAGGGGCTTCGTCCGCGGCGCTCGGCGCTACGATCAACGGGGCCGCCGGTAGGGCGAGCCCTGGCTCGGCGCGCCGCGCGAAATTCTTGTAAGCGACGAAACTGGCCGCGCCGACGACCACGAGCACCGCCAACAGGCCCAGACGCGCGCCCCATCGCTTGGGGCGGTAGGGGCCAGGCAACGATTGGCTGGCCTCGCTGGCCAAAGCCGCCATTGTCCGACCATACGACGGCGTGACGAGCTGGCGGACCGGCGCACCCAAATCGCCTTCTGTCCGCGCCACCCAAGCGCGCAAGGCATCGCGCTGCTCTTGGATCTCGGGACCCATGGTGTGGCTCAGGTAGGCCTGCATGTCGCGACTCGTGGCCGAGAGACCGTTGATCAGCGCCGCGCGCTCGAGCGCATCGCCAAACTCCGCGCATGTGGCGTAACGCACGTCCAAATCGCGCGACAGCGCGCGCATGACGACGTCGGCGACGGCGCGCGGAACGCCCGGCGCTGATTCTGCCAGTTGCGGGATCGGTTCGTTGATGACGCGTGACAGCGTGCCGGCTTCGTTCTCGGCCTTGAACAAGCGGCGATGCGCTAGGCCCTCCCAGATGACGATGCCAGATGCGAACACGTCGGCTCGCCGATCGATGTCTTCTTCGCCGCGCGCTTGCTCGGGCGCCATGTAGGCGATTTTGCCCTTGAGCTGGCCCACGCGCGTGGCAGTCAAGCGCGCAGCCGCGCGCGCCACGCCAAAATCGGTGATGCGCGTCACGCCATCGACGCCGACCAACACGTTCTGGGGCGAAACGTCGCGATGCACGACGCCTGCCAGCTGCCCGGTCTCGTCTTTCAGTTCGTGGGCTGCATGCAATCCGGCCAACATGTCGAGGCCGATGCGGATGACGACCTGCGGAGGAATGTGCTGCTTCTGAGCCGCTGCACGGGCCAACAAGCGCGCGAAGGTCTCGCCCTCGATGTACTCCATCACCAGGTAGTAGCCGCCGGGACTGGCACCCACTTCGAGGATGGGCACGACGTGCGGGTGATGGATGCCGGCCGCGAGGCGCGCCTCGTCGAGGAACATCTCGACGAACTCTTTGTCGCCCGCGAGGTGCGGGTGCAGGCGCTTGATGGCGAACAGACGCTGGAAGCCGCCCACGCCCGTGAGTCGCCCCAAGTACACGGTCGCCATACCGCCGGACGCAATTTCGCCGATCAGCTCATAGCGATCGACGAACTGACGACCCGTCGTGTGTACATCCAGCAGCTTGGCAGCCACCCACAGCTCCGATCAGAAGTTTCCGGTGGCGCCCACGGTCGCACCGTCGCCGATGGAGAACGTAGGCCGCATGGTGAAGGAGCGGCGTGCGCTCGGCTCGGCATCCGCGGAAGAATCGTCGCCCGACCAGTCGGTGAGCCAGATGCCCGTGATGATCGTGAACACGCCGACCGCGGCAGTCGCGCCGATGGCCACGGTGGCGATGGTCTGGTTCTGTACGCCCTGCTGGTACAAGTCGCAGCTGGTGTCCACGCACTCGTTGATCACGCGGTCGCGTCCTGGCTCATTGATGGCGCGAATGCCCAAGATTGTGGAAGCGGCAGCGCCGGCGACGGTCACACCTGCACCGGTCCAGAAGACGGCGGGCGACCAACCACCCTTTTTCTCTTGGACTTCGGGCGGCGTGTCGCCGGGCGTCGCCTCGGGCGTCGTCGGAACAGGAGGGGCCTCGAAGATCGCGCTGGCGGTGCCGCCGGCTTCAAGCTTGATCTTCTCGCTGCGGTTGCGATTTTCCGACCAAGCAGCGCGCAACGTATGCGAACCGGGCGTGACGTAGAGCGTGCGATTGGTGGCGCCCCGACCGTGCACGATCTTGTTGTCGAGCAACAAATCGCAACTTTCGTCGCAGCTCACGCTCACCTTGCCCAGCTTGTTCGCCTGCTCGTCGAGCAGCGCCTGTGCCTCTTTGGCCAGCGTAGCGTCGTCGGGATAGAGTTCGAGACCGAGCGCCGCGTGCGTCGCAGCGCGATCCATTTGACCCGCCGCCTTGCGCGCGAGCATGGCCAGACGAAGCGCCGCTGCGCTGTGAGCGAAACCGTCCGCAGCCTCGAACTGCTCGGCTGCTTCGCCGTAGTTTTCGAGTCGGTACGAGTCGCGTCCTTTGTCGAACGCTGCGGCCGCCTGCTTCACGTCTTCCGCGCTTGGCGCAGCTTCCTGCGCCGAAGCGAGGGACGTCGTCGTAAAAGCCCAGGACAAGGCGACAAATGCGAGGGATCTTCTCATCAGCGTTCCGGGACCGGCCCAGCGGTCGTTTTCGGGGCAACAAGACGCCCGGGCTCTCCCAGACTACAACGGGACTTGAATCGGAGCGAGCAGATAGGGAGCAGGTGTGCACCTTGTGTGGTTTCGAAACCCACCTCGTCACCGCGGCGTTTTCTGCATCGAACGGCCAAAAACGAAACTCCCGTGCGGTCACCACCGCACGAGAGTCGAAAACGTTCGGCGCGCTCCTGCGCTTCCCCGCAGCGTCGACGCAGCGCTTCGACGCTGCGAGGCAGCTGCGTCACAACTGCAGGGAAACGAGCGACCGGAATCGGGTCAGGCCATGTCGACCAAAAGACGATCGGGCTCGTGAAGCAGACGAATCACGTCCTGAGCGAAAGCCGCGCCGATGTGGCCGTCGATGATGCGATGGTCGAAGGACAAACTGAGCACCATGACGTGCCCGATCTTGATTTCGTCGCCGACGACGATCGGCTTCTTCTTCATCTCGTGAACACCCAAGATGGCGACCTCGGGATAGTTGACGACCGGCGTCGCGAACAAGCCACCAAGCTTACCAAGCGAGGTAATCGTGAAGGTCGAACCGCCGACGTCCTCCGGGCGCGTCTTGCCATTGCGGGCGTCGATCGCGAGGCGATCGATCTCGCGCGCCGTCTCGATGATGCTCAGTCGGTCGGCGTTGCGGACGACCGGGACCATCAGGCCCGCATCGGTTGCAGTAGCGATGCCGATGTCGATCGTGCCCTTCTGCACGATTTCCATGGTGGTGTCGTCGACCCAGGTGTTGAGCGCGGGGTTCTTGCGTAGCGCCGAAACGACGGCTTTCACGATGAACGGCAGGAACGTGAGCTTCACGCCGGCCTCGTCCCCGTAGCCCTTGGTGCGGCTCCGCAGCTCGACCAACTTGGTGCACTCGACCTCGTCGGCGTAGGTGAAGTGTGCCGCGGTTCGCTTGGAGCGCGCCATGTTCTCGTAGATGCGCTTGCGCAGGCCTCGGATCGGGGTGCGCGTGTCCTGAGCGGCACGCGGAGGAGCGCTGACGGGGAGCGGTTGCGGCGCGGGTGCGCCAGCGGGCTTGGCAGCCGAAGCGGCAGATTTTTGGCCGCCCGCATGGCCTTCGACGTCTTCGCGCGTGATGCGACCGGCGGAGCCACTGCCCGGCACTTCGCGCAAATCGACGCCGAGCTCACGCGCCAGCTTACGCGTGGCGGGAGCAGCCAGAGGCTGCTCGTTCACGGGCGCTGCCGCCGCCGGCGCCGGCGCTACCGCCGCGGCCGGAGCAGCCGCGGGCTTGGCGGCCGGCTTCTGTTGCGCCTCGGAGGTGCCCGGAAGGTCCTCTTTGATGTCGCCAACCGCACTGGCAGCAACGTCCTTCTTCTCCCCCTGCGTAGCCGCATCGCCACCGCCCCCGACGTCGAACACGACCAAGGTATCGCCGACTGGAATGACATCGCCGACGGCGCCACGCAGCTCCGTGATCGTGCCCGACTTGGGGGCACCAATCGTCACCGTCGCCTTGTCGGTCATGACCTCGACCATTTCTTGGTCCTCGGTCACTTGATCGCCAACGGCGACCAGCCAACTGACGATCTCGCCCTCGGTCACACCTTCGCCGATATCCGGCAACTTGAACTCGAACTTGGACATAGGATGAACTACTCGGTTGGGAGCAAATCGCGCTCGGGATCGGATCGGGCTTTTACGAAACCTGTGTTTCGCGAAAAAGAGGGTTCAGATCAACTGGTTCGCGCGGCGGTGAGCACTGCGGGCAGGATCCGGTGTGAAAGCGGCATATACTCGGCCTCCAGCGTGTACGGGAAGGGCGTGTCGAAGCCGGTGACGCGCACGGGCGGCGCCAGCAGGTGGTAGAAGGCCTTCTCCACCACCAGAGTAATCAGCTCAGACGCAAAACCACCGGTGCGTGAAGCTTCGTGCACGACGACGACGCGGCCCGTTTTCTTGACGCTCTCGACGATGGTTTCGATGTCGACCGGCCAGAGCGTGCGCAGATCGATCACCTCGCACTCGACGCCTTCTTTTTTGGCCTTGGCAGCGGCATCGAGCGCTTCGTAGAGCATTGCGCCGTAAGCGAGGACGGTCACGTCCTTGCCGGGACGCGCGATATGGGCGAGGCCGAGCGGAACCGTGTACTCGCCCTCGGGCACCTCACCCTTGGCCGCGCGGTAGACGCGCTTGGGCTCGAAGAAGATAACCGGGTCGGGATCGTCGATGGCCGCGAGCAACAGACCCTTGGCGTCGTGGGCATTGGAGGGAATGACCACCTTGATGCCCGGGATGCAGATGAAGTGCGCCTCGGGATGCTGCGAGTGATAGTGGCCACCGCGAATGCCGCCGCCGACAGGTGTGCGAATGACGAGACCTGCGCTGTACTCGCCGCCTGAGCGGTAGCGATACTTGGACAGCTCGTTCACGATTTGCTCGTAAGCCGGCCAAATGTAGTCGGCGAACTGGATCTCGGGTACTGGCACCAGGCCGTACATGGCCATGCCGATGGCCGCGCCGATGATGCCGTTCTCCGTGAGCGGCGTGTCGATCACCCGCTCTTCGCCGAACTCCTGCTGCAAGCCGGCGGTGACGCGAAACACACCGCCGACCTTGCCCACGTCTTCGCCCAAGAGCACCACGCGCTTGTCGCGACGCATCGCGACGCGCAATGCGTCGTTGATGGCTTGGACCATGTTCATCTGCGGCATGGCGGGATCTCTCGACTCAATGCGACTTGGGCGCCCTGGGCCCCTCGAGCAACTCTTTCTTCTGCTCGACCAAATTCCACGGCAAACTCTGATAGACGTCGTCGAACATGCTCTCGAGCGAGGGCGGCGCGGTCGCCTCGGCGATAGCCACCGCGCGCTTGAAGCGACTCTCGACGTCGTCGATCAGGCTCTGTTCCGCGCCACTGTCCCAGGCCTTTTGAGCCACCAAATAACGGCGAACGCGCTCGAGCGGATCCAGCGCGGCCCAAGGCTCGAGCTCTTGGTTGTCGCGGTAGCGATCGGGATCGTCACTGGTCGAGTGCGCGCCCATGCGATAGGTGAGCGCCTCGATCAGCGTCGGCCCCTCGCCGCGCTCGGCTCGCTGCACGGCTTGGCGCGTGACGGCGATGACCGCGAACAGATCGTTGCCATCGACGCGCACGCCCGGCATGCCGTAGGCCTCGGCCTTTTGCGCGAAAGTCTCAGATGCCGTTTGTCGGTCCGTTGGTACGCTGATCGCCCAGCCGTTGTTGCGGCAGAAGAAGATGCTGGGCACCTTGAACACGGCGGCCATGTTCATGCCGCTGTGAAACTCGGGCGTACTGGTGGCGCCGTCACCAAAGAAGATCAGAGTCGCCTGTTTCTTGCCGTCGATCTTGGCGGCCCAGGCGAAACCGACACCCTGGGTGATTTGCGTGCCGACGGGCGAACTGATCGAGCCCCAGCACTTTTCGCGGCAGGTGTAGTGGTCGGGCATCTGCCGACCCTTCACCGTGTCGTTCTCGTTGCCGAACATGTTGTCGACCAACTTCTGCAGGCTGAGTCCGCGCATCAACGCTGAGCCGAACTCGCGGTAACACGGAAAAATCCAATCGGTCTCGCGCACCGCGTAGGTGGCACCGAGGATGGCGGCTTCTTCGCCGAGCGAGCCGACGTGAAAGCCGATGCGGCCCTGGCGCTGAAGCGCGGTCATGCGCTTGTCGAGAGTCCGCGTCTGCACGAGGCTCTTGTAGATGTGCACTACCTCGTCGATACCGAGGCCCGGATCGAGCGCCGGATCGAGAGTGCCGTCGTCGCGGAGAACTCTCTGGACCGGATAGGGTCCCAGGGCGTGATTTTGGGCGTTCATCGGGAAGAAGCTTCCGAGCTAGTCGAAGCTCGGGGACGGACAGGGTAGTCAAAGCCTTCGCATTTGGAACCCCGATGACATGGATGTCAGTCGAAGGCTGCGGCTACGCACCGGCGCGTCGAACGAGCCCGCTGAGCGGGATGAGTTGGGGGGGCCGCGCCTCGGGCTCAGGTCCATCCCCGCGTTCGGGAGTTGCCGCCCGTCCACCTCGGACCCGCGCGGCCACGAAGCCTTCGGCGGCGTGGTAGCTCGAACGGACGAGCGGACCCGAAGCCACGAACTCGAAGCCCATCTCCTCGCCCAAGCGACGGTACTCGTCGAAGGTGTCTGGCGTGACGAAGCGCGCGACCGAGGCGTGCTTGGCCGTAGGCCGCAAGTACTGACCCAGGGTGACGATGTCGACGCCGGCTGACTTCAAGTCGCGCATCGTCTCGATCACTTCTTCGTCGGTCTCGCCCATGCCGACCATGATCGAACTCTTTACGAAACTCTCGGGCGCGTGTTGCTTGGCCTTGGACAGTACGCCGAGCGAAAGATCGTAGTCGCAGCGCTGGTCGCGAATGAACGGCGTCAGGCGACGCGGCACTTCGATGTTGTGCGCGAACACGTCGGGTGTCGCGTCGATCATTGTCTGGATGTCGCGTCGTCGCCCACCGAAATCACCGACCAGTGTCTCGACCAACAGATCGGGCTGGAGCCTGTGCAGGTTCGTGACGGTCTTGGCCATGTGTGCCGCGCCACCGTCGAGCAAGTCGTCGCGGTCGACCATGGTGAGCACCACGTACTTGAGGCCGCCCTTGGAGATGGCCGTCGCGACGTGATCGGGCTCGCGCGGATCGACGAAGCCGCGCGGGTTGCCGGTGGTGACCGCACAAAAGCGGCAGCCGCGCGTGCATGTGTGGCCAAGCAGCATGACGGTAGCTGTGCCTTGCGACCAGCACTCGCCCATGTTGGGGCAGCGTGCCTCTTCGCAGACCGTGTATAGATCGAGTTTGCGCAGCGTCTGCTTGAGCTCGGCGTATTTCTCGCCGCCTGGAGCCTTGACCTTGAGCCAGCTCGGCTTCAGATCCTGATGAACCACGTCGAGTCGCTGGACGCGACGCGGCGCTTCGACGGCGCGAGATGGATCCAGGGGGATCAGGGAGTCGGACACGCAGGGAATCTAGGAGCAGAGCGCCCGACGCGCCAATCGAAAGCGCCTCAGGGCTTGAGCAGCCGCTCGAGCAGTTCGCTCACGACGTTCGGATCGGCCGAGCCACCCGTCGACTTCATGACTTGACCGACGAAAAAGCCGGCCAACTGCTGGCGGCCCGCCTTGAGGCCCTCGGCTTGTTTGGGATTTTTGGCAATCAGCTCGACGAGGAGCAGCTGCAGCGCGCTGGTGTCGCTCACCACTTCCATGCCGCGCTCGGCGACGATTTCACTCGGCGCCTTCGCCGTACCCTCGAGCGCCCCGAACACCTCTTTGACCTGCTTCCCGCTGATCTTGCCCTGCTCGCCCAGTTCGAGCAGCTCGCCGAGCTGCGCCGCAGTCACCGTAAATGTCGCCGTGAGGCCGCGCGTACTCGCCCCACGCAGCATTTCCGTCTGCACGAAGTTGGCGACGCGCGAAAACGACACTGCTGGGCAGAGCGCGCGCGTCTCTTCGACGAATTTGACGATGCCCGGATGGGCCGTGAGCGTCACCGCCGTCGCTTCGCTGAGGCCCTCTCCCACCCAACGTCGGCGCACGGCGGCCGGCAACTCGCCCAGGGTACAGCGCTCACGCTCGATCAGCGCGGCGTCGAGTACGAGCGGCGGCAAATCCGGATCGGGGAAATAACGGTAGTCGTGCGCATCCTCTTTCGATCGCAACGAATAGGTGCGACCTCGTTCGGCATCGAAACCGCGCGTTTCTTGTTTCACGACGCCGCCGTCATTCAGGATCTTGGTCTGGCGCGCGATCTCGATGTCGATCGCCTTCTGAACGAAGCGGAAGGAGTTGATGTTCTTCAGCTCCACGCGCGAGCCGAACTTCTCTTGGCCGACGGGACGAATCGAGACGTTGGCGTCGCAACGAAAGCTACCTTCTTCGAGGTTGCCGTCGTTGACGCCGATGAACAGCAAAATCTCGCGCACCGCGCGCATGTACGCCACAGCTTCGCTGCTCGAACGCAAATCGGGGTCACCCACGATTTCGACCAGCGGAGTACCTGCGCGGTTCAAGTCGACGGCCGAATCACCGCCGACGCCATGCACGTTCTTGCCGGCATCCTCTTCCATGTGGATGCGGGTGATGCCGGCCGTCTTCTTCTCGCCGTCGACCTCGAACTCGAGGCGACCCTGTTCACTGTACGGCCGCTCGAACTGGCTGATCTGGTAGCCCTTGGGCAAATCCGGATAGAAGTAGTTCTTGCGTACAAACACGCTCTTTTCGTGAATCGTTAGCTCGAGTGCCAAGGCCGCACGCACCGCGAACGTCACGGCTTGCTCGTTGATCACAGGTAGCGAACCCGGCAAACCCAGACACACCGGACAGACGTGCGTGTTGGCTTCCCGACCGAAATCGGTCGAGCAGCCACAGAACAGCTTGCTGTGCGTGGGCAGCTGCGCGTGGATTTCGAGCCCGATCACGGGCTCGTACCTCACCTCACCTGACGCTGTGGCCACGGGGCTCCGTCAGTGTGGGTGATCGCGATCCACGCCGGGGTGGTCGGCTTCGCCGGGCTCGATGCGGGGATTTTCGGTCTCGTGCTCACCATGACGACCCGGAATGCTCATCAGCAGGTCCTTGCCATAGATGAACTGGTCGCGGGAGTCGTACGGCGCCGGGTGGATGCCCGTGTCCATGCGGATGGCGTCGCAAGGACAAGCCTCGACGCAGTAGCCGCAGAAGATGCAGCGCAGCTCGTCGATCACGAACTTCTTGGGGTACCTCTCGTAGCCGCGACGCGTCGGCTGTTGACCCTCACCGTGGGCGTCGAGGCCCGTTTGACCGGAGTAATCGCCCGCTTCGATGTGGATGCATTGCGCGGGACATGCCGTCGAGCAGCAGAGGCAAGCCACGCAGCGCGGCGAGCCGTCCTCGCGATGGGTCAAGCGGTGCACACCGCGGAAGCGCTCGGGGTACGGGCGCCGCTGCTCGGGGTAGCTGATGGTGTTGGTGCCGTCCGAGATCGATTCGAGCACCGGATCGTTGCGCGTACCGAGGACGAGGTCCTTGGTGTTGCGGAACATGTAGCCCATGGTCTGACCAAGGCCCTTGACCAGCTCCGGGATGTAGCTCTGCACGGCCGCCGTGCGTGCGGGACGCTCGAGCGGGCTGCCTTGCACGTTGCGCGGACCGAGGCCTGCGGTGAGGGTCTTCTTCACGGGGGTAGTCTCGACACTCATGACTGTCAGGCCTCCAACTTTGCTTCGCGCGTGCCGCCGAGCGACGCTGTGTAGCGGGCCGCCGAATTGACGACCAAGCGCTGCTTGTGAACGGGCGCGAGCAGGAACAACAAGAGGGCGATGGGTGCAGCCAGACCGAGCGCGCTGAGGAGCAGCATGCTGAGCTGGGCGGCAAAGGCGGCGCCAGCCTGGAGATCGGCGCTACCAGTGTTGATGGCCAAGATGACGACGGCCGTGACCATGACGTTGACCAGCGAAGCGGGCAGCAGCTTGCGCCAGCCAAGACGCATCAGCTGATCGTAGCGAAAGCGCGGCAAGGTCCAGCGAATGAGCACCTGCAGCAAGCACAGACCGATGGTCTTGCCGATGAAGGTGAGCACCCCGATGGTGGCTAGCGCGGCCGGATCCAACTCGGTCGCGTAGAGCAGCGTTTCGCCGAGCTGCATGTGGATGCCGGTAGCTGTGAAGAACGGCAGGTGCCAGCCGCCGAAGAACAGCGACGCCATGAGTGCGCTCGAAGCGACGACCGCGATGAACTCGGAGAAGAAGAACATCGCGAACTTCATGCCGGCGTACTCGGTGAAGTAGCCAGCGACGATTTCGCTCTCTCCTTCGGGAATGTCGAAGGGCACACGCTTGGTCTCGGCGATGGCGGCCGTGATGAACAAGAAGAACGCCAAGGGCTGGACGAAAATGCCCCAGGCGTTTTCGGCCTGCCACAGCACCATTTCGTCGACGCGCACGGTGCCGTACACCATGAGTGCGCCGACGACGGTCAGGCCGAGCGTGACTTCGTACGAAATCATCTGGCTGGCCGCGCGCAAACCACCAAGCAAGCTGAACTTGTTGTCGCTGGCCCAACCGGCCAGCGCCGCGCCGACGATGCCGACGCCACCAAGGGCGAAAAAGTAGAGGATGCCGACGTTCAGATCGGCCACCTGAAGCGAGAAGCGCTCGGAGCGGCACATGTGACCCGCCGCTTCGATGCCCTGAAAGCGACCGAAGTCGATGTCGCCCGCTTTGTCGCGACCGAAGCACAGCGCCGGGCCGAAGGGCACGACGCCGATGACGACAATCGTCGCGAACGAACTGATCCAAGGCGCCAGGTTGAAAAGCAGGCGGTCGCCGTTTTGCGGAATGAAGTCGGCCTTGAAGGCGGTCTTCAAGCCGTCGGCTGCTGGGTGAAGCAGGCCCAGAAGCGTGATACGCACGGTCTTCTCTTTGGCGAGGCTGCTGCCGACGTGGCCGGCACCAGCGAGCAATGCGAAGACCAGGATGGCGGCACCGCCGCCGAACACCATTTGGCTAGCGGTGAGTTCGGTCAGAAAGCCGAGGCCAACCAAAAAGCCCGGCAACACGGCGAACAGTACCTGCAGACCGAGACCGAAGTAGACGATGGTGCGCGGCCCACCGAGGTCGCCAATCGTCTTTTCGACTTCGTTGGACGGACCCTTCACCGCCACGACCCGCGCGATCAGGGCCGTCGTCATCCAACCCAGGAAAAGGCCGGACTGGAGAAAGAGCATCCCGTAGCTCCCATAGGCGTCGACGTCGCCCCACCAGCTGTAGACTGCGAAGCCGACCAAGCCGGCCAACAAGAGGGCGGGACCCGTCGCCACGCCAGCGGCTATCTTGCCGGGCAGAGGAATGGCGGCGCGGTTCGGACCGAGGCTGTCCTGAATCATGCCGCGCATGCGCCGCTCGACCCAAGTCAGCACGACGCCGACGTTGAGGCCGAACATGCCCGCGGCGAATGCCTTCACGAAGCCTAGCAGCGGCAGCAAGAACGCCGAGCTGCCGAGAAATTCTTGCACTTCTTTCACGCTTGAGCTCCGGACGACGCACCCTGCACGAGGGAAGCTGCTTTGACTTCTTTGGCCTTCTTGAACGGCAGGGCTTTACCGAGACGCTCGGCGAGCGAGATGGCCCAACGCCAGGCCGGCTCGGAGCCGCCCTGCGGGGTGATTGCCTTTTCGCTGACCTGACTCATGCCCTTGTCGTTGACGAACGTGCCTTCGGCTTCGGCCCAGCTCGAGGCCGGGAGCACTACGTGGGCAGCCTGCGAGACCGGACCCTCGTGCGTGACCAGAGCGATCAGCTTGGCCTTGGCCAGGCTGGAGGCGAACGCTGGGTCTTCGATGTCGGAACCGACGCCGAGCACCGTCGTCACCTTGCCGCCGTCGATGGCCGCCGCGAGAGCCGCGATGTTGCCGGGTGCCTTGTCGCCCAGAAGAAGCAGCACGCCAGCGCGGTTCGGGTTCTTGTCCGTGCTGCGCAGGATGTCGTCACCCTTGCCGGCAGGCTTGCCGGCCAGGAACACGGACTCGATGCCGAGCTGACGACCGAGTTCGAGCAGCGCGTAGTTGTCTTCGTTCGAGTGAAGGGCACTGAGCAAGAGCGCGGTCTTACCCGACTCCGCGGACGAGAGCGCCTTGGCGGCGGCGACCAGTGCAGCCTCGGTCGTCGTCGTCGAACCACCGATGCGCGCAGCAAGCACACGATCTTCGTGAATGCGGCGGTAGTCCAGCATGCCCGAGTCGCACATCCAGTACTTGTTCACCTGCATGTTCTCGCGCGGTCGGTGGCGATACGCGGTCTGATTGCGTGGATCGTAGTCGGTGAAGGAGTTGCAGCCGGTGGCGCAGCCCTGGCAAACCGAGCGCACGCTGCGCAAGAACCACACGCGCGCCTTGAAGCGGAAGTCCTTGGCCGTGAGCGCACCCACCGGGCAGACGTACTCGGTCATCAACGTGTAGTCGTGATCGAGCAAGCGGCCGGGAGCGAGTACGATCTCGCCGAGGTTGCCCCGCTCGCGCTTGTCCAAGACGGGATCTTTGACGACTTCTTCGCAAAAGCGCACGCAGCGCGTGCAGACGATACAGCGCTCGGCGTCGTAAACGATGGTTGGCCCGAAATCGACCGTCTTGGGCTTGTGCACGATCTCGTCGTGCATGCGCTTCTTCTTGCCCGAGTGCTCGAGCCAGTAGTCTTGCAAGCGACACTCGCCGGACTGGTCGCAGATCGGGCAGTCGACGGGATGGTTGAGCAACAGAAATTCCTGGACGGCCGCGCGCGCTTCTTTGACGTGCTCGCTGGTCTGACTCTTCACGTCCATGCCTTCGGCCACCGGCTGCTGGCAGGCGGGCTGGAGCTTGGGTTTGCGGGCCTTGACGTAGTCGCCCTTCTTCTCGTCGTAGCGCAACACGTCGAGCAGCATGGCGGGACGACCTGGAGGCGGCGCGATCTCGACCAGACACATGCGGCAGTTGGCCGCCACGCTCAGGCCGGGGTGCCAGCAGTAATGCGGGATATCCACGCCGGCACGATGAGCAGCTTGGATGATGGTGTCACCCGGCTGGTAGTCGATCACCTGATCGTCGAGCTTGAAGGTCGGCATTGTCTTGTCTTATCGGAAACGGGACGTTGGAAACCGTGATTCTGAAAACGGCTGGAAAAACGGGAGCAGGGTGCAAGAGCAACGCCGCATCAGCGGTCGCACTCACCGCCGATCATGTTGAGTGAGCCGAAGCACGGCACCACGTCGGCCACCATCTGACCGGTGACGACCTTCTCCAGGCCACCAGTGATCAAGAAACAGGGCGGGCGGATGCGAACGCGGAACGGCGTGCCGCTGCCGTCGCTCACCAAGTAGAAGCCGAGCTCGCCATTGCCGCCTTCGGTGTACGAGTAGACTTCGCCAGCAGGTATCTTGAGCCCCTCCATGACGAGCTTGAAGTGCTGGATGGTGGCTTCGATGGTCGTGTAGACCTCGCTCTTCGGCGGCATGACGACGCGCGGATCGTCCACGTCGACCGGACCCGAGTCGGGCAAGCGTGCGATGCACTGTCGCACGATGTGAGCACTCTGCTTGATCTCGGCGAAACGGATCAGGAAGCGATCCAAGCAGTCGGACGAAGTACCGACGGGCACGTCGAACTCGACCTCCGAGTACTTGAGGTACGGGTGCGCGCGGCGCACGTCGTACGGCACGCCCGCCGCACGCAAACAGGGACCAGTCCAGCCGAGCGAGATGGCGTCGGCTGCAGATATCTTGCCGACGCCTTCGAGGCGGTCGAGGAAGATGCGGTTGGTCAGAACGAGCTTCTCGGACTCATCGACGATCTTCAGGACCTGTTCGACTACGGCCAACGTGTGCTCTTTGAACTGATCGGTGGGCGGCATGGCCATACCACCGACGCGACCGAAGCTGTGAGTCAGGCGCGCGCCCGTCTCCTCTTCCATGACGTCCCAGATCATGTCGCGGGCCTTCACCATCCACAGAAATGGGGTGAAAGCGCCGAGCTCCATGGCCATGGCGCCGTCGCAGGTCAGATGGTCGCTGATGCGCGCCAACTCACCGAGGGCCATGCGGTACCACTGGCAACGCTCCGGGACTTCGATGCCCAGCATCTTCTCGCAAGCGAGCGAGAAGCCCACGTTGTTCAACATCGGCGAGACGTAGTTGCAGCGATCGACGTACGGGAACACTTGGCTCCAAGTGCCGCGCTCGCACATCTTCTCGAAGCCGCGATGCAGGTAGCCGACTTGCACATCGACGCGGTGAATCGTTTCACCCGACAGCTCCATCACGCAACGGACCGTGCCGTGCATGGCCGGGTGAGAGGGCCCTACGTTGACGAGCATCGGCTCGGTCGGCAGTTCGACCTCGGTCTCGTCCAGCTCTACATCCAAAGGTTCCATCGAAATCGTCTCGCTTGCGGGGGCGGTGGGCACGTGCCTGGAGGGCACGGCGGAAAAAGCTCAGATAGAAGAAGAAGGCGCGCGGTTCAGTTCTCTTCGTAGCCGCGCTGATGAGTCTGGCGACCGAAGCTCATGCCTTCGTCCACGCCGAACGGTGCGACCTTCTCGATGTTGGGCACTTCGCGGAAAGGCACTAGCGGCTGGATCTTGTCGGCCGGGTAGTCCTTGCGCAGCGGGTAACCCTCGAACTCGGGGTAAAGTAGGATCCTCCGCAGATCGGGGTGGCCGACGAAGCGCACGCCGAACATGTCGAAGGTCTCGCGCTCGAGCCAGTTGGCGCTGGCCCAAAGAGCCGTCAGGCTATCGACCTCTACCGTCTCGCCTTCTTCGTCGCCGACGGCCGTCTTGAGGCGCAGACGATGGCCTTTGGCGAGCGAGTAGACGTGGCTGACGATCTCGAAACGTGGCTCGCGGTCGATGTAGTCGACTGCAGTCAAGTCGGTGAGCATGTCGATCGAAGTCCGCGCGTCCTCGCGCAGGAACTGGTGGATCTCGAACCACGCCGAGGGAGCGATGATGACGGTGTCGTCACCGTGCTGCGAATGCGTGCCGAGAACGGCAGAGCCGAACTGGGCCACGACGAGGTCGAGGAGAGCTTTGGACATCGGGTTCTTCCTCTGGCCGGCCGATTAGGTGGCCGCGTCCTTGTTGCGGCGCAGCGAAACCACACCCAGATCCTGATTCGAAGCCGGGTCGCGACGCGGCTTGACGATACCCGGCGTGCGATCGCCGCGCTGGATCTTGTCTTGGAGCAGCATGAGCCCATCGAGCACACCTTCGGGGCGCGGCGGACAGCCAGGCACGTAGACGTCACAGGGGATGATCTTGTCGACGCCCGCGACGCAAGCGTAGTTGTCGTAGAAGCCGCCGCTCGAGGCGCAGGTACCAAACGCCAAGACGAACTTGGGGTCGAGCATCTGCTCGTAGATGCGCTTGAGCACGGGCGCCTGGCGCTGAGTGATCGTGCCCACCACCCAAAGCAAGTCGCTCTGTCGGGGTGAGAAGCGCGGGGCTTCGGCACCGAAGCGCGAGAAGTCGAAGCGTGGACCCGAAACGCTCATGAACTCCATGCCGCAACAGGCGGTCACGAACGGGTACATGAACAGCGAGTACTTTTGCGCCCAGGAGAGCAGATCTTTCAGCTTGGTGGTGCCGAATCCGGCGCCCTCTCCTGCTTCGAGGACGGCGGTCTCGGTCCCGGCAGCGTGACTCAGCTCTCCCATTCGAGGGCTCCCTTCTTCCAGCAATAAGCGAGCGCGACCGCCAACGCGGAAATGAATGCGCTCATGGTGGCGAACCCGGTCCAGCCGAGCTGCTTGAACAGCGCGGCCCACGGGTAGATGAACACCACTTCGATGTCGAAAACGACGAACAAAATGGCCGTGAGGTAGAACTTCACATCGAGCTTGATGCCGCTCGCGCCCGTCGAGTCGTTGCCGCACTCGTAGGGCTGGGCCTGCTCGGCGTTGGCCGGCAACCGATTCACATAGTGCCCCAAGAGGAACTTGAAGGCGCCGATGCCGATGGCGACGACGAACAAAAATAGCAGGGGGAGATAAATCTGGAGCATTCGAGGCTTCTCGGCGAATGGTTCGAGAGCGCAGTTGCGTGCATGGCAGGCTCGCCTGCACCGAAGCGACCAGGGTCAGGAAGGTCGCGGGGCTGCTGTGAGGATGTAGCGTACGGCTCGAACGGCTGTCAATCCGCTCAGTCCCCGGGGCGAGAGGCCAGAAATCACTCGAAACTTTGGGCTCAGCCCGGGGTCGGGCCGGTGTTCTCGGTGGCCTCGCCCTCGCCCACCCAATGCGCCCAGCTCTTGAAAGTCGGACCCAGCCGCTCGACGGCCAATTCGCGCACCTGAAGCAGAGCCTCGGCTGGGGCGCCGGCTTCGACGCCAGCCATCGCGCTGGCCAAGGCCGCGAGATTCCGCCCACGCTCCAAAAATGCGTATCCGAGAGCCGGCCAGACGGTGACGGGCTCGGCGCCGAGGGCCACCGCGCGACGCAGCGGACCGATCGCCTCACCTGCGTGCCCGTGCGCGAGCAGCGCGCTCCCGAGCCGGCGGTAAACGTCGGCTGCCTCGACGCCGTCGCCGGCGTACTGCACGGCTAAACGCAGGATCTCTTCGCCCTTGTCGAAATCTTCGAACTCCACGCAAGCCGAACCCAGAAGAGATAGGCCCCGGGCGACCGTAGCCCGCGCCTCGTGGCCGAGCATCTGGCCTTCCGGCGTGCGGAGAAAGATGGCGAGCGGCGCCGGCCAGGCCCCTAGCAATTCGACGACCTTGGCGTGGTCGCCGGCAGATGCGGCACGCTCGGCGTCGGCAACGCGGCCCAAATCGATGGCCCCTTGGCCTTGCCCACGAGACAGTCGTTCGAACTCCTGACGCACGTGCGTGCGCAGCCGCGCTCGAAACGCAGACAGCTGGTAGCTTTCCTCGATGCCGTCGTGCAGCACTTCGATGCGCGAACCGTCCTCGTCGACACGCAGGCTCTTGAGGCCGTAACCGAACAGCGGCGACAACAACAGGTAGCGAACACCGATGTGCTTCTGGAGTCCTTCGACGTCCGTGTCGCGCTGCGGCGCGGGCACGACAGTCTCTTCTTGAACCAGGGCAGCCACGAGCCGGCGGCGGAACTCGCCGAGCGTCACGCTCTGCGCCTCGCTCTCTTGTGCCTCCTCGTCGTCACCGACCGTGAAATCGACGACGGTGTTGTCGGGAACGCGACGGTCGACGGTGAGCGCAGTGATGCGCGCGCCTGTGATCATCGCGAACGCGAAGAAGCGGGGTCCGATGATATCGCACAGCGCTTGAAAGCTACCGATGGTCTCACCGATACGCTCGAACCAACCGTCAGTCCGGATGGCGTCTAGGGAAAATTGCCGGGCGGCCGACATGCGCTAGCGACTCTACAGAAGATCGGCCTGAGCGATACGTGACGTCGCGCGCTTGGCCAAAAGGGCTGAAAGCAGCTGGCGGTGGGGAGATGGCAAGGCCCGCCCCCTCAAGTCGGATGCACGAACCCAGGCGTGCCCGGGCCAATTCGGCCGCTTCCCCACGAGTTCGACCAGCACGGGGCGGAGTTCGATCTTGAAGCGCGTCACTTGGTGGCTGAGCGGGGGAAGAACGCTCGCGCCCCCGCCGGGAACGAGAGACAGAACGAGTCGTTCGAGTGCACGCCTTGTCGGTCGGAGTCCGAGTCCCGTTGCGCTCGCGCCGGCGCGGTCGGCCCAGAATCGGGACAGGGCGCCTCGTGTGGCGTCACCGAGTTCGACGGACGGCAGCGCGTCGAGCCCGGCCCACCAGCGCGCACTATGGGGTAGGCGTTCGAGTGCGTACGCGCCGCGGTGGCGCACGATCAAGACGAGTCCGGTGATGGCAGTCGGCGCACGCCGCTTGGGCTTTTCGGGGTAGCGCGTGGCTTCGCCCGCTTGAAAGGCGACGCATCGCCCGCGCCACGGACAGACCAGGCAACTCGGGCTCTTGGGCGTGCAGACCAGCGCTCCGAGTTCCATCAAGGCCTGATTGAAATCACCCGGCCGTTCGTGCGGCACGAGCGCTTCGGCTCTTCTCCAGAGCTCGGTCTTGAGCGGGGCTTTGGCGGGATCGCCGGCCAAGCCGAACACGCGACTCAGCACGCGAACGACATTGCCGTCGACGAGTGGCGCGCGCTTTTGGTGCGCGATGCTGGCGATGGCACCGGCGGAGTACGGGCCGATGCCGGGCACTTCGAGCAGCTCGAGCGGGTCACTCGGCAACAGGCCTGCCTTTTCGCGCACGACAAAACGTGCTCCTGCGAGCAAGCGTCGCGCCCGCGAGTAGTAACCGAGTCCTTGCCAAAGCCCGAGCACGTCGTCTTCTGCGGCGCTCGCCAAGGCTTCGATGGTCGGCAAGCGCGCCATCCAGCGCGAGTAGTAGGCCTCGACGACGTCGACCCGCGTCTGCTGGAGCATCACCTCGCTTACCCACACCTGGTAGGGAGTGGGTGAGCCTCGCCACGGCAACGGTCGTCGGTTGGCGGCGAACCACGCGCCAAGACTGCGGCGCAAGGCGCGGATTTCGGCAGGCGACGGTTCGGCGGGCGCGCCCGCTTTCATGCGCTGTGCGCGATGCCGGGAGCCGTTTGATAGAAACGGTTGCGCGCCGGATCGTTGAAGCTCTCGTAGTCGATCAAGAACGGTGTCACTTCGCCCGTACCGTCTTGGAAGCGCAGGGTCGCGGCCATGGGTTCGACCGAGCGATAGCTGCTGTCTTCCGGCAAATCGTCGTTGGTCGCGCCGCCCGACGAGAAGACGGTGAAGAGCGAAATCGCATCGTCGGCGTACGTCTCGCGAAAGCCTTCTTCGACCTTCTCGTGACCGCGAAAGATGGTGTGACAGCCGATGCGATTGAGGAACGCTTGGCACTGCAACTTGCCGAACGGAAAGCGCGCCGACTGATCCTGCAGGCTGGCAGGGATGACGTCGGCCGAGCTGGGGTCGCTCCACATCATCTGGAAGCGCACGTCCCACTCGTTGAGGCTCGAGAGGTCTTTGTAGACGTTCTTGATGGTGCTGTCCTTCGGGATGCCGCCGTGCACGAACAGGTACCTTTCGAACAGCAAGCTGGTCGGCATGGCTTCGAACAAGCGAATGTAGTGCTGGAACACTTCGTCGGAGAAGTGCGGCTTGAGCGTGTCCATCGCTTCGCTCGGTCGCACTGCGCCATACACCTTGCCTTGGTGCTCGATGTAGTATTCGTGGTTGCCGCGGAGCAGGTAGACGTGATCCGGGGCCTTGGCGAAAAGCTGGAGCACCGAGCGCAGCACGCCCTGGTAGCTGAACATGCCCCGGTCGATGTAGTCGCCGAGTAGCACGAGCTTTGGACAGACGGCCGTGTCTGGCTTGCGCTCGTACTCGGCCACCTTGCGGAAGAAGTCCGTCTGGTTCAGCACGGCCTTGAGGCAGCTGTAGCAGCCGTGCAAGTCACCGATAATCGTCAATTCGTACTGCTTGCCCGGTTCGGGCGTCAGCACATGAACGTGTCCGTCCAAGAACTCGCTCCCCGCTGGAAACTCCGTCACTCTCTGTTTGCCCTTGAGCTTGCCTTGGCCAAGGACGCGCTGCTGATCCCAGATGGCCATGACGCGATCCATGAGCGCGCGATCACTCGTGACTTGCTGGACGAGCGCGCCCTTGTCGCTCGAGTAGTGTTGCTCGAACTGATTGAAGAAGGGATTGTCTTGCGCGCCGGTGGGCAGCTTGGCACTGCGCGACACGGCCAGTGGGCGAACGCCGTTGTCTTCGATCAATTCGATGCCGACGTCCTCGTTCAGCAGGTCGGCCAGCTCGCCACGGAACTTGGCTTCGGCTGGATGCACGGTGCCGTCAGCGTGAATGAGCTCATCGATGGTTTCCATCAACTGCTCTTGATTCGCTTCGTCGAAGCTCTTGAAAATTTCGAAGCAGCGCAGCTTCAGCTTTGCGTGCACGAAGGTATTTTGTGCTTCGCCCTCCGCCACGGCCTCCGTGAACAGGTCCTTCACTTCGCGATCGATGCCCTCGAATACTTCCAAGAAGTGTGTCGTGAATTTCTGGGTCAGTTCAGCCGAGAGCGTGGCGTCGAGGTGGGCTCCAGCCACACGATGGGCGATCAGCTTGCCGATGTAGGCCCGTACGAAGTCCTTCTCGGCCGCGTCGAAATCGCCGTCGATGTAGCCGAACGTCGTCAAGTAGAAGATCACGGCGCGCATCTGCTTCTCGGCTTCTGGACCGTTCGAACTGAAGGTGAGCATCCGGCGATGCTAACCCCGGCCGTGCGGGGATTGAAAGGCGAGCTCGTGGCTCGACGGCTCGGGCATTTCTCGGCCGTTCGCTCGCGTTCGCGCAGACCCACCTACACGGTCGTTCCCGCGCTGCGAAGCCGTTTCGTCGTCGAACGTATTCAGTCGAGCCGGCCCGTCATACGGTGAGCCCATGAGTCGTTCTCGACGCCCGCACCTGGGCCGCCCAGCTCTCTTTTGCATCGCGCTCGCCGGCGCCACGGCCGCCCTCGGGGCCTGCCAATACGGTTTCACGCCCATCTTGGCGGACGACGCGGGCATAGGTGAATTGTGCGAGACCAACGACGACTGCCCCAAGTCGACGGTGTTCGGGCAAAAGGTCCAGTTGATCTGTCTGACCAATTTCTCGGGTGGCTATTGCGCCATCGCAGACTGCACGACCGGGCTCCAGTGCCCGTCGGGTTCGATCTGCATCGCGCACGACTCGAAGAACGTTTGTGTGCGTTCTTGCGAGAGCGACGACGACTGCAACGCGAACCGTGCGAATCACGAAGCGCGCTGCACACCCGATTTCCAGTACGCCCACGAATCGGCGGGCCCGGAGGGTTTCGCCGCCTGCCTGCCGCCTTCGAGCGAGAAGTAACATCACGGCGGGCCAGCGTGGCCTGGTTGCACGGTCAGGGCTACTGAGCAGGCTCTGCTGCAACCGGCTCTGCTCGACGGAACTCGCTGCTCATCCACCAACCGAGGGCCGCGTCGCGGCGCCGCGGGCGCAAGCGAGCGCGCAGTCCGCCTGGGGCCAAACGCTCGATCTCGACCAGCCCGTGCTGGTAGAGGCCATTCATGGCCACGCCGAGTTCGTGGTCGGTGCTGCCGAAATCGATCATCTCCTGCTCGCACAGTCGCGCCAAGCCGTCCTTTTCGGCATGCACCAAGTTGGCGAACACGCGCTCGAGCCGACGGGCTTTGTTGGCCTGGCGGCGAGCGTTGTAGGCCGCGCGAGCATCACTGGTCCGAAAATGCCAAAGCAGCATGCCGCCGCCGCACGTGCCAAAGAACAGACCCGCCGACATGAGTAGCGGATGGCCGTCACGAAAGTGCAGCAAGTGATGGCTAATCAACCACTCGTCCGGAGCCACGATGAGCAGGCCGGGCAAAGCGACGAGCAGCAGCGCCAAGCCGATGCTTCCGAACTCGGTCACGCTCAGCGGTCGCGGAGGCCCGAGTCGCACGGCGTGCGGGTGCTCGGCCGGCGTGGGCGCAACCGCCGCGAAGCTACGCGAGTTCTCGACGTCGGGTGGCGCTGCCGCCGGCGAGGTGAGTTCGGTCGTCCTATCCCCGGCGTCACGGGAAACTGAGAGTTCACGCCGTTCGACTCCTTCCTCCGAAGGGCCGCGCTCGCGCCCCCGACCGGGACCGAGCTCGGGAAACTCGGCGATGAGTGCCTCCCGCGCACGAACCTCAGTTCCCTCAGCTGCGGGGTCGGGCGACGAATATCGGTCCGGCATGCCATGAATCTAGCGCGCCTCCTGAATGCCGCCCATGCGGCAAGGCGGCAAGGTGCCACGATACCCCGCGAAATGACGCTCGCCGCGTCGCGCCCAGCCCGGCCGCCGCACCTCTGAAGCCCGCGCCCGCCCCCAAGTCCGAACGACCACGTCCGCCGTCGAAACGTGCTACGCCGTCGCATGTCGGAAACTTCGAGCTCGGACCCCAAGACTCCCAAGGCGCCGGCACGACAGGTAGGTAAGGGTCCCCAGCCGCAGTTCCGCCAGAAGACGAAGTGGACGGCGCCGCCGCCGCCCACCTCGATCTCCACGAAGGCAGCAGCCCGTATCGCCGCCGACGCGGCTTCGCCGCCCCCCGGGTCCGTCGGCGCATTGATCCTCGCGGCGGTCGCGCTCGAGCCCGGTGCGAGTTCTTCTCAGATTGCCAAGCACATCGTCGGCAAGAAGGCGGGCTTTCACGAGCGCGACCTGGTGCTCGAGCTGACGGCGCTCGTGCGCAACCAGCTTCTGCGCCGCGAAGGCATGGCGGGCGCCTGGCATTACTTCGTCGTGTCGGCAGCCTGAGTTCAGTCGGAGCCCGCGCGAGCCGGCCAACCAGACGTGGTGCGTTTCGCCACAATCCAAAGACCTGTGGCAGAAAGGGCCATGGTTTGAATCACGACCCGCCGCTTCGAGCGCGAAGGTGAACTTGCGCCTGTGCCAACTTGCCACATTGCAGCGTCGAAACAGCGCTTGATACAAAGCCCCATGGGCACAGCACGTCCGGGTCATGTGAGTGGAAAACGTTCTCTCTCGCCGCACAGCGCGGCGCCCGCGGTCGAGCGTCCGCACAAAACAGCTCAACTCATTCAGCAGTTGCTGATGGCAGAACCCCGTTCGGCCACGCCGCTGGGCATGCACCGCGGCGGCGAACGACTTTCGATGCGCGGCATCATCTGCCAGTTCATCGTCGACAATCCCGGATGCACGCAACTCGCGATCGTGCGCCACGTACGTCATCCAGGCAGCCCTGCGAAGGACACCTACGTCGCGACTCAATTGCTCACGCTCCTGCATCAGAAGCGCATTCGTCGCCAAGAGGTCGAAGGCGGCGCTCGCTACTTCCCCACGACTTGAAGAGAGCGGGGGCCGGCGAACTGTTCTCTTCACACCCGCTAGTCCGCGCGGGTCGCGCCTTCGTCGGCCGCCGCGGTCCAACGCCGGGTCGTACGACTTGCCGCGTAGACGCCGCGCCGCAGCGCGTGCACCAGACCCCGGGGTCGGATGCCCGCGCCGCTGCGAAATGGATCGAAGCTCAGTGCCACCGGATCTCGCGGTAGCGCCCGATCGATGGTCATGCGTCCCAGCGGGCGAAACCGCCCCCAAGGTCCCTTCGAAATCCCCAGTTCGAGTTCGAGGTCGGAGCCCTCGGCCAGAGCGATGATGCGTTCCCGGCGCATTTCGTGCGCTGGGAGAGCTGGCGCGCCGTCGTCGCGTCCCCAGACACCGCTAACCTCGGGATGCACGCGAAAATACGCGCGTTCGTGCTCGGGCGTAGCAAATGGCGACACGGCGAAGTAATCGTTGCCGACGTAGTCGCTCGTGTCCGTGAGGACTGGCGCGATCGGCATCGTCCACGGCCGTTGGATCGTGGCGAAGAGTAGGTCTTGGTCGCCGTCGAAGCCAGCAACTCCTCGCCCGAAACGGAGAGCCATGCCCAAGACGTCGAAGCGCCGCGGTCCCTGTTTACTGAGCGCGTCCGAAAACCGCAGCAAAACCTCGCCTTGGAGCCGGCGCCCGAGCACGGCGTCGTCTCCTTGCGCTGCTGGGTCCACGTGCAGGTGCCCCACGAACAGATCGCCGCGCGGATGAAACGTGCGTGCGCGTCGAAGTGCACTGATCAATCCAAACGCAGGGCTCACCAGTGCCCCCACGGCGGTGCCGTAGCCTTCGGTCACGTGCTGCAAGATCGTCGTCATGCCGACGACCAAAGCAGCAAGCGTGCCATGGCTCCCCGCGTTCTTGCAGGGCAGAGCAGTTCCGTCGCGCTGCCCGCCATGCCTGGGATGCTTCGACGCGTTTGCCTGTTGGCATCGGCGCGCCGGGTTGCTATCCGGACCGACTGACCATGAGCCCGACCCCCGACCAGCTCCGCGCCCTCTTGGATCGCATCTTTGCCGACGCCATCGTCGAGCCCAACGAGCGGGCCGAGTTGTCCCAGTACAGCAGCGCCCTGCCGCCGGAGGAGACGCTTGCGGTGTTTCGGCGTTTCATCAGCGACAAGTGGGGCGAGGCCATCGCCGACGACGTGATCACGCCCCAAGAACGCGCTTTGCTCAGCCGCATCGTCAGCGAGCTCAGCATCCAGCTGCTCGATTTGCCTGAGCAAATGCAGCACGCCCTGCGCGATCATCTCTGAGCAGTTCAGCTCTGAGCAGTTCAGCTCCGAGCCGGGTCAGGCGCAGCGCAGCGCAGCGTGACGACCGTGATCTCGGGCTCCGAGCCGTTGCGAACGGGCGGGCCCCAGTAGCCCGTGCCCGTGTTCACGTAGACCTGCGTGCGGCCGAAGCGGCCGAGGCCACGGACGATTGGCTGGACCAAGTAGACCGCCCAGTTCCAGGGCCAAAATTGGCCACCATGGGTGTGCCCCGAGAGCTGCAAGCCGACGTCGTGCCGGGCGGCTTCGTGCACTGCCGCCGGTTGGTGCGCGAGCAAGACGAGTTCGCGTGTGACGTCACGGCCACGAAGTGCGCCTTCGAGATCGGGTGCGTCGTCGTATTGGCCCGCACGATGGTCCGTCACTCCAGCCAAATCGAAGGCTGCGCCTCCGCGCTCGATGCTCACGCGGCGGTTTCGCAGAGTCGGGATGCCCAAACGTTGCAATTCCTGCACCCAATCATCGGCGCCCGAGTAGTACTCGTGGTTGCCGGTGACGAAGAACACCCCGTGAGGCGCCGCCAACCCGGACAAGGGAGCCGCGTGGTGCGCGAGTTGATCGACCGACCCATCGACCAGATCCCCCGTGATGGCGATCAGATCGCCCCCCACGCCATTGGCCGTCTCCACCATGCGTTGAATGAAATCGTGACCGATGGTCGGACCGATGTGGATGTCGGACACCTGCACGATGCGAAAGCCATCGAAAGCGCGGGGCAACTTGGCCAAGCGGACGTCCAGCGGCACGACGCGAAAGTGCGACAGCGCGTTGGAGGCGCCTGCCCCCACGATGCCCGCGCCGCCGAGCGCGACGCCCGAGGCCAACAAGCGACCGAAAGTGCGGCGACGATCTGGATCAGGCACGTGGTCGATCACCACAGCCGCGCGCGAAAACTTCCGCAGGATCGCCACGACGAAGCGCCCGACATCGAACACCCCGAGCAGGCTGAACATCGTCGAGAACAACCCCATCCACAGGAACACTGCGAACGCATAAGGGCTCAGCTGGTCCCGCGGCAGGCTGCGCGAGAAGGCGAAGGCGAGCGGCTGCGTAACCAGCAAGACCACGAGCAAGACGCCGAGGGCCTGTCGCCACCGCTGCGGCAGTTCGGCGCCGACGATCAGTCTGCGGTAGAGGTACCAGTGACCGAGCGTGAGCAGGCTCGTCGAGATCAAGAGCCAGATGAGCAGCTGGGCAAGCTTCATGGAGGTGCGGCAAGGCGGAGCGAGCGGGTGACCCGTGGGGCCCTTGGCAGAAGGCGGGGCGCCACGGCGTTGGTTCAGATAGCACCGTTAGCGGCGACGGCGATGGCGGCGAATGCAGGCGGCTGCAAGCCGGTGAGCATCGCCGCCCCGCTTCCATGATTTCGGGCCCGAGTCGGCAAGCCGACCGCTGCGTTTTTGTCAGAAGTTTCGCGAGACTAGGCCGCGCGTTTCCACGTCCCCCAGGTCTCGACGGGGCCGAACGGGCCGTCTAGAACGCGACAAGAATCCGGCCCCGCCCGTGCCTCCGTCCCGAGGCGCTCGAACCGGGGGGCTCGGAAGCAATCGAAACCCCAGTTGCTGCGAACCCGAAGTGGGCAACGTTGCAAAGTCCAGGGCCGATCAACGGAGAAGCACCGTGAGCACCCAAATCCCCGAAGCCACTGACCGAGACCCCCAGGAAACCCGCGAATGGATCGAGTCGCTCGAGTCGGTGATCTCGAACGAAGGCCCAGAGCGCGCACGCTATCTGCTCAAGCGCGTCATGGACTCGGCGCGACTGAACCGCGTCGAGCCCAGAGGTCCGATCGTCACCGACTACGTGAACACCATCCCCGTCGAAGAGGAACCCGAATTCCCGGGCGATCGCGAGATGGAGAAGCGCATCCGCCGCATCATTCGCTGGAACGCGATGGCGATGGTGCAGCGCGCCAACACGAACTACCCAGGCATCGGCGGCCACCTGTCGAGCTACGCCTCGAGCGCGAGCTTCTACGAAGTGGGCTTCAACCATTTCTTCCGCGGCCCCAGCGACGAGGGTGGCGGCGACTTGGTGTTTTACCAGGGCCACGCGGCGCCCGGCATCTATTCGCGTAGCTTCCTCGAAGGTCGATTGTCGGTCGAGGCCATGGACCGCTTCCGCCGCGAAGGCGAGCGCGGCGCGGGCCTCAGCTCGTACCCGCATCCGCGGCTCATGCCGACCTACTGGCAGTTCCCGACCGTGAGCATGGGCATCGGCCCGATCTCGGCGATCTACCAGGCGCGCTTCGCGCGTTACCTCGAAAACCGCAGCATCAAGAACACCAGCAAGCAGCACGTCTGGGCCTACTTGGGCGACGGCGAGTGTGATGAGCCCGAAAGCCTCGGTCAGATCAGCATCGCTGCCCGCGAGAAGCTCGACAATCTGACTTTCGTCGTGAACTGCAACCTGCAGCGCCTCGACGGACCCGTTCGCGGCAATGGCAAGATCATCCAAGAGCTCGAGGGCATCTTCCGCGGCGCAGGCTGGGAAGTGATTAAGGTCATCTGGGCCCCCGAGTGGGACTCCATCCTTGCCAAAGACAAGGAAGGCGTCCTCCGTCGCCACATGAACGCCACGGTGGACGGTCAGTGGCAACGTTTCACCAACGCTCCCGGTGACTACGTCCGCAAGCAATTCTTCGGCGTCGATCCACGCATGGAAGAGATGGTTTTGGATCTGACGGACGAACAGATCGCCGGCCTGCGTCGTGGTGGGCACAGCTACCGCAAGCTCTATGCAGCCTACCACCGCGCCATGCAGCTCAAGGGCCAGGGTCGTCCGGTCGCCATCCTCTGTCACACCGTCAAGGGCTGGACTCTGGGCGAAGGTTTCGAAGGCGCCAACACTTCGCACCAGAAAAAGAAGATGGGGCTCGACGAGCTCAAGGTCTTCCGCGACAAACTGGCGCTGCCCATCAGCGACGCGCAGCTGAAGGAAACGCCTTTCTACCACCCGGGCATGGACAGCCCCGAGGTCGAGTACATGCTGGAACGCCGCAAGGCGCTCGGCGGCGTCATGCCGTCGCGTCGGACGACCATTCAGGTTCCGCTCGAGCTGCCTGCGGAGAATTTCTACGAGGAATTCCATCAGGGCATGGATAAGGGCGAGGCCTCCACGACGATGGTGTTTTCGCGCCTGCTGGCGAAACTGATCCGCGACAAGAAAATCGGACGCCGCGTCGTGCCGATCATTCCCGACGAAGCGCGCACCTTCGGTTTGGATGCCTTGTTCGGCTCCGTCGGCATTTACGCCGCCGAAGGTCAGCTCTACGAGCCGATCGATAAGGGCAAGTTGCTCTACTACAAGGAGAGCAAGGACGGTCAGGTGCTTCAAGAAGGCATCACCGAGGCCGGCAGCATGGCGTCGTTCACTGCCGCCGCATCGAGCTACTCGGTGTTCGGCGAGGCGATGATCCCGTTCTACATCTTCTATTCGATGTTCGGCTTCCAGCGAGTCGGCGACCAGATTTGGGCGGCCGGCGACACTATGGCCCGAGGCTTCATGCTGGGTGCCACGGCCGGACGCACGACGCTGAACGGTGAAGGCCTGCAGCACGAGGACGGCCACAGCCTGCTGCACTGCATGGCCTTCACCAGCATCCGCGCTTACGACCCCGCGTTCGCCTTCGAGCTCGCCGTCGTCATCGAGGACGGCATGCATCGTATGTACTCGGAAGAAGAAAACATCTTTTACTACATCACCGTCTACAACGAGGACATCACCATGCCGGCCATGCCCGGCACGACGAAGTGGGCGGAAAAGACTGGTCAAGCGGCGAGTTCGGACCTGCACGCCAAGACGCGCGACGGTATCATCCGAGGCCTGTACCAGTACTCGGTCGCCGAAAAGCAACTCACCCACCACGTGCAACTGCTCGGTTCGGGACCGATCATGAACCGCGTGCTCGAAGCCCAGGAAATCCTGCGCGACAAGTACGGCGTTTCGTCCGACATCTGGAGCGTCACCAGCTACCAGCAGCTTCGCTTCGATGCGCTCGAGGCCGATCGCTGGAATCGGTTGCATCCCGAGGCAGAGGCTCGCGTGCCCTTCATCACCTCGACGCTCAGCGGCTCGAACGGCCCGTTCATCGCCGCCAGTGACTACGTCAAAGCGCTTTCCGATCTGGTTCGCGAGTGGGTCCCCGGCCCCCTCACCTCGCTCGGGACGGAAGGCTACGGCATGAGCGACACGCGCGAAGCTCTGCGTCGGCATTTCGAAATCGACAAGGAGATGATCGTTGTCGGCGTGCTCGACACCCTAAAGAAGCAGGGCAAAGTCGATGGCAAGCTGGTGGCTCAGGCTATCCGCGATCTCGGTGTCGATCCCGAGAAGATGGATCCGCTCCACATCTGAGCAAAATGACCCCCTTTCCAAACAAGCCGTCTCGCCCTTTGGGTCGAGGCGGCTTTCTCGTTGGGCAAGTGTCTTCCTGAACTTCTGACGTACGCAGCTTCTGCGCGTCGCACACTAGGCGACGTCGTTTCGTCACGGCTTCGACACGGACCGTTAGAGGTCGATGTGCGCCGAACGCGCCCCATGTCTCACCGAAGTGCGTTCGCGAGGCCGTAGGTATTTCTTGACCGGTGTCGCTTTGGTACAGTTCAAGATGAGAGGGTGCGCGCCCGCAGGTGCGCGGGGACGAACATGATTAGTAGACGTGACATGTTGAGCGGTGCAGGGGCGTTGGCTGTCGTGGGCTTCAGTTCGGCGGCGCGCGCCTGGGTAGGCGGTGGGGGGAGCAGCGGCGGCGCAGGATCGTTGCGAAACCTGCCCTTGCTCGACGGCGAGCTGGTCACCGATCCGGCCAGTCTTGCCCAGGTGGCGGTCGACGCGGGCTACTCTCAGACCCAGACGCCGCTGGCCGTGCTGCGGCCGGGCTCGGTGCGCGACATCCAGGCCATGATGGTCTTCTGCAGGAAGAACCGCATCGCCGTGGCGGCTCGCGGCCAGGGTCACACGACCTTCGGTCAGAGCTTGAACCAGGGTGGGCTAATCGTCGAAATGGCCAGCCTGTCCGCCGTGCACGAAATCGGCGCCAATTTCGCGCGCGTCGGCGCCGGTCTCAAATGGAGCGAGCTGTTGCCGCAAACGCTGGCGCTGGGTCTCGCCCCGCCCGCGCTGACCGGCTACCTCGGCCTGTCTATTGGCGGCACGCTGAGCGTCGGCGGCATCTCGTCGACGAACCGGGCAGGCGCGCAGGTCGACAACGTTCGCGAACTCGAGTTCGTCAATGGCAAGGGCCAGCTCGTGCGCGCCTCGCGGCGTAAGAACCGCGCTCAGTTCAACGCTGTACTCGCGGGACTGGGGCAAATCGGCATCATCACGCAAGCGACCATCGAGCTCGAACCGGCGCCGAGCTTCGTGCGGGTTTACACCATCGACTACAGCGATCCCCGCGCGTTCTTTGCCGACTTGCGTAAGATCCTCAAGCGAGGCGAGTTCGAGGATTGCTACAACTTCGGCATTCCCAACGGCGCAGGCGGCTGGAATTACCAGCTGACCTTGGGCAAGAGCTTCGAGCCCGGCGCCCCTCCCAACGGCGAGCAGCTCCTGCGCGGTCTGACTGTGCCGGCGAGCACGGCGGCGATTCAGGATCTGCCTTTCGCCCAGTTCGCGCTGCGCGTCGACATGGCCATCGAGTTCTTCCGGAGCATCGGCTTGTGGGAAGGCGTTCAGCACCCGTGGTTCGACGCGTTCTTGCCCGATCGCACGGTCGAGAAGTACGTGACTGAGGTCACGGCTGGCCTCACCGCTGAAGACGTCGGGCCGACCGGTTTTTTGCTGCTCTTTCCACAAAAAAGTTCGAAATTCGACCGTCCCTTGTTGCGCATCCCCGAGTGCGACGACTGGGTGTTCTTGTTCGACATCCTCACGGCCGCGCCCGTTCCCGGTTTCGACGCCAACTTCGACGCGCGCATGCGCGCGCGCAACCGTCGTCTCTTCGACAAAGCACGCGCGGCGGGTGGAACACGCTACCCGATCGGCACGTTGGACTTTTCACAGGCCGATTGGCGACGCCATTACGGCGACGCCTGGCGTGAATTTTCGGCACTCAAAAGCAGCAACGATCCGGGCAATATCCTGACGCCCGGCCCCGGAATTTTTTGAAAGTCTGAAAGCCAGAATGACCCGACAACGAGCCACGGCACCGCACGGTCAGAGCCTCTTGGGCGACATCGCACTCGCCAAACTGGGGGCGCTCGCCCACGCGTTGGATCTTCCGGAGCGAGAGCTCTCGCGCATCGCGCAGGTCTTCGAGGATCTGAGCGTTCCCTGGGCAAGTTGGCCCTCGGGCGAGTCGCCGCCGTGGACGAGCGACATTTCCGACGACGGCACGCCATTCGAATTCTCGGCGGCCTTCGACGGAGGGGAACCCAAGCTCCGTTTGCTAGTCGAATCCCAAGGCGCCGAGATCACACCGACCTCGACGTTCGAGGCCGGATTGGCTCTCAATCGTCGCTTGGCTGAGGAGGGCAAGGTCGATCTGACGGTGTTCGATCGCATCGTCGATCTGTTCACGCCCAGCCGCGCTCCCGCGCGCTTTCAGCTGTGGCACGCCGCCGAACTCGGACCGTCGAGCTGCCTCTACAAGGCATACCTGAACCCGCAGCTCCTGGGCGCCGGCGCAGCGCCGGACCTGCTCCACGAGGCGCTCGATCGCTTGGACATGGCGCACGCCTGGGAGCAGCTTGCTCCGCACCTGCAGACGGCCGTCGAGCGCGCTGAGCTGCGTTACATCTCCGTCGACCTGAAGCCGGCGTCTGACGCCCGCGTGAAAATCTATCTCGGTCGCTCGAGCGCCGATGCCGTCGAAGAGCTGGTGCGCGGCATGTTGCCGCAGGGTCAAGCTCGCGGCTGGCTGCGAGAGCTCTCGGGCTTCGACGGGCCCTACGAGGCCCGACCGGCCCTCACCTGCTTTTCTTACAGGCCCGGCGATCCGAATCCGGAAGTGACACTGCACGTGCCGGTTCGCTGCTATGCGCCCAACGACGCCGAAGCCGCCGATCGCGCAGCGCGCTTTCTGCGACCTAGCGATGCCGACCGCTTGACGCGCGCCCTGCGTGCTGTGGCAGGCCGTCCGCTACGCTCGGGACGCGGCCTGTTGACCTACGTTTCACTGCGCGCCGCTCGCACGGGACTGCGCGTCACCGCCTACATCGCGCCCGAGCTCTATGCCATTGGCGCTGGACGGCCGACTTTGTCGGCCCCGGTTAGCGAGCAGCAGAGCGAGCGACGGATTCGCGTTCAGCCGGCCGTCCCCACCACCTTGGGCGACGTACAGGACGTGATTTCGCGCCGCCGTGCCCTGATCGCCGAGCACCCGTTCCTCAAAGGGCTCGAAGGAACAGGCTCGCTCGAGGACGTCCGCAACTTCGTGCCGCGTCTGTCGTTCTTCGTCATGGGCTTTCAAGACGTGCTGCGTCTGGCACGCGAAAGCTGCATCGATCCCGACATGCGCGCTATGGCGCAAACACACGAACAAGAGGACAGCGGCCACGACCACTGGTTCCTCAGCGACTTGAAGCAGCTGCAGATTGCCTGCGGCGTCGAGGACTTGTTTTCGTCCGGGCACCAGCTAGCGCGCGACGTCGTTTATTCGCTCGTGAGCGAAGTCCTTCGCGCCCGCGACGATCGCACCCGTCTGGCCGTTTCCTTGTCGCTCGAGGCGGTAGGTGCGGAGTTCTTCGGGCGGGTGATCGGCTTCTTGGAGCGCATGGGACACGACCACGGCCTGCAATACTTCGCGCGCAAGCATCAAGCCGTCGAAGCTGCTCACGAGGTCTTCGAGGACAACGCCCAGGCCTGGCTAGCAGCGATCGAAATTCCGCCGTCGGCGGTACGAGAAGTGCTTGGCGCCGTCGACACGACCTTCGAGGCCATGACTCTGTTGGCGGACGATCTGGCGCTCGCGCTGGGCGTCGCCCCGCGCTCGCACTCGAGCTTGCCACTTTCGGCGCTGCCCGCGCGCTCCTCATCCGTCCCGCCATCGGGACACGCCGCCAGCTGAGACGATGGGCGCGTCGGAAACTCCCTGGTCCCCGTCGGCGCTGCTCGCGGCGTTGACGGCGGGCGGCCTCGCTGCGAGCACCGAAGACAACCAGCTCGCGCCCTATGCCTCCGATTTCGGCGGTATCCGTCGGGGAGTCGTCGAAGGCGTCGTCTGGCCGAGAACCACCCAAGAAGTCGAGGTCGTGGTCGAACTCGCTCGTCGAGCGCGCGCCCCGCTGCGTCCGCGGGGTCGCGGTCTCAGTCAATCGGGCCAAGCCGTGCCGCGCGGCGGCTGGGTCGTCGATCTCCGTGAGCTCAGCGCTGTCTCAGCCGTCGATGAAACGGACCGGACGATCGACGTCGAGGCCGGCGCGTCGTTTCGACAAGTCGTCGACGCCTGTCGCTCGACGGGCCTCTTGCCAAAGGTCTTGCCGCTCAAACTCGATCTCAGCGTCGGCGGGGTGCTCTCGGCCGGAGGGTTCGGCAGCACCAGCCATCGTCACGGTTTGGTGGTCTCGCACGTCCGTGAATTCGAAGCAGTTCTCGGGACCGGTCAACGCGTCCTCGCGGGACCCCAGCGTGAACGCTCAGTTTACGACCTAGTGCTCGGCGGTTTGGGCCAGGCCGGGATTTTGACCCGTGCGACGTTGGAGCTCGAGCCGGTCGCACCGGCGCTGAGAACTATTTCGCTCTTTTACGATGATTTTGAGCTTTTTCTGAGCGATCTGGTTCGCCTCGGTGAGCGCCCGCGCGCCCAGCACGTCGAGGCCTTTTGTTCGTCGAGCTTCATGGGCCTCAAGAAGGCACCGACAGGACAGCGCATGCCGCTGCTCGCCTGGCACTACGGCCTTCAGGTATCGGTCGAGACGCGTCCCAACGAAGACGCGGAAGCCATCGAACGCTCCCTTGTCGAAGGCTTGTCCTTCGCCCGGCGTCTCCACGATGAAAGCGACGACCCCTGGAGTTTCACGAGCCGCTACGATCTGCGCTTCTCATCGATGCGAGCGAGCGGCACTTGGGAGCAGGAGCACCCTTGGTTCGAAGTGCTGTTGCCGCTCGAAGCAGCCCGGCAGATCGTGCCCGAAGCGCTCCGGCTGCTTCCGCCTTTCTTCGGCGATGGACACCGGCTACTCCTGTTTGCAGATACGGATCGACCCCGCGCTTTCGCCTTTCCGCGAGGTCGGCCCGTGATCGGCTTCGCTGTCTTGCCTGTAGGGATCCCCAGCGCTTTCCGCTCCATGGCACTCGGAGCGCTCGAGAAGCTCGACGCCCTCTGCCGCTCCGCTGGCGGTGAACGCTACCCATCCGGGCTGCTGTTCCCCCAGGTCTCAGACCCCGTCACCGCCGATAAATCGGTCGGATGGCCTGACGAACGGCCCGGCGTCCTTTATGCTGCTCACCGAGCAGCCGTTCACCAATACGACCCGCTTGGACTTTTCTCGTCCAGCGCGCTCAGCCTCTCAGCTTGACGAGTTCTTTCCGTGCCGAACCCCAGTATCAACCCCGGACTTCGCGTCGTCGAGATCGACGGCAACCATGCCAAAGGCGTGGCTTTCAACATGTTGTTCGTGATTTGGCGCCTCGCGACCACGTACGAGGCCATGTACCATGCCAGTCGTCTCGTGATCGAACTCGGCGATCGTTGTCCCGAAGGCGTGGGTGTGCTGCAGATCGTCGACGTCGGAAGCAAGCCACCCGACGCCCGTGCCCGCGCGGGCATCGCAGAATTTCTGCAGACAGGCGCAGGCATCATCAGGCACTCTTCCGTCGTTCACGAAGGCACAGGCTTCGGTGCGGCGGCAGTCCGCGCCGTGATGGCGAGCTTGCACATGATGCATCGCCCCAAGTTCACTCACACGACCTTCAGCACGTTGGGCGAAGCCTCCGTGTATCACGCCAAGCACCAGCAAGATCTGGGACACAAAGAGACGGCGGAGGCGGTCTTGCGCGCGGTGCGGCAGCTTCGCGCGGCCATCGACTCGGCTGTTCCCGCCTGAGAACCGAGCTTGCGTCTGCTCCTCGCTCCTGGGAAATTCGCTCCCATGACCACGACCATCGAGCAGCATCTGGGCGCCAAGGCCGCATTTTACCTCGAGCACACGTCGAAGACCGTGCTCCAAGAGCGGCTTCATTTGCCGGGGCCCGACTTCGTCGAGCGCGAATTCGGTTCGAGTGATCGGGGGCCGCAGGTCCTGCGCAGCCTGGCGGCCTTGTATGGGCACGGGCGCTTGGGCGGCACGGGTTACCTTTCGATCCTTCCCGTCGATCAGGGCATCGAGCACTCCGCGGGGGCTTCATTCGCCAAGAACCCCGACTATTTCGATCCCGAGAAGATCGTCGAGTTGGCCGTCGAAGGCGGTTGCAACGCCGTAGCGAGCACGTTCGGCGTGCTCGGCGCGGTCAGCCGGAAATATGCCCACAAGATCCCATTCCTGGTGAAGTTCAACCACAACGAGCTGCTCAGCTACCCAAACAAGTCGGAGCAAATCACCTTCGGGACCATCAAGCAGGCCTGGGAACTGGGCGCGGTGGCTGTCGGCGCCACCGTCTATTTCGGTTCGGCCGACGCAACGGCCGAGATCGTCGAGGTCTCGAAGCTGTTCGCGCAGGCGCACGAACTCGGCATGGCCACGGTTCTGTGGTGCTACTTGCGCAACAGTGCCTTCAAGGTCGGCGGCGTCGACCACCACGTTTCGGCCGATTTGACGGGTCAGGCCAACCACCTGGGCGTCACCATGGGGGCCGACATCATCAAGCAAAAGCTGCCGGAAACGAACGGTGGCTTTCAGGCTCTCAACAGCGGCTCCAGTTCGTACGGCAAGCTCGATCCGCGCATCTACACCGAGCTGACGAGCGAGCACCCGATCGATCTGTGCCGCTACCAAGTCGCCAACTGTTACATGGGCAAGCGCGGCCTCATCAACAGCGGCGGTGCGTCCGGGAGCCACGATCTGGCCGAGGCCGTCACCACGGCCGTCATCAACAAGCGCGCCGGTGGCACGGGCCTGATCAGCGGCCGCAAAGCCTTTCAAAGGCCGATGGCGGAAGGAGCAGCGCTGCTCCAAGCAATCCAGGAAGTCTACTTGTCGCCGAGCGTCACCGTCGCTTGAACTCGACTCAGTCGAGGCCGAGCGCACGATCCACGATCTGCGAGCGAGACCGGGGTAGCCCTCCGCGAGCGGCCGCACGTAGGGCAGATGGATGTGTCCGCCGAGCACCAAGTCGGCACCGCTGGCCGTCCAAGTACGCACCGCGC
>Ga0105048_10000777_pt1 | contig 50361 bp, 50 predicted proteins | sample MAT05_FD_78382 | JGI IMG/M metagenome (GOLD analysis project Ga0105048, IMG submission 78382) | Freshwater microbial communities from Lake Fryxell liftoff mats and glacier meltwater in Antarctica - MAT-05 | ecosystem: Environmental > Aquatic > Freshwater > Ice > Liftoff microbial mat | place...
GTGGTGGTGACCGGCGGCGGACTGCGCCGAGAACTCGGCCGGGGTCAGGGTCTTCATCGACAGCGCGTGAATTTGCTCACGCATTCTATCGCCGAGGGCTGCATAGACCTGCTGGTGGCGCGCCACGCGCGAGCGCCCTTCGAAGTCCACCGAGACGATGGTGGCGAAGAAGTGGCGGCCGTCGCCTTCCACCTGCAGATGCTGGCACGGCAGCCCGTTCTGGATGTATTGCTGCACTTCGGCAGGTGTCGGCTCGTTCATGGCTAACGGATTATGGGTCAGCCGCGCAGCTTCCAGCCGATCGCCAGCAGGCGCAGCGCCACCGCCGAGACGATGACGAAGCTCACCCCCACCACCGCCAGGCTGATCCACGGCGAGACGTCGCTGACGCCGAAGAAGCCCCGGCGAAAGCCGTCGATCATGTAGAAGAAGGGGTTCAGGTGGCTCACCGTCTGCCACACGCCGGGCAGCGAGTGCACGCTGTAGAACACGCCCGAGAGGAAGGTCATGGGCATGATGATGAAGTTCTGGAAGGCCGCGAGCTGATCGAACTTCTCGGCCCACAACCCGGCGATCAGCCCCATCGAGCCCAGCATGCCCGCGCCCAGCGCGGCAAAGATCAGGATCCACCACGGCTCGGCGAAGTGCGGCGGTGCCAGCCATGCGGTGACGAGAAACACCCCGGTCCCGACCACCAGCCCGCGCACCAAGGAGGCGCCGACATAGGCGGCGAACCAGGCCCGGTGCGACAGCGGCGTGACCAGCAGGAACACCAGGTTGCCCGTGATCTTGCTCTGGATCAGCGAACTGCTGCTATTGGCAAAGGCGTTCTGCAGCACGCTCATCATCACCAGGCCCGGCACCAGGAAGCTGGTGTAGCCGACGCCGGGGTAGACCTGCACATGGTCTTCCAGCACGTGGCCGAAGATCAGCAGATACAGCACCGCCGTCAGCACCGGCGCGGCGACGGTCTGGAAGCCCACCTTCCAGAAGCGCAGCACCTCCTTGTAGAACAGCGTGCGCCAGCCGGTCACGCGGCAGCCTGCATGATCTCGAGGAACACGTCCTCCAGGTCGGCGCGGCCGATCTCGAGTTCCTCGATACGCACACCAGCGCCGCGCAGGCGGCCCAGCAGCGCCTCGACCTCGGCCGCGTCGCGCGCGGTCAGCTGCACGCTGCGCCCGGTGATGCGCGCCTGCGCAGCCATCGCCGGCGGCAGCGGGTCATCGGTCTTGAAGCGCAGCATCGTGCTGGCGGTGCCGGCCAGCAGATTGGCCGTACGGTCCAGCGCCACCACACGGCCGGCCTTGAGCATCGCGATGCGGCTGCACAGCGCCTCGGCCTCTTCCAGGTAGTGGGTGGTCAGCAGCACGGTGTGGCCGTCGCGGTTCAGGCGGCTGACGAACTGCCACAGCGTCTGCCGAAGCTCCACGTCCACCCCGGCCGTGGGCTCGTCGAGCACGATCACCGGCGGCCGGTGCACCAGCGCCTGGGCGACCAGCACCCGCCGCTTCATGCCGCCGGAGAGCTGGCGCATGTTGGCGCCGGCCTGGTCCTCGAGGCCGAGCGAGGCCAGCAGCTCGTCGATCCAGGCGCCGTTGTTTTTCACGCCGAAGTAGCCGCTCTGGATCACCAGCGTCTCGCGCACGCTGAAGAAGGGGTCGAACACCAGCTCTTGCGGCACGATGCCCAGCGCGCGGCGCGCCGCCGCGTAGTCGGCCAGCACGTCGTGGCCCATCACCGTGACGCGGCCCTCGGTGGCCAGGGTGAGCCCGGCCAGGATCGAGATCAGCGTGGTCTTGCCGGCGCCGTTGGGGCCGAGCAGGCCGAAGAACTCGCCCTGCGCGATATCGAAGCTGACGCCGTCCAGCGCGCGCAGCGTGCCGCGTGCACCGCTGTAAGTCTTGGCGACACGCTCGAAGCGCACAGCGGGTGGGGTCGGCGACGGGGTCTGGAACATAGGGGCCGGGATTGTAGGCAGGCGCATCCGCGCAGGCCGGTGCCAGAATGCGCTGGCTATGCCCGCCAAGAAGCCGCGCCGCACCGCCGAACGCATCCTTGAGGTCACGCTGGACCTCTTCAACCGCTTTGGCGAGCCCAACGTCAGCACCACGCTGATCTCGGCCGAGATGGGCATCAGCCCGGGCAACCTGTACTACCACTACCCGGCCAAGGACGAACTGATCAACACGCTGTTCGACCGCTACGAGGGCGGCCTGAACGAGCTGCTGCAGGCCGCCGACAACGTCGGCAACGTCGAGGACGCGTGGCTCTTCTTCCACATGCTGTTCGAGCTGATCTGGACCTACCGCTTCCTGTACCGCGACCTGAACGACCTGCTGAGCAAGAACCGGCGCCTGGAGACGCACTTCCAGTTCGTGCTGCAGCGCAAGGCGCGTGCCGTGCGCGCGGTGATCGACGGCCTGGCGCGCACGCATACGGCCGAGCTCGACGCCCGCGCCGCCGAGCCGGCCGCCGCCGCGATGGTGGTGGTGCTGACCTACTGGCTGAGCTTCGAGTACGTGCGCGACCCGCGCCACGCGCTGGAAGCCGATCAGGCCGGCGCGGCGCTGGCACGCGGCGTCTATCACGTGCTGAGCCTGCTCATGCCTTATCTGGACAGCGCCTCGCAAGAGCACCTGCACGCGCTGGTGAGCCCGTACCGCAAAGAGTGATCGCAAAGAGCGATCACAAAACCTGACGCGCCCGCCTCAAGGAGACAAGCCATGGCCAAGTGGACCGCCTTCCCGCACGCCAACGCCGACTACGTGTACGACGCTACAGCGCTGAAAAAACACTGGGCGCGGCTGCATGCCGGCGACGCCGAACCGCTGCCCAAGGCTGACGCGGTGCTCGCCGCGTGGGCTCTGTTCCATGCCGGTGAATTCCAGAAAGCCTTCGACGCCGGGCTGAAGGCGGGGGGTGCCGGCCTCACCGTCGCCAACAAGGCGCAGTGCATCTACGCCAACTACCTCGAGACCAGCGAGAAGACCAAGCTGGCGATGTTCATGGAAGCGGCCGAGCGGGCCGAGGCGCTGCAGGCCGCCGAACCGAAGAACCCCAACGCCTGGTACTGGCAGGCCTACGCGCTGGGCCGTTACGGCCAGGGCATCAGCGTCGTCAAGGCGCTGTCACAGGGGCTGGGCAGCAAGGTCAAGCATGCGCTGGAGACCACCATCAAGCTCGCGCCCAGGCATGCCGACGCGCACATCGCGCTGGGCAGCTTCCACGCCGAGGTCATCGACAAGGTCGGCAAGCTGATGGGCCGCACCCAGGGCGCAGACACCGCCACCGGGCTGAAGATGCACAAGGAGGCGATCAAGCTCAACCCGGACAGCGCAATCGCGATGATCGAGTGCGCCAACGGCCTCGTGATGCTCGAAGGCGACAAGAAGATGAAGGAAGCCGAGAAGCTCTACGCCGAGGCTGCGGCCTGCAGGCCGCTGGACGCGATGGAGCGGCTGGACGTGGAGATGGCCAAGGCCGAGTTGGAGGACTGAAGGCGCCGCGTACCAGCCGCTTCAGGCGTCCGGGCCGCCCCAGGGCAGCATCAGCGACACCAGCAGCAGCTTCTGGAACTCGGGCTCGAAGCGGTCGATGATCTGCTGCGGCTCGGGGCACAGGCGCTCGTCGGTGATGAGGCCGAACTGCACACCGCCGGCATAGCTGAGCACGCTGATGCCGACACCGATGTCGCCCGACTGCGGCACCCAGGCGATCGACTGGCTCACCGTCGCGCCGCAGAGCTTCAGCGGCGTGGTGGGCCCGGGCACATTGGTCATCACCGCGGTGGTCTTCTTGGCGAACAGGCCGGTGACCAAGTCCTGCACCGGCTTGATGAACAGCCCCGACATCGACAGGATCGCGAAGGCCAGCAGCGGTTGGTAGCTGCCCTTCAACTCGCTCATGCGCGCGCGCACGGCGTAGACGCGCTCGATCGGGTTGTCGATGCCGATCGGCAGCACCAGCGGCGCCAGGCCGAAGCGGTTGCCCAGCTTCCAGGCCTGCTCCAGAGGGCGCAGGTTGACCGGCACCATGGCCCTGATCTGCTGGCCGGAGGGGTCATCGCCCTGGTCACGCAGGTACTGGCCGATAGCCCCGGCGACGCACGACAGCAGCACGTCGTTGACCGAGCAGTTCAGCGCCTTGCCGACGGCCTTCACCGCGTCCAGCGGCAGCGGCTCGTTCCAGGCCACCACCTTGCGCCCGACGGGCTTGCCCTTGAGCCGGGTAGGCGAGTCGTCGGGCATCAGCGCCAGCGCCGCCGCGTCGCTGATCACCTGGTAGCCGGTCTTGGCCATCTCGATCGAACCCAGCAGCGGCTGCTGCGGGTGGGCCAGCATGTCCATCGACCGCGCCACCCCGCTGCCGTACATGCCGATGGCCTTGACGGTCAGGTCGGTCAGCGGCTTGATCACCGCATCGGCCAGCCAGTCGGGCTCATCGCCGTTCTCGGCGGCCTCACGGCGGCGGCGCTTGGGCGGATCGGTGCCTCCGTCCATGATCGACTGCGTGACGGCCATCAGCGCGATGCCGTCGGCAATGCAGTGGTGAATGCGGCACAGCAGCGCGCTGCCGCCTTCGTAGCGCTCGATGAGGTGGAACTGCCATAGCGGCCGCGACGGGTCCAGCGGCGTGGTGGCCAGTTCGCCGCACAGTTGCTGCAGCGCCGCCCGCTCGCTCTGGCCCTTGACGCGCGGCAGCTTCTGCAAGGCCACATGGTGGTTGATGTCGAAGTCCTCGTCGAACAGCCACGAGGCACCCATCGCGTCCACCAGAACCTTCTGGCGAAAGCGGTCGTACTTGAGCATCCGATCGCCGATGCGCTCGCGCACCGCCTCGATGGAGACCGCGGAGGCCGTCAGCCAGACGCCGACGATCAGCATCAGGTTGACGTCGTTGTCCATCCGCAGCCATGCGGTGTCGACGCGGGACATGCGCTCGCCGGCGGGGCTGGTCATCGGGTTTCTCCTCGGGGCTCGGCGGGGCGGGATTGGGGGCGATGCTGAGTAACATGCCGCACGACAAGCGCGGATTCTCGCCCACCGCACCACTCACGGAGACCCCTCATGGCCAACATCAAAGCCGCCTTCGACCAGGCCGTCGCCGAAAGCAAGCAGCTGCCGGAGAAGCCCGACAACATGACGCTGCTGAAGATCTACGCGCTGTACAAGCAGGCCACCGAAGGCGATGTCGAGGGCAAGCGCCCGGGCTTCACCGACATGGTCGGCCGCGCCAAGTACGACGCCTGGGCCGCTGTCAAGGGCAAGTCGGCCGACGAGGCGATGACGGAGTACGTTGAACTGATCGAGAGCCTGAAGTAGCCGGGCCTACTTCTTTCGCGCCGCCTTCTTCGCTGACGCGGCACTCTTGGCCAGCAGCACGTCGAGGTTCTGCTCGATCTCCTGCTCGATGGTCTTGCTGAAAGCGCCCAGCAAGAAGCCGAGCTTGGCCTCCAGCTCGAAGTGCGAGGGCGCAACGATCAGCCGCCCGCTGACGCCCGTGCGCGTGAACTCCACCGTGTCGCTGGTCTCGCCTTCGATCACGGTGCAGGCCATGTCGAAGCGCTGCTCCACCTCTTCGGCCCACTGCCAGGCGATCTTGCGGGCCTTGGCCAGGCCCAGCTGGTGCGGTCGGTGGATCTTGATGTCGGTCAATTGGGCGTCTCCTCAGCGTGAAAGGTCGAGTTTGGCGTGCCGCTCGGCCTTCGGCAAGGCGGCCAGCGCGCGCACCTCGGCATGGAAGCGCGCGAAGTCGCGCCCGCTGCGTTCGAACAACCGCTCGAAGCCCGGCACCAGGTCGTCGTAGACCCCCTGCACCGCCACGGTCGCGTTGTTGGCGCGCGAGAACCAGCCGTCGTAGCCGGCAAAGCCAGCCCAGGCATCCTGCTTGAGTGCCTGGTGCGCCGCGCGCATCGCGGCCATCAGCGCGGCCTTGCGCTCGCGCTTGGCCGCCTCGTCCAGCGACGACGCGTACAGCGCGTGCAGCTCGGCGCGCGTGCGTGCGGTCAGCGCGCGGAACTCCTGCCGACGCTTGTCGAGTGCCGCGTACTCGGAGCGCTCGGCAGCACCCGCATGCTGCTGCAGCCAACGCTCGCCGCCCAGACGCTCGACGGCGGTGGCGTACGACTCGTTGAAGGCGGTGTCGTCGGCCACATAGACCACCTGGTGCGCCAGTTCGTGGAAGACGATGCGCGCCAGTTCACCCTCGGGCCAGCGGATGAAGGTGTTGAGCAGCGGGTCGCCGCCCAGCCACTCGGTCCAGCCCAGCGTGGAGTAGGCAGGCACGCCGTAGACGTCGACCTCCAGGCCCTCGGCCTTGAGCTGAGCGGCCAGCGCATCGGCGGCAGCGCGGTCGAAGAAGCCACGGTATCCCATGCAGCCCAGCAGCGGGACGCACCAGGTCTTGAGCTTCAGCGACAACTCGGGCGCAGCCACCACGTTCCAGACCACCGCGCTGCGCTGCAGGTCGGCAAAGCGCCGGTAGCTGCTGTTGTCGGGCAGCTTCAACTCGCTGACCGCGAAGTCGCGCAGGCGCTGGCTCAGCAGCAGCCGCTCGCGCAGCGGTGCCGGCGTGGCCGGGTCGGCCAGCCAATCGCTGACCGGTCGCGCGCGGCTGATCAGATCCAGATGCCCGCCCACCGACTGCGCGTAGTAGCCCGCAGTGCCGCAGCCGCCCAGCAGCGCCGCCGTGGCCACCAGCAACGCAGCGGCGGGGCGCCTCACGCCGCGGCCACCTCGACGAGACAGTCGTAGAAGGCCGGCGCGCGGCCGATGTCGGTCAGCCGCTGGTGCGTGAGTTCGTTGACGTTGGTGCCCTGCAGGCCCAGCTTGCGCCACCAGATGCCCAGGCCGTTGACCACGCCGGGCCGCGCGCGCGCGCTCACCTCGGCCTTGCAGACATAGCTGCCGCGGTCGTTGAAGACGCGCACCAGCGCGCCGCTGACCAGCTGGCGCGCGGCGGCGTCCTGCGGGTGGATCTCCAGCAGCGGCTCGCCCTCGATGGCGCGCAGGCTCATCACGTTGACGAAGGTGGAGTTGAGGAAGTGCCGCGCCGGCGGCGAGATCATCGCCAGCGGGTAGCGCGCGGCCAGCGCAGGCGTCGATTGCGCGCTCTCGTAGTTGGGCACGAAGTCGGGCACGCCCAGCCCGGGCGCATCGACGATGGCGCGGCCGTCCGCGGTCGGGAACCCACCTTCGGCGAATGGCGCATCGGCGATCGGCAGCTTGACCCAGCCGCGGGCCCGCAAGGCCTGGAAGTCCACCACCTCGGGCCTGTAGGCCGAACGCGCCAGCGCCTCGTCGCTGTCGGCGAAGCAGGCCTCGGTGTAGCCCATGCGTGCGGCCAGATCGCGAAAGATCTGCGCGTTCGAGCGCGATTCGCCCAGCGGGGCGATGGCCGGCTCGTTGATCAGCGCGTAGGTGTGGCCGTAGGCCATGTGCACGTCCCAGTGCTCGAGCTGCGTGGTCGCCGGCAGCACGATGTCGGCATGGTCGGCGGTGTCGGTCAGGAAGTGCTCCAGCACCACGGTGAACAGGTCCTCGCGCTCGAAGCCGGCCACCACCTGCCGGCTGTCCGGTGCCACCGCCACCGGGTTGCTGTTGTAGACCACAACCGCCTGCACCTGCGGGCCGAAGCCGGGCGATGCCTCGCGCTGCAGGTCGTCGCCGATGGTGCTCATGTTGATCGTGCGCGGGTTGCGCCCGGCCAGCAGATCGGGCCGTTGCAGCGCGAAGTCGTCGCGCGCGTTCCTGAACCAGCCCGAGCTCGACAGCAGCAGACCGCCCGCGCGGTGCCGCCAGGCGCCCGTCAGGCAGGGCAGCAGCGCGATCAGCCGCACCGCGTTGCCGCCACCTTTCACGCGCTGCATGCCGTAGTTCAGCCGGATCGCCGCCGGCCGCGTGTGACCGTACTCGTGCGCCAGCTGCCGCACCTCATCGGCCGTGATGGCGCACACCGCCGCCACACGCTCGGGCGGCCACTGCAGCGCGCGCTCGCGCAGGGCGGGCCAGCCGTTGACGTGGCGGCCCAGGTAGTCGTGGTCCAGCCAGTCGTGCACGATCAACTCGTGCATCAGCCCCAACGCCAGCGCGCCGTCGGTGCCGGGCAGCAGCGCGATGTGGCGGTGGCACTTGTCGGCAGTCTCGGTGCGCCGCGGGTCGATCGCCACCAGCGTGGCACCGGCGCGTTTGGCCTGCTGCGCAAAGGTCCAGAAGTGCAGGTTGGAGGTGATGCTGTTGCTGCCCCAGATCAGGATCAGCCGGCTCTCGCTGAAATGCTCGACATGCATGCCGACCTTGGCGCCGTAGGTGGCCGCCAGCGCGTCGCCCCCTGCGCTCGAGCAGATCGTGCGGTCCAGCCGCGAGGCGCCCAGCTTGTGGAAGAAGCGCGCCGCCATGCTCTCGCCCTGCACCAGGCCCATCGTACCGGCGTAGCTGTAGGGCAGGATGGCCTGCGGGTCGCGCGCCGCGATGGCCTGCAGCCGCGCGGCGATCTCTTCCAGCGCGGCATCCCAGCCGATGCGCTCGAAGCGCCCTTCGCCCTTGCGGCCCACGCGGCGCAGCGGGTGCAGCACACGCTCGGGGTGGTAGGTGCGCTCCGCGTAGCGGCTGACCTTGGTGCACAGCGCGCCGTGGGTGGTGGGGTGATCGGGGTCGCCCTGAATGCGCACCACGCGGCCCTGCTCCACCGTGACCTGCATCGCGCAGGTGTCCGGACAATCGTGCGGACAGGCCGCGCGCACCATCCGCGCGTCAGGGCTTTGGGCGGCTTCGAGCGTGAGGGCGTTCATCGAAACACTATCGCACATGGACACGCCGCCCGGCCAGGCGGCCCCCGCGGGGGCACGCGGGGGCACGCCGCTGGCTAAGATAGGGCATCAATCTGTCCGGGCCCACAGCCATGAACCTGATCGAGTCCATCCTTGCCGATGCCGCCGCCGTCACCGCCATCCGGCGCGACATCCACGCCCACCCCGAGCTGTGCTTCAAGGAAGAACGCACCGCCGACGTGATCGCCAAGGCGCTCACCGACTGGGGCATCCCGGTGCACCGGGGCCTGGGCAAGACCGGCGTGGTGGGCATCGTGAAGAACGGCAGCAGTACGCGCGCGGTCGGCCTGCGCGCCGACATCGACGCGCTGCCGATGACCGAGCACAACACCTTCGCCCACGCCAGCCAGAACCCGGGCCGCATGCACGCCTGCGGCCACGACGGCCACACGGCGATGCTGCTCGCCGCCGCCAAGCATCTGAGCCGGCACCGCTACTTCGACGGCACGGTCTACCTGATCTTCCAGCCCGCCGAAGAGGGTGGCGGCGGCGCGCGCGAGATGATGAAGGACGGCCTGTTCGAGAAGTTCCCGATGGAGGCCGTGTTCGGCGCCCACAACTGGCCCGGCTACCCGGTCGGCGCCTTCGGCGTCAACCCGGGCGCGATGATGGCGTCGTCCAACGAGTTCCGCATCACCATCCGCGGCAAGGGCTCGCATGCCGCGCTGCCGCACCTGGGCATCGACCCGGTGCCGGTGGCCTGCCAGATGGTGCAGGCCTTCCAGACCATCATCACGCGCAACCGACGACCGATCGACCCCGGCGTCATATCGGTGACCATGATCCATACCGGCGAGGCCACCAACGTGGTGCCCGACACGGCCGAGATCCGTGGCACCGTGCGCACCTTCTCTGTCGAGGTGCTCGACCTGATCGAGAGCCGCATGAAGACTGTGGCCGAGCACACCTGCGCCGCCTTCGGCGCCACCTGCGAGTTCCGCTTCCACCGCAACTACCCGCCCACCGTCAACCACCCGGCCGAGACCGCCTTCGTGCAGCGTGTGCTCGGCGGCGTGGTCGGGCCCGAGAACGTGCGCAGCTTCGAGCCGACCATGGGCGCCGAGGACTTCAGCTTCTTCCTGCTGGCCAAGCCCGGCTGCTACTTCGTCATCGGCAACGGCGACGGCGCCCACCGCGAGCATGGCCATGGCATCGGTCCGTGCATGCTGCACAACCCGAGCTACGACTTCAACGACGAGCTGATCCCGCTCGGCGCCACCGCCTGGGTGCGCATCGCCGAGCAGTGGCTGGCCGAGCCGGCGCCGCAGGCTTGAATGCCGTGAATTCACTCATCGATAGCGGCGCCAGCCGTTTCTTCGCACAAAGCTACGCCGAGGCGCGCAGCAAGTTTCTCGCCGCCGCCGAAGCGGCTGGCCTTCCGGTCGGCACCCACCCGCACCCGCTGCCCGGCCGCGACGGTGAATTGATGGCGATGGATGTGGCGCGCTTCGGCCCGCAAGACAGCGACAAGCTGCTGATCATCAGCAGCGCATGCCACGGTGTGGAGGGCTACTGCGGATCGGGCGTGCAGGGGGCGCTGCTGGCAGACGCCGGCTTGCACGCCGCGGCCGGCGCCGCCGGGGTGGCGCTGCTGTACATCCACGCGCTGAACCCGTACGGCTTTTCTTGGCTGCGTCGCACCACGCACGAGAACGTCGACCTGAACCGCAACTTCCACGACTTCAGCCAGCCGCTGCCGCACAACGCCGGCTACGCCGCGCTGGCCGAGGCGCTGGTGCCCGAGCACTGGCCGCCGACGCCAGAGAACGAAGCGGTGCTGGCTGCCTACGCCGCCACGCACGGGCCGATGGCGCTGCAGACCGCGACCTCGGCCGGCCAGCACGAATTCGCCCAGGGCCTCTTCTACGGCGGCCGCGGCCCCACCTGGAGCCAGCAGACGCTGCGCCAGGTGCTGCAAGAGCACGCCACGCGCTGCGCGAGGCTGGGCTGGATCGACCTGCACACGGGCCTCGGCCCGAGCGGCCACGGCGAGCGCATCTTTGCCGGCCGCCAGGACGCCGCGGCGCAGGCCCGCGCCAAAGCGTGGTGGGGCCAGGTCACCTCGGTCTACGACGGCTCGTCGACCTCGGCCCCGCTGACCGGCGTGATGAGCACCGCGGCGTATGAGGAATGTGCGCAGGCCGAGTTCACCGCCATCGCACTCGAGTACGGCACGCTGCCGCTGCCGCAGATGATCGGCGCGCTGCGCGCCGACCAGTGGCTGCAGAACCATCCCGCCGCCGACGGCGAAACGCATGCATCGATCAAGCGGCAGATCCGCGACGCCTTCTACGTCGACACCGACGACTGGAAGGCGCAGATCCTGGCCCAGGGTGTCGAAGCGACATACGAGGCCGTCAGCGGCCTGTGCGACTGAGGTCGGCAGCGCCTGCTCAATCGACAACGCGCGCGGGCGAAGCGCCGCCGCCCTACGCTTACAGCAGGCCGGCCGCGCGCAGATCGCTGGCGCAGCCCTCGGCGTCGATGAACAGCCGAGCCTGCCAGCCGGCGGCACGCGCCGCGGCCACGTTGGCCGGTACGTCGTCGAAGAACAGCAGTTCGCCCGCCGGACGGCCGAAGCGGTGCGCGGCGAGGTCGAAGATCGCGCTCTCGGGCTTGATCAGCCGCTCGCGGGCCGAGTACAGGCCGTCGGCAAACAGTTCCAGGAAGCGGTGCGACCGCTGCAGATGGTCGGCGTAAGGCGCGGGCATGTTGGACAGGAAGTACAGCCGCTGGCCCAGCGCATGCAACCGCCGAAGCAGCGCCACGGTGTCGGGCATCGGCTGCAGCTCACGCGGCACTTCGTCGACCACGGCGCGCACCTCGGTCGGCGCCAGCCCGGTGCGCGCGACGATCCTGGCCACCAGCGGCTCGACTTCGATCGTGCCGCGGTCGAAGTCGGCCCAGTCACCGCCGTAGCCCTGGAAGATCGCCTGCGCCAGGTGCGCGCCCGCGGCCAGGTCGGGCGCACGCTGCGGCAGCACACGCATCAGCATCGTCGGCGGATGCCAGCAGAACAGCACCCCGGCAAAGTCGAAGACGACGGTCGTCACGGCGCCGTCAGGCGCGCCAGCAGCCCGGCGGTCGAGCCGTCCAGACCGCTGACATCGCCACGCCGCTCGCCTTGCAGCCGCGGCAGCAGTTGGCCGGCGAGCGCTTTGCCCAACTCGACGCCCCACTGGTCGAAGCTGTTGATGCCCCACAGCGCGCCGCTGGTCCATACGCGGTGCTCGTACAGCGCGATCAGCGCGCCCAGCGCGCGCGGACTGAGTTGATCGAGCATCAGCGCAGTGCTCGGCCGGTTGCCGGGGAAGGTGCGGTGGCGGGCGAGGGTCAGCGCATCCAGGCTGGCCGAGGCGGTGGGCGCCTTCTCCGCCAGCGCAGCTTCGCTGGTCTTGCCCAGCATCAGCGCCTGGCTCTGCGCCAGGCCGTTGGCCAGCAGCATGCAGTGCTGCGCAGCCAGCGGCTCGCGCAGCGCATCGCCGGCGGCCGCAGGGGCATGGAAGGCGTGCTTGACGAGGATGAACTCCACCGGGATCACGTCGCTGCCCTGATGCAGCATCTGGAAGTAGGCATGCTGGCCGTTGGTGCCCGGCTCGCCCCAGACCACCGGGCTGGTGGCCAGCGGCAGCGTCTGGCCATCGGTGTCGACGCGCTTGCCGTTGGACTCCATCTCCAGCTGCTGCAGGTAGGCCGGCAGCCGCCTGAGGCCCTGGTGGTAGGGCGCGACGCTGCGGCTCGTGAAGCCGTGAAAGTTGCGGCACCAGACATCCAGCAGCCCCAGCAGCAGCGGCAGGTTGCGCGCTGCCGGCGCATCGGCGAAGTGGCGGTCCATCGCATGCGCGCCATCCAGCAGCGCGCAGAAGTTCGCCTCGCCGACGGCGATGGCGATCGGCAGCCCGATCGCGCTCCACAGCGAGTAGCGCCCACCCACCCAGTCCCAGAAGCCGAAGGTGGTGCTGATGCCGAAAGCCGCCGCGGCTTCGACGTTCGTGGTGGCGGCGGCGAAATGGCGCGCGATGTCGCTGCCGCCCTGGGCGATGAACCACTGGCGCGCGGCCAGCGCGTTGGCCATCGTCTCCTGCGTGGTGAAGGTCTTGCTGGCGACGATGAACAGAGTGTGCCGGGCGTCCAGCCGCGCCAGCAGCGGCGCGATGTCGTGGCCATCGACGTTGCTCACGAAATGCAGCCGCCGGCCGGGCTGGCCATACGCATCAAGTGCCTGCACCACCATCGCCGGGCCCAGGTCGCTGCCGCCGATGCCGATATTGACGATGTCGGTGATCTGCGCGTCGGCGCGCACGCGCTCGGCGTAGGCCAGCATGGCATCCAGCACTGCATGGACCTCCGCATTGAACGGCGCCGCTGCGCCGCGCGGCGCGCGCAGCGCCGTGTGCAGCACGGCCCGCCCTTCGGTGACGTTGGCCATGGCCCCGGCGAGCATCGCATCGCGCCGGGCCGGCAAGGCGCACTCGTGCGCCAGATCGAGCAGGAAGTGCAGCGTGGCCGTATCGAGCAGGTTCTTCGACAGGTCGGCAAAGACCTCCGGCGCCTCGAAAGACAGCGCGGCGAAGCGGCCCGGGTCACGCGCGAAGGCTTCGCGCAGATCGAACCCGCGGCCGTGGGTCTGGAAGTGCCCGGCCAGCGCGGCCCAGGCTTCGGTGTGGTCGCAGCGCGGTTGTGCAGGGGTGTACATGGCGTGATTTGAACCGATGCGCGCCGCCGAGGCCGCCGGGGTGGCCCGATAGAATCGCGCTCCCTTCCCGTCCACTCCCGTTCACTCCCGAAAGCTGCCGATGAGCCTGAAGTGCGGCATCGTGGGCCTGCCCAACGTCGGCAAGTCCACCCTCTTCAATGCGCTGACCCAGGCGGGCATCGCGGCGGAAAACTACCCGTTCTGCACGATCGAGCCCAACGTCGGCATCGTCGAACTGCCCGACGCCCGGCTGGGCCAACTGGCGTCCATCGCCAAGCCCGAGAAGATCGTGCCTGCGATCGTGGAGTTCGTGGACATCGCCGGCCTGGTGGCCGGCGCCAGCCAGGGCGAAGGCCTGGGCAACCAGTTCCTGAGCCACATCCGCGAGACCGACGCCATCGTCAACGTGGTGCGCTGCTTCGACGACGAGAACGTGATCCACGTCGCCGGCCGCGTCGACCCGGTGTCCGACATCGAGGTCATCCAGACCGAGCTCTGCCTGGCCGACATGAGCACGGTGGAGAAGAGCCTGGTGCGCTACACCAAGGCGGCCAAGGCCGGGCAGGACAAAGAGGCGCAGCGGCTGGTCAACGTGCTCAAGAAGTGCGAGGCGGCACTCAACGAGGCGCGGCCGGTGCGCAGCATCAGCTTTAGCAAGGAAGAGCTGGCGGTGCTCAAGCCGCTGTGCCTGATCACCGCCAAACCGGCGATGTTCGTCAGCAACGTGGCCGAGGACGGCTTCGAGAACAACCCCTACCTGGACCGCTTGCGCGAGGTGGCGGCGCGGCAGAACGCGCCGGTGGTGGCCATCTGCGCGAAGACCGAGGCCGAGCTGGCCGACATGTCCGACGAGGACAAGGCGATCTTCCTCGGCGAGATGGGGCAGAGCGAACCGGGGCTGAACCGGCTGATCCGGTCGGCCTTCGGGCTGCTGGGGCTGCAGACCTACTTCACCGCCGGGCCGAAGGAAGTGCGCGCCTGGACCATCCACATCGGCGACACCGCACCGCAGGCGGCCGGCGTGATCCACACCGACTTCGAGCGCGGCTTCATCCGCGCGCAGACCATCGCCTTCGACGACTACGTCGGCTACAAGGGCGAACAAGGCGCCAAGGACGCCGGCCGCATGCGCTCCGAAGGCAAGGAGTACGTGGTCAAGGACGGTGACGTTATGAACTTTCTCTTCAACGTCTGACGGCGGGGCATGACCGTGCTGTCGCCGCTGGTCGCCGGCACCTGGCGCCTGCACGAGTGGGGCTGGAGCGCAAGCCAGCGGCGCGACTGGATTGCCGGCTGCATCGACCGCGGCGTCAGCAGCTTCGATCTGGCCGACCTGTACGGCGGCTGGACGGTCGAGGCGCTGTTCGGCGAAGCGCTGACACCCGCGTTGCGCGAGCGTTCGCAGCTGGTCACCAAGTGCGGCATCCGCCCGCCCGGCCACGAACGCGGTGCCGCGCGCATCAAGCACTACGACAGCAGCGCGGCCTACCTGCGCGCAAGCGTCGAGCAGTCGCTTGCGGCGCTGCGCACCGACCGCGTCGAGCTGCTGCTGGTGCACCGCCCCGACCCGCTGCTCGACCCGGCCGAGGTGGCTGAGGCCCTGCTGGCCCTTCAGCGCGCCGGCAAGGTGCGCGCCTTCGGCGTCTCCAATTTCTCGCCGACGCAGTTCTCGCTGCTCGATGCCGCCTTGCCGGACGGCGCGAAACTGGCCAGCAACCAGATCGAACTGCATCCATTGCACAGCGCGCCGCTGTTCGACGGCACCCTGGACCAGGCGCTGCAACTGGGCCGGCGACCGATGCTGTGGTCGCCGCTGGCCGGCGGACGGCTGCTGGGCGGCGACGATTCGCCAGCCGCGCAGCGGGTGCGCTGGGTGCTGGGCACGGTGTCGGCGCGGCTGGGCACCACGCCGTCGACGCTGGCCATCGCCTGGGGCCTTCGCCACCCGTCGCGGCCACATCCGGTGGTGGGCACGCGGCATCTGGCGCGGCTGCAGGAGGCGCTCGACGCGCTGGCCTTGCCGCTCGACCGCGAGAGCTGGAGCGAAATCCTGCAGGCCGCACGGGGCTTCGAACTGCCGTGAAGCGCGCGTCCGATCGGTCGCCGGCGCTACGGAAGTTAGCGCCGGCTTTCGTCAGTGACAATGCGTTGTGAGAAATCACTCTGCACGCCCATCGCATGGTTTGCAGCGATCAGCACTCTTGCGCACCGAGTGCTAAGATGATCTCGTACCAAAAACCTCAGGGTTTATCCCATACCGACATGAACACTGCCCACGCCGTTTCTCTGCGCGACCCCTGGTCGATGGTGCCCTCGCTGGGCAACCTGGACGCCTACGTCAGCGCAGTCAACCGCCTGCCGATGCTGACGCTGCACGAAGAGGTCTCGCTGGCGCGGCGTCTTCAGCAGAGCGGCGACATCCAGGCTGCCGGCCGGCTGGTGCTGTCGCACCTGCGGCTGGTGGTCTCGATCTCGCGCCAGTTTCTGGGTTACGGCCTGCCGCAGGGCGATCTGATCCAGGAAGGTAATGTCGGCCTGATGAAGGCCGTCAAGCGCTTCGACCCTGAGCAGGGTGTGCGCCTGGTCAGCTATGCGATGCACTGGATCAAGGCCGAGATCCACGAGTACATCCTGAAGAACTGGCGCATGGTCAAGGTGGCGACCACCAAGGCGCAGCGCAAGCTGTTCTTCAACCTGCGTTCGATGAAGGCGCGACTGAAGGGCGAAGCCGCCAACGCAGACACCCACCGCAGCACGCTGACCCCCACCGAAGTGGCGACTGTGGCGCGTGACCTGAACGTGAAGCCCGAGGAAGTGATCGAGATGGAAACCCGGCTGTCCGGCGGCGACGTGGCGCTCGAGCCGCAGACCGACGACGGCGAAGAAAGCTACGCGCCCATCGCCTATCTGGCCGATGACAGCAGCGAGCCAACGCAACGCATTGCTGCACGCCAGCGCGACTGGCTCTCGGGCGACGGCATCGCGAGCGCGCTGCGCGTGCTCGACGATCGAAGCCGCCGCATCGTCGAAGAGCGTTGGCTCAAGGTCAACGATGACAACTCGGGCGGCAAGACACTGCACGATCTGGCCTCCGAGTACGGTGTCAGCGCCGAGCGCATCCGCCAGATCGAAGTGGCGGCGATGAAGAAGATGCGCAAGGCGCTGGAGACCAGCGCCCACTGAACCTGAGCCGGGCGCGTCTAATCCGCCGCCTCGGCCAGCAGCAGCTTCAGGTCGTGCGCCAGCGCCTCGGCGCCGGTGCCGTAGCGCGTGAACAGTCGCACCCGGCCCTGGCTGTCGAACACATACGCGCCAGCCGTATGGTCCATCGTGTAGCTGCTCTCGGTCTTGCCCGGCACCCTGGCGTAGAAGACCTTGAAGCTCTTGGCGAGTTCGCGCGTCTGCTCCTCGCTGCCGCGCAGGGCTATGACGTCATCGCCGAAGCTGGCGACGTAAGCCTTGAGCACCTCGGCCGTGTCGCGCGCCGGGTCGATGGTCACGAACACGGTCTGGATGAACGCGCCGTCAGCGCCCAGCGACTGCCGCACCTGGGCGATCTCGGCCAGCGTGGTCGGGCACACATCGGGGCATTGCGTAAAGCCGAAGAAGACCACCGTCAGCTTGCCGCGAAACTCCCCCAGGCTGCGCACGCGGCCTTCGACATCGGGCAGACCGAGTTCGCGCGCGTAGTCGGCACCGGTGATGTCGACGCCCTTGAACGAAGGCTTGGCCGAGAACGGGCCGGAACGATCGCAGCCGCTCAGCCCGATGGCGCCCGCCAGGGCCGCCGACACCAGCCACGCGCGTCGGCGCATCACGCGGGAAACAGCCAAGGGCCGAGGTAGTGGTCTACCAGGAGTGCGGCAAACAGCAGCGACAGATGCCAGATCGAGAAGCGGAAGGTCTTGCGTGCCAGCGCATCGCTGTACTGTCGCCACAGGCGGAAGGCGAGCACGATGAACCAGCCACTGAGCAGCACGGCGCAGACCAGATAGATCAGCCCACTGGTGCGGAAGGTGAACGGCAGCAGCGTGGCCGCAAACAGCACCAGCGTGTACAGCAGCACCTGCAGCCGCGTGAACTCGGGGCCGTGGGTGATGGGCAGCATCGGCAAGCCGGCGCGCCGGTAGTCTTCGGCGCGGTACAGCGCCAGCGCCCAGAAATGCGGCGGCGTCCACAGGAAGATGATCAGCGCCAGCAGCACCGCTTCGGGGCCGACATCGCCGGTCATCGCGGCCCAGCCCAGCACTGGCGGCATCGCGCCCGAGGCGCCGCCGATCACGATGTTCTGCGGCGTCAACGGCTTGAGCACCACGGTGTAGATGACCGCGTAGCCGACGAAGGTGGCCAGCGTCAGCCACATCGTCAGCGCGTTCACCCACAACAGCAGCACCGCGCTGCCGGCCACCCCGAGCACCGTGCTGAAGAGCAGCGCAGACCGGGTGCTGAGATCGCCCTTGGCCGTGGGACGCCAGGCGGTGCGCGCCATGCGCGAATCGATGCGCCGCTCGACCAGGCAGTTGAAGGCCGCCGCCGCCGCCGCCACCAGCCAGATGCCGAAGCCGGCCGTGCCGACCAGCGCAAGGTCGGGCACCCCGGGCTCGGCCAGCAGCATGCCGATCAGCGCGCAGAAAACGATGAGCTGCACCACGCGCGGCTTGGTCAGCGCGACATACTGGCTCAGGCGTGACGAGGCGGCGCGCGGGGCGGCAAGGGTCTGCGACATGGAATCGCGCATTCTAGGCAGCCACCGCCACCCTGCCCCGCGCCTGGACCGGGTTGGACTGCACGCCGTGCGCACGGGCGAGCAGCAGCGTCAGCACCAGCACCAGCGCGGCGGCGCCGGCCGAGTGCGCCAACGCGGCCACCAGCGGCCAGCCCAGCACCACGTTGGACAAGCCGCTGAGCAGTTGCGCCAGAAGCAGGCCGACAAGCCCGAGCGCGAAACGGCGCGCCACCGGACCGGCGCCGAACAACGCACGCGCCAGCCACAGCAATGCCAGCGTGACGACGATCGCAAAGGCGCGGTGCACCCAATGGATTGCCACCAGCGCCTCGAACGGCAGCCAGCCCCCGTGGCCTGCGCGCCCCAGTTCGCGCAGCAGCGTGAAACCCTGGCCGAAGTCCATCTCGGGCCACCAGGCGCCGTTGCACTTCGGAAACCCGGTGCAGGCCAGTACCGCGTAATTGCTGCTGACCCAGCCGCCCAGCGCCACCTGCAGCAGCACCAGCGCCAGCACCGCCGCCGCACCACGCCGCACCATGGCAGGCAGCGCCAGGGGCCTGCGCCGGTAACCCTCGTGCTGCGCGGCCAGCAGCGCCAGCAGTGCCAGACCGCCCAGAAGGTGCAGCGTGACCACGGCGGGGTACAGCTTGAGCGTCACGGTGTACTTGCCGAACAGCCCCTGCACCAGCACCCAGACCAAGGTCAGCGTGGCCCACCAGGGCGACATGGGCAGACGGCGCCGTTCCGCCCACGAGACGGCCGCCGCCACCAGGATCAGCACGCCCACCGTCATCGCCAGATAGCGGTGGATCATCTCGATCCACGCCTTGCTCCAGGTCACCGGGCCGCTGGGCTGGGCGGCCTGTGCCGCGGCGATCTCCTCACGCGCGCCGAAGGGGCTGGCCTCGCCGTAACAGCCGGGCCAGTCGGGGCAGCCCAGGCCCGAATCGGACAGCCGGGTGAAGGAGCCGAAGACGATCAGGTCGAAGGTCAGAAACAGCGTTACTGCGGTCAGCGCCGCCAGCCGAGTGCGCGTGTCGGCCCCGCGCTGGCGTAGCCAGACCCAGCACAGCGGCAGCAGCGCCACCAGCACGGCCAGCAGCAGCAGCCGGGCCAAAGGCGCCAGATCAACCAGCGGCGGGGTCTGCATCGCCGTGGCGGGCTAGCGCCCGGGCTCGTCCCAGAAACCGGAGGCGCGCAGCAGCCGGCTGAGGTCGCTCTTGAGCCGCGAAGGCTCTGCCGCAGCCGGTGCGCGCATCATCCAGTTGCCCATTGGATCGACCACGTAGAGATGGTCCTCCAGCGCGCGCCCAGGCGCCGGCTCAAGCCAGGCGGCCAGCGCAGCGCGGTCCACGCGCAGCATCGTGAGCGGCGCCCCCGTCGGGTTTGCGGTCGCCTGCATAGCCGCCGACGGGCTGGCCGCGTCGGTGATCAGCCAGACCTTGTCGATGCGGTCGCGCTCGCGGCCGAGCATCTCGCGCAACTGACGCTGCACGAAGAGCTTCGACTCGCAGGATGCGTCGCAGGCGCCGCCAGCCACCACCACCAGCAGCCACTGGCCGCGCAGCGACGGCGACGCTACCGGCCGGCCGTCCAGCGTGCTCAGCGCCAGCGCCGGCAGCGCACGCGCGGGCTCGATCAGCGTCGAGTAGTTGGTGCGGCCTTCGGGCCGGATCACGTAATAGGCGAAGTAGGACGCGATCACCGGTGCCGCACAGGCCAGCAGGATGAGCAGCATCGTCACGCGACCGGTGATGACGGAACGGTGCGACGAAAGCTGCGGTGAAGGCAGCGAGTGCACGGTCATCGTCAGCGGCTCATGGCCTGCGTCGGGGGCGTCGGGGGCGGAGGATCTGGAACCAGACATAGAGGCCGAGGGTCAGCGCGCACAGCGCAAACCACTGGAAAGCGTATCCGTAGTGCTTGTGGACATCGGCCGCCGGGGCGGGCCATTCACGCAGCAGCCCGTCGGGGGCGGCAGCGTCGCCGAGTTGAAGCAGCGAAAGCGGGCGGAGCTCGACGCCAGCTTCTCGGCTGTAGACAGCAAGATCCAGATTCTGACGGATCGGGCCTGCGGCATCTGCGCCGAACTCGTACAACCGGGCCGGCGGCGGGGCGATGCGGCCGACCAGCGTGACCCGGCCCTCGGGCGTGGGCGGCGGGGCCACGCGGGTGCGTTCCATCAGGTCACGCGGCTGCCAGCCTCGCTGCACCGCCACGGCCGTGCCGTCGGCCAGTTGCAGCGGTGTGACGACGAAGAAGCCCGGGCGGCCGTTCATCTGCCGGTTCTCCAGGTAGACCGTGGCGGCAGCCATCCAGCGGCCTTGGAGTTCGACGCGCCGGTGCAGCTGCCCCGGCAGCGCCTGGGGGTCGCGCGCCAGCGATTCGACGGGCAGTGCGGGCAGTGCACGGCGCTGCTCGATAGCCGCTTGCAGCGTGTTCTTCTGATCCGCGCGATCCAGCTGCCAGACGCCGAGCCGCGCCGTCAGTGCGGCCAGCGCCAGCGCAGCCACCAGCACCACGGCGGCGCGGGCGTTCATCCGACCCCCGTGAAACAATGAGTCATGAAGACCGTGATGGTGCTGATGATGCTGGCCGTGCTGGGCGCACTGGCGGGAGCCGGCGTGTTCATGCTGCGCAAAGGACGCCCGGGCGATGGGCGAGACAACCGCATGGCGCGTGCGCTGGCGGTTCGCGTGGCGTTGTCGATTGCGCTGTTCCTGGTGATCCTGCTGTCGTGGGCCATGGGCTGGGTGCGGCCGGGCGGCGTGCCGATCGGGTCCTGAGCCCGGCCACGCTGAAACAAGAACGCCGCGCGGACGCGGCGTTCAGCGTCGACCCGTCGCGCCTCGTCTACAGCCAGTAGACGACGAAGTACAAGCCCAGCCAGACCACGTCGACGAAGTGCCAGTACCAGGCCGCGCCTTCGAAGCCGAAGTGGCGTTGCGGGGTGAAGTGGCCTTTCATCAGCCGCAGCGTGATGAAGGTGAGCATCAGCATGCCGAGGAACACGTGAAAGCCGTGGAAGCCGGTGAGCATGAAGAAGGTCGAACCGAAGATGCCCGAGCTGAGCTTCAGGTTCAGATCGCGGTAGGCATGGATGTACTCGTAGGCCTGCACGCAGACGAAGGCGGCGCCCAGCGCCACCGTGATCCACATCCACAGCACCGTCTTCGCGCGCTGGTTGGCGATCAGCGCATGGTGCGCGACGGTCAGCGTGACACCCGAGGTCAGCAGCAGCGCCGTATTGATGGTCGGCAGCGGCCAGGGGCCGATGATGCTGAAGGGCTCGACGGTGCCGGCCGGCGACACGGTGGCCCCCGCCACCACGCTGGGCCAGACGGCCTTGAAGTCGGGCCACAGGATCTGATGGTCCAAGTTGCCGAGCATCGGCAGCGCAAACACCCGGGCCCAGTACAGCGCGCCGAAGAAGGCGGCGAAGAACATCACCTCGCTGAAGATGAACCAGCTCATGCTCCAGCGGAAGGACAGGTCCACACGGTCGGAGTACAGGCCGCTCTCGCTTTCGTGGATGGCTTCGCGGAACCATTGATAGAGCACGCTGAGCCAGATCACCATGCCCAGCAGCAGCACATAGGCGGCCCAGGCGTGGTGGTTGACCCACTGCGCGGCGCCGTAGATGACGAGGAAAAGACCCAGGGCAACCAGCGCCGGATGGCGCGAGGGCGTGGGGATGAAGTAGTACGGGGCGGTGCCCGAGGGCGTCGTGGCCGACATGCTTTTGCTCTCTCCCCAATGCCTGTTCAGGTCGATGGCGCGCTCAGCGCGCGACACCGCTGTCCACCACCCAGCCGACCAGCAGCCAGAGCGCGCCGACGAAGACCGCCGCGCCGGCCAGCCCGGCGATGACCACGTGCTTCAGATTCAGCCGCTGCGCGTCTTCCTCGAGGCCGGCCGCGCGGCGCACGCCGAAGAACGCCCAGGCCACCGCACGGGCGCTCTGCCACCACACGGCGGGACGCTCGTTCACGACCCCGCACTCCGCGCCGGCAACACCGCAGGCGGGGCCAGCGCCACGCCGCCGGCGGGCGCCGCCGGCACCTTGCCGCCGACCTCGAAGAAGGTGTAGGACAGCGTGATGGTGGTCACGTCCTTGGGCAGCTTGGGGTCGATCACGAAGACCACCGGCCAGCTCTTGGCCTCGCCAGGGGCCAGCATGTATTCGTTGAAGCAGAAGCACTCCAGCTTGTTGAAGTGCGGGCTGGCCTGGCGTGGCGCGTAGCTGGGGATCGCCTGCGCTGCCATGGTGCGGTTCTGCACGTTGCGGAACTCGTACATCACGGTCGCCATTTCGCCAGGATGCACCTGCAGCGAACGCTGCGCCGGCTTGAAGTCCCAGGGCCCGCGAGAGTTGGCGTCGAACTCGACCGTGATCGTGCGCGTGCGGTCGATCTGCGTGTTGGCCTTGGCCGCGCCGTCCTTGCGCGCGCCCCAGCCCTGCGAGATGCGCTGCTCGGACAGCGACAGCACGTTGATGCCCAGCGCCTCGCAGATCGCGCGGTACATCGGCACCAATGCATAGCCGAAGCCGAACATCAGCACGGCCACCACCAAGAGCTTGCCGAGCATTCGACGGTTGTCGGCCAGCAAGCCGCTGCCTTTGCGCTTCATAAGTTGCTGCATGCGCTACCCCTCAGGCCTTGCCGTACCAGACGATCTTGGCTACGAAGCCAAGAAGAAAGACCGCGGCCAGCGACGCCAGGATCAGCGCCAGCCGCACGTTGGCGCGCCGCTGCTCGGGCGTCATCAACCGATCAGCCGACGACACGGGTGGCCGATGCATTCAGGCGCGGCGGCGTCTCGAAAGTGTGCCAAGGCGCTGGCGAAGGCACCTCCCACTCCAGGCCCTCGGCGCCCTCCCACGGCTTCTGCGGCGCCGGCTCGCCCTTGCCGCGCATCATCGGGATGACCACGAAGACGAAGAAATAGACCTGCATCAGCCCGAAGCCGAAGGCGCCGATCGTGGCCACCGCGTTGAAGTCGGCGAACTGCATCGGATAGTCGGCGTAGCGCCGCGGCATGCCGGCCAGCCCCAGGAAGTGCATCGGGAAGAAAGTCAGGTTGAAGAAGATCAGCGAACCCCAGAAGTGGATCTTGCCGCGCGTTTCGATGTACATCACACCGGTCCATTTGGGCGCCCAGTAGTAGTAGCCGGCGAACAGCCCGTACAGCGACCCGGCCACCAGCACATAGTGGAAGTGGGCCACGACGTAGTAGGTGTCTTGCAGCTGGATGTCGATCGGCGCCATGGCCAGGATCAGGCCGGTGAAGCCGCCCATCGTGAAGACGAAGATGAAGCCGACCGAGAACAGCATCGGCGTCTCGAAAGTCATCGAGCCGCGCCACATGGTGGCGATCCAGTTGAAGATCTTCACGCCGGTAGGCACGGCGATCAGCATCGTCGCGTACATGAAGAACAGCTGCCCCGTCACCGGCATGCCGGTGGTGTACATGTGATGGGCCCAGACGATGAACGACAGGATGGCGATCGAGGCCGTCGCGTAGACCATCGAGGTGTAGCCGAACAGCCGCTTGCGCGCGAACGCCGGGATGATGGCGCTGATGATGCCGAAGGCCGGCAGGATCATGATGTAGACCTCTGGGTGCCCGAAGAACCAGAAGATGTGCTGGTACATCACCGGGTCGCCACCGCCCGCTGGGTTGAAGAAATTGGTGCCGAAGTGGCGGTCGGTCAGCGTCATCGTGATGGCGCCGGCCAGCACCGGCATTACCGCGATCAGCAGGTAGGCCGTGATCAGCCAGGTCCAGCAGAACAGCGGCATCTTCATCAGCGTCATTCCTGGCGCGCGCATGTTCAGGATGGTGACGACGATGTTGATCGAACCCATGATCGAACTGGCGCCCATGATGTGCAGCGCGAAGATGGCGGCGTCCATGCTCGGGCCCATCTGCAGCGTCAGCGGCGCATACAGCGTCCAACCGGCGGCCGGTGCGCCGCCCGGCATGAAAAAGCTGCCCGCCAGCATCAGCGCGGCCGGGACCAGCAGCCAGAAGCTCAGGTTGTTCATTCGCGCGAAGGCCATGTCCGCGGCACCGATCTGCAGCGGGATCATCCAGTTCGCAAAGCCCACGAAGGCCGGCATGATGGCCCCGAAGACCATGATCAGCCCGTGCATCGTGGTCAGCTGGTTGAACAGCTCGGGGTTGACGAACTGCAGCCCGGGCTGGAACAGCTCGGCCCGGATGCCCAGGGCCAGCACGCCGCCGACCATGAACATCGAGAAGCTGAACAACAGGTACATCGTGCCGATGTCCTTGTGGTTCGTCGCATAGACCCAACGCCGCCAGCCGTGCGGGTGGCCATGGTCATGGGCGTCGTCTGGCGCGCCGGGGTGGTCTAGAACTGCGCTCATGGAGAAACCTCGAGAGATGGATTTACTTGCGCGCGGCAACGATCTCGGCAGGCTGCACCAGCTTGCCGGTCTTGTTGCTCCACGAGTTCTTGGTGAAGGTGGTCACTGCCGCGATCTCGGTATCGGACAGCTGCTTCCACGCCGGCATGGCGCCGTTGGCCGCACCGTTGAGCAAGATCTTCACCTGCTGCGCCGGGTCGTTGAGAACGATCGCGCTGCCGTCCAGTGACTTGATCGTGCCGACGCCCTTGCCGTCCGGCCGGTGGCAGGCAACGCAGTTGGCGGCGTAAACCTTCTCGCCGCGGGCGATCAGCTCTTCGAGCTTCCACTCCTTGGTCGGGTCATCGGCCAGCGCCGCCTTTTCCTTCAGCTTCAGCGTTACCCAGGCGGCGTAGTCGGCGTGGCTGACGACCTTCACATGGATCGGCATGTAGGCGTGTTCCTTGCCGCACAGCTCGGCACACTGACCATAGAAGTCGCCCGTCTTGTTCGCGCGGAACCAGGTGTCGCGCACAAAGCCGGGGATCGCGTCCTGCTTGACCCCCAGCGATGGCACCATCCACGCGTGGATCACGTCGTTGGCAGTGGTCACGATGCGCACCTTGCGGTCGACCGGCACCACCAGCGGGTTGTCCACCTTCAACAGGTAGTTGTCGCCCTCTGGCTTGCCGCTGCTCGACATCTGACGGTGGGCAGCGTCCAGCGTGGACAGGAAGGCGATGCCTTCGCCCTCGCCCTTGAGGTAGTCGTAGCCCCACTTCCACTGGTAGCCGGTGGCCTTGATCGTGAGGTCGGCGTTGGAGGTGTCCTTCATGGCCACCACCGTGCGCGTGGCCATCGCCCCCATGCCGATGACGATCAGCAGCGGCACCACCGTCCAGGCGATCTCCACCGTCACGCTTTCGTGGAAGTTGGCCGCCTTGTGCCCGACCGACTTTCGGTGCTTGAGGATCGAATAGAACATCACGCCGAAGACGCCGACGAAGATGACCAGGCAGATCACCAGCATGATGTAGTGCAGCGTCTGCTGCTGCTGCGCGATGGCGCTCATCGGCGGATGAAGGTCGAGCTGGCGCACCGCCGGACCGCCGGGCAGATCGTTCACGGACGCGTGCGCGGCGGCGCCCGCCAGGGCCGCGCCAAGCGCGGCACCCACAGTCAGCCAGCCCTGCGCGCATCGCTGCAGCAGGGCATGGGTCAACGTCATCGTCATCGTCGGGTGTCCAGTCGGAAAAGTCGTCAGCGGGCGCGCCGAAGCGCCCCGCGAAGTTCTTGCGCGAAGGCCGCGCGCAGCTCAGGGCGCAGGAAGCGCCCGACCCGCACGCGCTGGCCCTGTGCGGCGAGCTCGACCAGCGAGCCCTGGCCGTGGGCCGGCTCGATGCTCAGCCACTCGGTGCGGAAATCGGTGCGGGCCACACGGCCGCCGAACTGCTGCTCCACCTGCAAGGCATGTTCGGCCAGCGTCAGCGTCTCGCGGTCGCCGGCGTGGCGCGCGTAGACCAGCAGCGCGAGCCCCACCAGCAGCAACTCGGTGCCGGCAAAGGCCAGCACCAGGGGCGCGCCCTGGAACCAGAAGCCCAGCCCGACCGTCAGCGAAACCGCGCAAAGAGACAGGTACACGGCACCCAGCTGGCGCGGTGTGATCGAGCAGTTGCGCTTCAGCACCCACTGCATCACATGACGCTGGGCCTCCGGCGGGCCGACACTGAGAGCACGACCGAAGCGCAGCAGCGGCGCAGGGGCGGGTGCGGGCCAAGGGGTCGGGGCGGTGGCTGCGGTCATCCAGGGCGGTTGCGGGGAGTCGCTTCCGGCATCGCCTGGACTCAGGCGGGAGGCGTCACCCGAATGTCCGGCGAGGTCCCGGACTGATCTGGAGATTCTAGCCGAGCACCGCTTACCTTCGGGCGACTGCACCTCGGCGCGCCATTGCGCGCAGATCCTCGACCGCCACCGCCGTCTCGGCCTGCAGCCGAAGGCGCGGCGGCGGGCGAAAGGCGTGGCCGTAGACCAGCTCGAAGACCAACCGCGGTCGACCATCGGCCCCGGCCAGCGCCGCCAGAGCCGTGACCAGCTGATCGCGCCAGCGCGGCGTGCGCAGACCGGCAAAGCGCCCACCGTCGGCGTTGCCGCCCAGCGTGCGCAGTTCCTGCACCATTGCCTCGGCATCGGGCCAGCTGAGTTCGAGCTGCTCCTGGTCCATCACCGGATCGGCAAAGCCGGCCTGCACCAGCATGTCGCCGAGGTCATGCATGTCGACGAAAGGCGCGAAAGGCGCAGGCCAGCCCTGCGCCCGGTAGAGCTGACGCAGAGCTGTCAGGCTGCCCGGGCCGAGCGTGGAGAACATGACGAAGCCGTCGATCGCCAGCGCGCGATGCCAGGCCGAGAACAGCGCTGCCGGATCGGGCACCGCGTGCAGCATCATGTTGGCCCAGAGCAGTTGGCCGGCGCCTGCGGGCACCTGCTCGGCGTCGATCGCCAGCGTGGCTGATGCCGACCAGCGGCGCGGCGACCACCACGGCGCCGCCTCTGGCGTTGTACCAGCCGACGCTGCATTGCCATGGGGCCGCACCGGCACGACGCGCGCCCTGGGGTAGGCGGTCTGCAGCAGCGCGCGGCTGGCCGCGCCCTGGGCCCACCAGTCCAGCACCTGCAGCGGCTGCAGCTTGACGATCGCCAGCCGCTCGGCCATGCGCCGGGCCACTTCGGTGTGCAGCCAGGGTGGCTGCGGCGCAGCCGCCAGACGGCGGCGGATGCGCTCGAGCGCCTGCGGGTCCACCGGGCGTGGCGCAGATCTGTCACCTTCGCTGGACTGGCGTGCGGGCATGGCAGGCCAGTATATTGAGGCGATGCTGCGGTCCATTCTTCATCGCTTGCGCCTGCCGGGCCAGTGCGAGGTCTGCCGGCGCTGGTGCGTTGGCGGGCTGTGCGCGCGTTGCGAGGCGCGCTTTGCCGCCGCCGCGCCGCGCTGCCCGCGCTGCGCGCTGCGCGTGGGCACGGCCGGCCTGCTGTGCGCAGGCTGCCTGCGCGAGCCACCCCCTTTCGAGCACACCGTGTGCGTGGCCGACTACGCCTTCCCCTGGGACAGCCTGGTCGGCGGGCTCAAGTTCCGCGGCCGCCTCGAATGGGCAGCGCTGCTGGCCCACAGCCTGGAGCAGGCCGTGCGCGCCAGCGCCACGCCGGCGCCTGATCTGGTGCTGCCGCTGCCGCTTGCCGCGCCGCGCCTGGCCGAGCGCGGCTTCAACCAGGCGTGGGAGATCGCGCGGCCGCTGGCCCACGGCCTGGGCCGCCGCGCCGACGCACGGCTGCTGCAGCGCCCGCTGCCCGGCGTGCCTCAGGCCGGGATGACGCGGGCGGCGCGGCTGTCGTTGCTGCGCGGCGCATTCATGGTCGAGCCGAGCCGGCGCAACGCGCTTATCGGCCGCCGTGTCGCGCTGGTCGACGATGTGCTGACCACCGGCGCCACTGCGCGCGCCGCCAGCGCCGAGTTGCTGCGCGCCGGCGCCGCAGCCGTCGATGTGTGGGTTGTCGCGCGCACCGCCTGAACCGCATGTTCCACATCGTCCTGGTTGCCCCGGAGATCCCGCCCAACACCGGCAACGTCATCCGCCTGGCCGCCAACACCGGCTGCACGCTGCATCTGGTGGAGCCGCTGGGCTTCTCGATGGAAGACCGGCTGCTGCGGCGCGCCGGGCTGGATTACCACGAGACCGCCCGCGTGCGCCGCCATGCCTCGTGGGACGCGCTGCTGCACAGCGAGCGGCCCGACCCGCTGCGCTGCTTCGCGCTGGAGACCACCGGCGAGACGGCTTTCGCGTCGATGCAATGGTGCCGCGGCGACTGGCTGGTCTTCGGCGGCGAGACCCGCGGCCTGGACACCGCGCTGCTGGTGCAGTTCGCTTCACCCCGACGGGTGCGGCTGCCGATGCTGCCGGGGCAGCGCAGCCTGAACCTGAGCAATTCGGTGGCGGTGACGGTGTTCGAGGCTTGGCGTCAATCAGGCTATGCCGGCAGCGCGCCCTGAGGCCGCGTCAGAACGCCAGCTCGTCGCGCGAGCGCCGCGCCATCAGTTGCTGCATCGCCTGCGCCGGCTGCAGACGGCCCTGAAGCACCTCGACCACCGCCTCGGTGATCGGCATCTCCACGCCCGCGGCGCGGGCGCGCGTCAGCACCACGGGCGCGCTCGACACACCTTCGGCGACATGTCCCAGCTCGGCCAGGATGTCGGGCAGCGCGCGGCCAGCGGCCAGTGCCAGCCCGACACGGCGGTTGCGCGAGAGATCACCCGTGGCGGTGAGCACCAGATCACCGAGCCCCGAGAGGCCCATGAAGGTCTCGGCACGCGCGCCCAGCGCCACCCCCAGGCGCGTCATCTCGGCCAGGCCGCGCGTGACCAGCGCCGCGCGCGCATTGGCGCCGGTGGCGGCCATGCCGTCGACGATGCCGGTGGCGATGGCCATCACGTTCTTCACCGCAGCGCCCACTTCGACACCGACGAGGTCAGCCGAGCGGTAGATACGCAGGCTGTCGCTGTGGAAGGCCGCGACGACGGCGTCGACCAGGGCTGCTTCGCTGCTGGCCGCCACCAGCGCAGTCGGCAGGCCGCGCGCCACTTCCAGCGCAAAGCTGGGCCCCGAGAGCACGCCGGTGGCTTCATGCGGCCGAAGCTCGCGGGCGATCTCATGGCCGAGCAATGCGCTGCCCTGCTCGAAGCCCTTGCACAGCCAGAGCGACGGCACACCGGCCGGCAGCGCGGCCAGCGCAGGCCGCAGACCGACCATCGGCGTGGCGATCACGAGCAGCCCCCCCGCTGCATGGGCGACCGCCTTCTGGAACGACGCGGTGAGCGCCAGTTCGGGCGGCAGCATCACCTGCGGCAGGTAACGCGCGTTGCAGCGCGCCGACCGCATTGCCAGAACCTGCGTCGCGTCGCGTGCCGCCAGCAGCACCTGGTGGCGCCCGGCGGCGACGATGGCCAGGGCGGTGCCCCAGGCACCGGCCCCGAGCACCGTGATGTTCATGGGTTCGCGCTGGCGGCGGCGGGTACGGGAAGTCCCGTGCCCCGACGGCTCAGTTGACGCTGGTGATGATGCTCGAGCCGTTGGCGGTCTGCGCCAGAGCGGCCTGCTGCTGCTGGGCCTCGAACATGGCCTGGAAGTTGACTTCGGTCAGCAGGATCGGCGGGAAGCCGGCGCGCGTGCAGACGTCGGAGACGATGGCGCGCAGGTAGGGGTAGACCATCTGCGGGCAGACGATGCCGATGACGCCCTGCATCTGGTCTTCGGGCAGGTTGCGGATCTCGAAGATGCCGGCCTGCTTGGCCTCGACCAGAAACAGCACCTTGTCGCCGACCTTGGTGGTCACGGTGGCAGTAACGCAGACTTCGAACACGCCGTCGGCGACGTTCGCCGCACTCATGCCCAGGTTGATGTCGACCTGCGGCTGCGCCTGCTCAAGCAGGATCTGCGGCGAATTCGGCTGCTCCAGCGACAAGTCCTTGAGGTACATGCGCTGGATCTGGAAGATGGGGGTCGGGGCGTCGGCCATGTCTGCAACTTTCTGGTGGAGGCGGTTGGCGCGGCCCGGCTCGCGAGGCTCGGATGCGGCACGCCGCGGGGGTGAGCGCTGCCTGGTGGCAGCGCGAGGAGCCGGATTATGGCGCCGCGAGCAGCGGCATCAGCGCGCCGCGCTGATCCAGCGCGACCAGATCGTCACAACCGCCCACATGGGTGCTGCCGATGAAGATCTGCGGCACCGTGCGGCGGCCGGTCAGGCGGATCATCTCGTCGCGCTCGACCGGGTCCAGGTCGATGCGGACTTCCTCGATGCGCTCGACGCCGCGCTGCTTGAGCAGCGCCTTGGCGCGCACGCAGTAGGGGCAGACCTGGGTGGTGTACATCTTCACGGAGTTCATGCGCCGCATTGTTCCGCAAGCGGCGCGGCCGTGCTCGGCGAGGGGCTGACGCAGCCCGGCGCAGCCGCTCAGGCGGGCGCCTTCTCCACCGGCAGGCTGGCCTCGCGCCAGGCTGCCACGCCGCCGCTGAGGGCGACTGCGCGCTCATAACCCAGCTTGCGCAGCGCGCCGGCGGCGCGGCCGGAGCGCGAGCCGTTGGGGCAGACCACGATCAGCGGCAGCGCCTTGTTGCTCGGCAGTGTCTTGTTGCCCTCGATCGATCCGAAGGGCACGTTGCGCGCCCCCGCGACGTGGCCGGCGGCGTACTCGGCGGGCTCGCTGACATCGATCAGCACCGCCTTCTCGCGGTTGATCAGGCGCACCGCCTCCGACGTGCCCACCGACGATGCGCCGCCGGCACTGCCCCGCACGAGCGGCCACACGAGCATGCCGCCGGAGATGAAGGCCACCAGGATCAGGATCCAGTTCTGAATGAGGAAATCCACGGGGATAGACGCTGTCGGTCGGAGTCGGTCGGGTGGTGAAGGCGCAGGCGCCAAACCGCGAATTATAGAATCCGGCGATGGCGCACACACTTGTCCTCATCCGCCACGGCGAGTCGACCTGGAACCTGGAGAACCGATTCACCGGCTGGACCGATGTGCCACTGACCGACACCGGCATCGCGCAGGCGCGGCAGGCCGGCCGGATGCTCAAAGAGGCAGGGTTCGAGTTCGACCTCTGCTACACCTCGGTGCTTCGACGCGCCATCTGGACGCTGTGGCTTGCTCTGGACGAGATGGAGCGCACCTGGCTGCCGGTGCATAACCATTGGCGGCTCAACGAGCGCCATTACGGTGCGCTGCAGGGCCTGAACAAGACCGACATGGCGCGCCAGTACGGCGACGCGCAAGTGCTGCAGTGGCGGCGCAGTTACGACATCCCGCCGCCGCCGCTGGCCGCTGCCGACGAACGCAGCGAGCGTCTGGATAAGCGCTACGCGGGCTTGGCTGAAGACCAGGTGCCCAGGACCGAGTGTCTGAAGGACACCGTGGCCCGCGTGTTGCCGCTGTGGCATGAAGAACTTGCGCCGCGCATCCGCGCCGGCGAGCGGCTTGTGATTGCTGCCCACGGCAACAGCATGCGCGCGCTGGTGAAGTACCTCGACGGCATCGGCGAGGACCAGATCGTCGGCGTGAACATCCCGAACGGCATCCCGCTGGTCTACGAGTTGGATTCCGACCTCAGGCCCATCTCCAGCCGCTATCTGGGCGACCCCGAGGCCGCTGTGCGCGCAGCGGCGGCGGTGGCCAGCCAGGGCCAAGGCTGAAGACAGCGGCTCGAACAGCGCGTGGCCGACGGCCGCATCGACGCTGGTGGCGCCTCGTCGTCGAAGTGCAGCAGCAGGCGGTCGTCGTACATCGGATGGGTCGGGTGAAGGTCCGCCTCAGGCGCTGCGCGTCGCGTCGGCGAGCGCAGCTGCGACCGTCTCGCGCAGATGTTCGGCCAGCGCGCGGCGATCGGCGTGCCGGGTGCCCATCGGTTCGAGCAATTGCACGTGCACGGCCAGGTCGCGCGCGCAGGCCACGCGCCACATGCTCTGCGCCAGCGAGGTGTCGCCGAGGTACTCGACGGTATCGCTGAAGGGCTGTCCGGGCTGGCTGAAGCGCAGCAGCGCCGGCTGCACCGGTGTGCCGGTGGACACCGCCGCCTGCAGCAGATTGGCGTGAAAGGGCAGCACGCTGCGGCCGTCGCCGGTAGTGCCTTCCGGGAACACGGCCACCGTCTGCCCGGCCTGCAGCGAGCTGGCGATCGCGTGCACCACGCGCAGCGCGTCGCGCTTGCGCTCGCGCTCGATGAACAGCGTGCCGGCACCGCCGATCAGCCGGCCCAGCAGCGGCCAGCGCAGCACGTCGGCCTTGGAGACGAAGCGCGCGTGTGGCACCACGGCATGCAGCGCGGCGATGTCCAGCCAGCTGATGTGGTTGGCCACCAGCAGCGTGGCGCCGGGCCGCGGCGTGCCACTGCTGTGCAGTTGCAGGCCGAGAAGCCGCAGCTGCTTGGCCGACCACCAGCCGATGCGGGCGGCGCGCTGCGCCGCGTCCAGATGGGGGAAGCGCCAGAGCACGATGGCCAGACCGTGCAGCACGTGCAGCACCGCGCACGTCAGCCGCCACAACGCGCGGGGCGCGCGCCGAAGGCTGGGCGACGCGGGCGACACGGTCGGCGCCGGCGCCGCCTGCATCAGCGCCGCCCGGCCTCGAAGGCCACGGTGCCGGCCACCAGTGTGCAGCGCACGCGGCCGGGCAGTTCGATGCCGCCGTGTTCGAAGGCGAACGGCGTGTGCTTGCCGCGGCTGACCAGCGCCTGGGGCGTGACGGCCCAGCGCTCGTCGGGGTCGAAGATGCACAGATCGGCCACGCCGCCTTCGACCAGCCGGCCGGCGCTGCCCGCGAGCGAGCCTAGCGCCGGGCCCAGCACACGCACCGGATCGCAGGTGACGCGGGCCAGCGCGCGCTGCAAGCCCACGAGCCGGCCATCGACCAGGCTGTCGCCCCACTTCAGCGCCAGCCCGAGCAGCAGTTCCAGTCCGCTGGCGCCGGGCTCGGCTTCGGCGAAGGGCAGCGTCTTCTCGTCGCTGGCCAGCGGCATGTGGTCGCTGACCAGCGCGTCCAGCGTACCGTCGGCCAGCGCGGCAGACAGCGCCTCGCGGTCGCGTGCGCTGCGCAGCGGCGGTATCAGCCGCATTGCCGGGTTGAAGTAGCCGATGTCCAGATCGGTCAGGTGCAGCGAGTTGATGCTGACATCGGCCGTCAGCGGCAGGCCCTCGGCCTTGGCCGCGCGCACCAGCGCCACCCCGGCGGCGCTGGACAGCCGCGCCAGGTGGACCTGCGCGCCGGTGGCCCGCACCAGCTCGATGATGGTGGCCAGCGCCACCGTCTCGGCCGCCACCGGTACCCCCGCCAGGCCCAACCGCGTGGCCAGGGGTCCGCTGGCCATCACGCCCTGGCCCAGGCCAGGGTCCTGCGGGCGCAGCCAGACGGTGAAGCCGAAGGTGGCGGCGTACTGCATCGCGCGCCACAGCACCCGCGTATCGGCCAGCGGCTGCTCGGCCTGCGAGAAGCCGACGCAGCCGGCCTCGGTGAGCTCGACCATCTCGGTCAGCGCCTCGCCGGCCAGGCCCCGCGTGAGCGCGCCCAGCGGAAACAACCGGCAGCGGCTGAGCTTGCGCGCGCGGAACTTGAGCATCTCCACCAGCCCCGGCTCGTCGAGCGCGGGGTCGGTGTCGGGCGGACAGACCAGGCTCGTCACGCCGCCGGCGGCGGCCGCCGCGAGTTCGCTTTCCAGCATGCCCTCGTGCTCCAAACCGGGCTCGCGCAGCCTGGCGCACAGGTCCACCAGCCCCGGCGCGACGATGCAGCCGCGGGCGTCGATGCTGCGCTCGGCGTCGAAGCCGGCCGGCAGCGCACCGATGGCCACGATGCGGTCGGCAGCGATGGCGATGTCGGCCGCCTCGTCGCGGCCGCTGGCCGGGTCGATCACGCGGCCGCCGCGGATGACGAGCTTCATGCCTCGTTGCCTGCGACGATGCTCATCACCGCCATGCGCACGGCGATGCCGAAGGTCACCTGCGGCAGGATCACGCTGTGGCTGCCGTCGGCCACGGCCGAGGCAATCTCGACGCCGCGGTTGATCGGCCCAGGGTGCATCACGATCGCATCCGGCTTGGCCAGCGCCAGCTTGTCCTCGGTCAGGCCGAAGGTCTTGAAGAACTCGCCGGCGCTGGGCAGCAGCGCGCCGCCCATGCGCTCGTTCTGCAGGCGCAGCATGATGATCACGTCGGCGCCGCGGATGCCCTCGGCCATGTCGTGGCAGACGCGCACGCCCATTTCGGCCAGGTCGCCGGGCACCAGCGTCTTCGGGCCCACGACGCGGATCTCGGGCACGCCCAGCGTGGCGAGCGCATGAATGTCCGAGCGCGCCACGCGCGAGTGCACGATGTCGCCGACGATGGCCACGCTGAGCTGCGTGAAGTCGCGCTTGTAGTGGCGGATGGTGTACATGTCGAGCAGCCCCTGCGTCGGGTGCGCATGGCGCCCGTCGCCGGCGTTGATGACGTGCACGTGCGGCGCCACATGCTGCGCGATCAGATAGGGCGCGCCGCTTTGTGCATGGCGCACGACGAACATGTCGGCATGCATCGCGCTCAGGTTGGCGATGGTGTCGAGAAGGCTTTCTCCCTTGGCCGTGCTGCTGCGCCCGATGTCCAGGTTGATCACGTCGGCGCTCAGCCGCTTGGCGGCGATCTCGAAGGTGGTGCGCGTGCGCGTGCTGTTCTCGAAGAAGAGGTTGAACACGCTCTTGCCGCGCAGCAGCGGCAGCTTCTTCACCTCGCGCTCGCTGACGCTGAGGAAGCTGCCGGCGGTATCGAGAATCTGCTCGAGGATCGCCTTCGGCAGGCCCTCGATGGTCAGCAGGTGGATCAGTTCGCCGTGGCGGTTGAGCTGCGGATTGCGGCGCGTCATCATGCAGGTCCGACGCCGCTCTTCAGCGCAAAGCGCAGACCGCCGTCGTCGTCACGCGCCAGCGCAAGCGTCTGTGTCGCCGGCAGCACCACGCGCGCAGCGGCGAAGGCGGCCTCGATCGGCAACTCGCGCCCGCCGCGGTCGACCAGCACGGCCAGCGTCACGGCGGCCGGGCGGCCGAAGTCGTACAGCTCGTTGAGCACGGCGCGGATGGTGCGCCCGGTGTAGAGCACATCGTCGATGAGCACGATGTGCGCCCCGTCCACCGCGAAAGGCAGCACAGTGGTGGCGGCGGCCGACAGACCGCGCGCGCGGTAATCGTCGCGGTGCAGCATGCTGGTGATGCGCCCGGCCGGACCGGCACGCTGCAGGTCGGCCTGCAGCCGCTCGGCCAGCCAGGTGCCGCCCGACCAGATGCCCACCAGCTGAGACTCGGGGCGCAGCAGCGCCTGTACCCCGCGCCGCAGCTCGGCGTAGAGCGCTTCGGCGTCGAGCGACAGCGTCATGGGTGGGCGGCGCAGGCCATCGGCGCCGCCAGAAACTGCTCGAGGATCAGCGCGGCCGATGCGGCATCCAGGTCACGCGCGCCCTGTGCCGCGGCCTCGACCGTGGTGTAGCGCTCATCGACCTCGTGCACCGGCAGGCCGAAGCGGCCGTGCAACTGGCGCGCGAATCGACGCGCGCGGCGCGTGTTGTCGTGCTCGGCGCCATCCGGATGAAAGGGCACGCCGACGACCAGCGCGTCGGGCTGCCATTCCTTGAGCAGCGCGGCGATGGCGGCAAAACGCGCCTCGCCTTCGGCCGCCAGCGTGCGCAGGGGCTGCGCGCGGCCGAGCAACTGATTGCCGCAGGCCACGCCCACGCGCCGCGTGCCGAAATCGAAAGCCAGAAAGGACTGCGGGCGCGTCATCGCCAACCCGGTCATGGAAGCCGGCTCAGGCGTGGCCGGCATCCGCACTCAGCATGCGCGGGTCGATGCCCAGCAGGCCCAGCGCACGGGTGTAGCGCTGCTCGGTCGGCGTGTCGAAGATGACGGCCGGGTCGGCGTCCACCGTCAGCCAGCCGTTACGGCCGAGTTCGTCCTCCAGCTGCCCCGCGGCCCAGCCGCTGCAGCCCAGCGTGACCAGCATGCGCCTCGGCCCTGCCCCGCTGGAGACGGCTTCGAGCACATCCTTGCTGGTGGTCATCGACAGACCGCCGGGGATCACCATCGTCGAGTTGTAGCCGGGGTCTTCGGCCATCTTGTCGTGCAGCACGAAGCCGCGTTCAGTCTGCACCGGGCCGCCGTAGTAGACCGGCTGCTCGGCCAGTTCCTCACGTGCAAGCAGCGGCAGCTCGACCTTTTCGAACAGGTTCTTCAGCTTGATGTCGATCGGCTTGTTGATCACCAGCCCGAGCGCGCCGCGCTCGGTGTGTTCGCACAGGTAGACCACGCTACCGGCGAAGTTGTCGTCAGCCATCCCCGGCATCGCAATCAGGAACTGGTTGGTCAGGTCGATGCGGTTGGATGTGGACATGGCGCATTTTAGTCTGCCGGTCACGGCCAAAGACGGCAAAGACGGCAAAGACGGCGAACGCGGCACACTCTTGCGATGGGAGCGCACATCGACAAGAGCCTGGAGCGTGCGCTGGTCTGGCTGCGGCGCGATCTGCGCGTGGCCGACCACGCGGCGCTGCACCATGCGCTGCGCTCCGCGCGGCAGGTGTGGTGCGCCTTCATCTTCGACCGCGAGATCCTCGACGCCCTGCCGCGCGCCGACCGCCGCCTGGAGTTCATCCGCGACAGCCTGATCGGTGTCGACGCCGAGCTTCGCGCTTTGGGCGCCGCGCACGGCGTCGCCGGCGTGGGGCTGCTGTGGCGCCACGGCGTGGCGGCCGATGAGTTGCCTGCGCTGGCCGCCGCGCTGCGCGTGCAGGCGGTTTACGCGAGCCACGACGACGATCCCTACGCGCTGGCGCGCGACGCCCGCGTGCGCGGCCGGCTGGCCGAAGCGGGTGTCGCGCTGCACACCTCGAAGGACCATGTGATGTTCGAGCGCAGCGAGGTGATGACGCAGTCGGGCACGCCTTTCTCCGTCTTCACGCCCTACCGCGCGGCCTGGTTGAGGGCGCTGCACACCACCCCTCCGAAGCCCTACCCGGTGGCGGCGCTGGCGGCGGCGCTGGCACCGCGGCCGGCCGGCGAAGCCGGACTGCCCGGGCTCGAAGCGCTGGGCTTCGAGCCGACCAACCTGCATACGCTTCGACTGCCCAGCGGCCCGGCGGGCGGCCAAGCGCTGCTGGACGGGTTCCTGCAACGCATCGACCTGTACGACGAAAGCCGCAACTTTCCGGCCATCAAGGGGCCGAGTTACCTGAGCACCCACCTGCGCTTCGGCACGGTGTCGATCCGCCATCTGGTGCGCGAGGCGCACGCCCGCGCGGCCGCGGGCTCGCGTGGCGCCGAGGTCTGGCTGTCCGAGCTGGTCTGGCGCGATTTCTACCATCAGGTGCTGCACCACCACCCGCATGTCGTTGAGCGTGCCTTCAAGCCGGCCTACGACCGCATCCGGTGGGCCCATGGCAAGCTGGCGGACGAGCACTTCGCCGCCTGGTGCGAGGGCCGCACGGGCTACCCGCTGGTGGACGCCGCGATGCTGCAGATCGACCAGAGCGGCTACATGCACAACCGGCTGCGCATGGTGGTGGCGAGCTTCCTGATCAAGCACCTGGGCATCGACTGGCGGCGCGGCGCGGCCTGGTTTGCGCTGAAGCTCAACGACTTCGACCTCGCCGCCAACAACGGCGGCTGGCAGTGGGCGGCCTCCAGCGGCTGCGATGCGCAGCCCTACTTCCGCATCTTCAACCCCATCGCACAGAGCCAGAAGTTCGACGCCCAGGGGCGCTTCATCCGCCGCTATCTGCCGCAGCTGGCCGCCCTGTCTGACAAGCTGATCCATGCGCCCTGGCTGGCGAAGCCGTCAGAGCTGCAGGCGGCCGGGGTGCAGCTGGGGCGCGACTACCCCACGCCGATCGTCGACCATGCCCAAGCTAGAGCGGCCACGCTGGCGCGCTACGCGGTGGTCAAGAACGCCTGAGGCGCGCGGGCCAGTAGTTCAGGCTTCGTCGACGAAACCCAGGCTCGCGTAGAGCGCTTCGGCGGCCACGTTGCCGCGCGTGACGACCAGCCGCAGTTCGCTCTCGTCGCCGGCGCGCAGGCGGTTCATCACACGCTGCATGCCGGCGCGCGCCAGACCCTGGCGCTGCTGATCCGGCGCGGTGATCGTGAAGGCCAGCAGCGGGCGGTCTTCCCACAGCGTCACCAGCGTGGCCGAGATCAGCCGCGGGCCGGCGGCGTCGAAGTCGTCGATCACCTCGGACACCGCCCACAAGAGCGCGCCGAAGCCGCCCTCGAACAACTGCTGCACCGCGCCCAGGGTCTCCTCGGGCGTCTCGCCTTCGTCGTCGATGGTGCCGCGGTAGGCCTGCAGCATCAGCGTGGCGAGCGCGTCGGCATCCGACGGCTGCGGCACGCGAGCACGAGGGTGCTCGCCGACCGTCTGGCGCCGCAAAGGCGCACGCAGCACGCGGCGTTTTCGCAACCCCGCCAACTCAACCCCGGGCGGTGAAACGCGCCAGCAAGGCGGCGTGGCGCTGCGGCCAGCGTTGCAGTTCGGTCTCGTCGCCGTCGAAGACGCCGCGCAGGAAGGCCAGCGACAGCTCGCGCGTGGCCGCCTTGACCTGCGCGTTGAGCGTCGGCCCGCCGGTGCCGGCGCGGTCGGTGAAGATGCTGTGCGAGCCGCCTTCGAACACCGCCAGCCACTTGCGCGCGCTGCCCACGGCGTCGAACACCGCCACACGGTCCTCGGCGCCGCTGAAGTAGCCAGGGATGCGGATCACGTCCTCGGTGGCCGTGATGTGCAGCGTGGGCATGCTGACGCCCGCCAGGATGCGCGTCGGGTCGCCGTCGCCATAGAACGGCGGCGCCGAGATGAGGATGGCGGCGCGCACACGGGCATCACGGAAATCGACCCGCTGCCCCTGGCGCGGCACGCTGGCCCCGGCCGCCAGCAGCGCGGTGTTGGCGCCATAAGAGTGGCCGGCGGCCGCGATGCGCGTCGCGTCGATGGCGCCGGCCAGATCGCTGGCCAGCAGCCGGTCGAGCGCGAAGCGAAGATCGCCGACGCGGGCCACGGCCTCGCCGTCGGTGGCGGCGTCGCGCAGACGTCCGACCAGCGCCAGCGGATTGCCGCCCCATAGCGCGCGGTCGCTGCCCACATGCTGCAGGTGCAGGCTGGCCAGCCCGGAGGCTGCAAAGTAGCGGCCCAGATAGCTGTAGCCGGCGCGAGAACCACCGATGCCGTGGGAGAACACCACCAGCGGCACCGGTTTGCTCGGCGCCGCGTCCGGCAGGTACAGCCGCACGGGCACCTGGCGCTGGCGCGCAGCATCCAGCCAATCGAGATCGCGCACGCTGTAACCGGACGCGGGCGATTCGGCCGCGCGCAACCGCGGCACCGCGGCCGCCAGCAGCGCGGCGATGGCCCAGGTGCGGCGCGAAAACATCATGCTGCGCGCCCCGAGGCCGCAGGCGTCGGCTCCTGCACCTCGCTCGCCGGGGCCGGCGCACGATGCACCAGGCCCTGGATGCGCAGCACGATGTCGTCCACGTAGGTGAAGACCACCGGCACCACCAGCAGGCTGAGGAAAGTGGAGGTGATCAGGCCGCCGATGACGACGATGGCCATCGGCGCGCGGAAGCTCGGATCGACGCCGATGCCCAGCGCGATCGGCATCATGCCCGCGCCCATCGCAATGGTGGTCATGACGATCGGCCGCGCACGCTTGTGGCAGGCATCGAGGATGGCATCGAAGCGGGGCAGTCCATGGTCGCGGCGCGCAATGATGACGTAGTCGATGAGCAGGATGGAGTTCTTGGTCGCGATGCCCATCAGCATGATGAGGCCGATCATCGACGGCATGGAGATCGCGCTGCCGGTGATGAACAGCGCGAGGAAGGCGCCGGGCACCGAGAGCACCAGCGCGACCAGGATCGTCAGCGGCTGCACGAAATCCTTGAACAGCAGCACCAGCACGACATAGATGCACAGGATGCCGGTGGCCATGGCCAGGCCGAAGCTGGCGAAGAGATCGGCCATTGCCTCGGCATCGCCGATGGCCGCCTGCTTCACGCCGGGCGGCAGCTCGCGCAGGCTGGGCAGCGCCAGCGCGGCCGCCTCGACCGCGCCCAGCGGCTGCTGGTTCAGCTCGATCTCGAAATTGACGTTGCGCAGCCGGTCGTAGCGCGTGATCTCGGTCGGCCCGGTCTCCAGGCTCAGCGTCGCCACGTTGCCCAGCGGCACCGGGCCGCGCGCACCGGGCACCGGCAGGCTCGACAGCAGTTCGAGGTCGGTGCGTGCCTCGGCCGGCAAGCGCACCACCACCGGCACCTGACGCTGGCTGAAGTTGAGCTTGGCCAGCGCTTGTTCGTAGTCACCTGCGGTGGCCACACGCAGTGTGTCGGCTATGGCCGCCGCGCTGACGCCCAGGTCGGCGGCGCGCGCCGGGTCGGGGCGCACGATCAGTTCGGGCTTGACGAGGCTGGCACTGCTGGTCACCGCGCCGATGCCCGGGATGCTGCGCAGTTCGCGCTCGACCTTCGCCGCATGGTCGGCCAGCACACGGCCGTCCTCGCCTGACAGCACCATCACGTACTTCTCGGCCGACGCCCCCAGCCCGATGCGCACCCGCGCGCCGGGCAGCACCGTGAGCGCCTCGCGCAACTGCGCCTCCAGGTCCTGCTTGGTGATGCCGCGGCGCTCGCTGCGGTGCGTCATGTTGATCGTCATCACCGCGCGGCGCACTTCTGGCGCGGCCTGCGCGCTGAACGGGTCGGCACCCGCGCTGCCGCCGCCGATCGCGGTGTAGACCATCTTCACGTGCGGGTTGCGCACGACGATCTCGCGCGCTTGCTCGGCGAGCGCGCGCGTCTCGTCGAGACGGCTGCCCGGCGGCAGCGTCAGCGTGACCTGGGTCTGCGACAGATCGTCCGGCGGGATGAAGCCGGTCGCCAGCAGCGGCACCAGCGCAAAGCTGCCGACGAAGAAGGCCGTCGCGCCCAGCAGCGTCGACACGCGGTGGCGCAGACACCAGCGCGCCAGCTTCACGTAGTGGTCCAGCCAGCGCGGCTCGCGGTGCACGGTCTTGGGCAGTCGCATCAGGTAGGCCGACATCATCGGCGTCAGCAGACGCGCGACGACCAGGGAGAAGAAGACCGCGATCGCGGCAGTCCAGCCGAACTGCACGAAGAACTTGCCCGGCACGCCGCCCATGAACGCCGTCGGCAGGAACACCGCGATCAGCGTGAAGGTGGTGGCGATCACCGCCAGCCCGATCTCGTCGGCCGCTTCACGCGCCGCCTCCAGCGGCGTTTTGCCCATGCGCAGATGGCGCGCGATGTTCTCGACCTCGACGATCGCGTCGTCGACCAGGATGCCGATCACCAGCGACAGGCTGAGCAGCGTGACGGTATTGAGCGAAAAGCCCATCAGGTGCATCACCGCGAAGGTGGGAATGGCCGACAGCGGCAGCGCCGTGGCCGTCACCAGCGTGGCACGCCAGTCGCGCAGGAAGAACCAGATCACGACGACGGCCAGGATCGCGCCCTCGTACAGCAGCCACATCGAGCCGTCGAAGTTCTCCTGCACCGGATCGACGAAGTTGAAGGCTTCGACGACGCGCACATCGGGATGCGCTGCCTTGAGCTTGTCCAGCGCCGCACGCACCGCCGCGGTGACCTCCACTTCGCCCGCCAGGCGCGCGCGCACCACCTCGAAGGCCACCGCCGGCTTGCCGTCCAGCAGCGCCAGCGAGCGCGGCTCGGCCACGGTATCGATGACGTTGGCCACCTGATCCAGGCGCAGGCGCCGGCCGTCGCCCAGGTTCAGTTGCAGCGCACCCAGTTCGGCCGCCGACTGCACGGTGGCGATGGTGCGCACCGACTGTTCGGCGCCGCCGAGCACGGTGCGCCCGCCACCAGCTTCCTGCTGCACCTGGCGCAGCTGGCGCGAGACCTCGGCGGCGGTGGCGTTCAACGCCAGCAGCTTGCCGGGGTCGAGCTCGACGCGCACCTCGCGCGACACCCCGCCGACGCGCTTGACCCCGCCGACACCGCGCACGCTGAGCACCGCACGCGAGACCTCGTTGTCGACGAACCAGGACAGCGCCTCTTCGTCCAGCCGATCGCTGGACAGCGTGTAGGTCAGGATCGGCGTGCCCGCCAGGTTGACCTTCTCGATCCACGGGTCACGCATCTCCGCCGGCAGGTCAGCGCGCACGCGCGCCACCGCGTCGCGCACCTCGTCCACCGACTCCTGCATCGGCTTTTCCAGCCTGAACTCGGCGGCGATGGTGGCCGTGCCGTCGCTCAGCGTGGTCGTGATGTGCTTGAGTCCCTGGATCGAGGCCAGGCTGTTCTCGATGCGCCGCGCGACCTCGGTTTCCAACTGCGCCGGGGTGGCGCCCGGCAACGACGCGTTGACGACCACGATGGGCAGCTCGATGTCCGGGAAGTTCTGCACCTTCATCGCGCGAAAGCCCAGCACGCCGGCCAGGGTGAGCATGATGAAGAGCAGGATCGCCGGCGTCGGGTTGCGGATCGACCAGGTGGAGAGGTTGAACATGGCGGGTGCGGGCTGCGGGCGGGCGGCTGCTTCAGCGTTTGGTGTCGACGACGCGCACCAGATCGCCGTCGGCGAGGAACGCGCCGCCCTTCTCGACCACCCGGGCGTTGCCGTCCAGGCCGCCGGCGATCTCGATGCGTTCACCGGAGCGGCGGCCGACCGTGACCTTGGTCTGCCGCACGCGGTTCTCGGCATCCACCCGCATCACCGTCTGAAAGCCGTCCTTCAGCAACACCGCCGACTGCGGCAGCGTCAACGCCGTCACGCTGCCCAGATCGATCTCGCCGCGCGCGAACATGCCTGCGCGCACTGCAGCCGACGCGGGCAGGTCGACATAGACCAGCCCGTTGCGGGTGCCCGGGTCGACGGTCGGGCCGACCATGCGCACGCGGCCGGTGAGCGGCTCGCCGCCGGCCGGCGTGACGCGTGCAGGCTGGCCGGCGCGCAGCTGCGCCAGTTCGGCCGCAGGCACCTCGGCGCGCCACTCCAGCCGGCTGGCGCGGATCAGCCTGAACAGCTCGGTGCCCACCCCGGTGACGGCGCCGACGGTGGCGTTGCGCACCGTGATCACGCCGTCGTCGGGCGCCAGCACCTGCGCCTGCGCCAGCCGAAGCTGCTGCATGCGCAGCGCGGCGCGCTGGGCATCCACACGGGCTGCGGCGGTGCGCTCGGCGGTCAGGTACTGCGCGATCTGCTGTGCGCTCAGCGAGCCGCTGGGTTGCAACTCGCGCGCGCGGTCGGCGTTGGCCTTCGCCTCGGCCTGCTGGGCCTCGGCCTCGGCCAGGCCGGCACGGGCCATCGCCAGTTCTGCGCCCACGGTCTCGGAGGCGAACACTGCCAGCACCTGGCCGCGGCGCACGAGGTCGCCGACGTTGACGCGCACCTCGGCCAGCCGCAGGCCGTTGGTCTCTGACCCCACACTGGCTTCCTGCCAGGCGGCAACGCTGCCGTGCGCGGTCACGCGCAGCGCCAAGGTGGCCGGTGCCGGACGTGTCACGTTGACAGTGAGCGAAGGACGCGGCGCGGCAGGCGCGCGATCGTCCTCGGCCGCGGCCGGGGCGGCGGCACCCACCAGCACGGCCAGTGACAGAGCAAGCATGGCGGAGCAGGTGTTCATGGCTTGATGGACGTTGCGGAGGTGCCGGATGTGCTGGCTCGGGTTTCGTCGGCGGACCAGCCGCCGCCCAGCGATCGGTAAAGCAGGATCCAGGCGCCGACGCGTTCGCGCTGCAGCTCGATCAGCGCGCTTTGCGAGGCCAGCGCACTGCGCCGCGCATCCTCCAGCTCGAACAAGGTGGCCACGCCGGCGCGCTGGCGCGTCTCGGTGGCGCGCCAGCTGCTGATGAAACCGTCGGCGGCCGCGCGCAGGTCGGGCTCGCGCAAGGCGTCGCCCTGCAGCACCAGCAGCGCTTCTTCGGTTTCGCGCACCGCGTTGCGCAACCGCGCCGCGTAGGCCGACACCGCGGCGTCATAGCGGGCGCGCGCTGCCGCCAGCTCGGCCCGGCGCACACCACCATCGAACACCGGCAGCGTGACCTGCAGCGGACCCAGACTCCACACGCTGCCGCTGGCGCTGAACGAGCCGACCGTCGTGCGCGCCGCCCCCAGTGAGCCGGCCAGCGCGATGCGCGGCAACCGCTGCGCGTCGGTCTGTGCCACGTCGGCGGCAGCAGCCACCACGTCACGCTCGGCGGCATACAGGTCGGGCCGCTGCGCCAGGGCGGCGGCCGGCACCTGCGCCACCGACAGCACCGCCGGGCGCGGCAGCTGACCGCGGCGTTCGGCCAGGCGCTGGCGCAGCGAGGGCTCGGGGATGTCGGTCAGCGCCACCAGCGCCTTCACCGCGGCGTCGCAGACGATGCGCTGCTGCACGATGGCCGCGCGGGCCTGCGCCGCACTGGCACGCGCCAGGTCCTGCGAGGAGCGCGCCAGCAATCCGCCGCGCGCCGCCATCTCGGTCAGCCGCGCGGTCTCGGCCCGCGAGGCCGCGTCCTGCTCGATCTGCCCCAGCTGCGCCTCGCACGCGCGCAGGTTCACGTACATCAGCGCCACTTCGGCGGCGGTGGCCACCCGCGCCTCGTGCCAGCCGGCCTGCGCAGACTGCAGGCGCAGCATCGCGGCGTCGGCGCCGGCGGCGCGGGCGCCGAAGAGGTCGATCTCCCAGCCCGCCTGCAGCCGCGCCGACAGGCTGCTGCTGGCGGCCGACATCGAGGGGTCGCCGCGGCTGCGCGACAGACCGGCGGCCGCATCCACCAGCGGCCCGCGGGCCGCGCCGGCGGCGACGCTGGCGGCGCGCGCCTGCTCGATGCGCGCGGTGCCTGCGGCCAGGTTCGGGCTCGCGGCCTGCGTGGCCTGCACCAGATCGGCCACCAGCGGGTCGTCGAACTGCTGCCACCAGCGCTGAAGTTGTCCGACCTCGCCACCGTGCGGCAGCGGTGCCTGCCAGCTGGCGGCCGGCACAGCGAGCACGGGCTGAGGGCGTTCGGGCGCAAGGCCAGCGCAACCGGCCAGCGTCAGGGCGAGCGCGGCCGCGGTCGCCGGCCGCATCAGATCCCGCAGGCTCATGCTGCCCTCCGGGCCCGTTCGGCCTCGACCATCGCCAAGCCGTAATGCACCAGCTGGTCTTGCCACGCCCGCAGCGCCGCGTCACCGTCCATCAGCCCGGGCACGATGCGCTCTGTCACGTCACGCGCCGTGTGCAGGTGCACGCCCGGCGCGGCCAGGCAGATGGCCAGCCGCAGCAGCGCGTCGTCGGCAGCGCCGAGGCCGAGCGCACGGCACAGCAGATGCACCAGCGCCTCGTGCATGCGACGGATGTCCTCGACGATCTCCTGCTCGAAGACGCCTGTGGGCTCGAGCATCTCGCGAAAGTGAAGCTTCATGCAAAGCCGGTTGATCTCGCCCTGGCGCAGCGGCTCCAGCAGGCTGCGGTAGAAGGCCGACAGTGCCTGCGCCAGCGTCAGCTGGGGGTCGGCGTACAGGGCGATGTCGTCGTCGGCCGAACCCATGGGTTCCACGATGGTGGCGCGGTACAGCCCCGCCTTATCGCCGAAGTAATAGGCGATTGAGGCCACATTCACGCCCGCCAGCTCGGCCAGCTCACGCGTCGAGGTGGCGGCGAAGCCGCGTTCTGCGAACAGCCGCAGCCCGGCCAGAAGCAGGCGCTCACGCGCGCCGTCGCCGGCGCTGTCGCGCGGTGCAAGGCGTTCGGGTTGGCGGTGCAGGGCATTCATCGAGCTCATCCAGATGCAATGATCAAACGTTTGATTAACCCAGGTGCGGTCTGGGGTCTATCTGGCCGACACGAGGGCAGCGCCAGCGGCGCGACCCGCCGCGCTACAGACGGATATCGGCGCCGATGTGGCGCGCCACCAGAGCCAGCAACTCTTCTTCGGCAAAGGGCTTGCCGAGGTAATGGTCGGCGCCCAGCGCCGCGGCGTGATCGCGGTGTTTTTGCGCAGTCCGCGAGGTGATCATCACCACCGGCAGGCCGGCGAGCCGTCTGTCTGCACGTACGTTGCGCAGAAGGTCGAAGCCATCCATGCGCGGCATCTCGATATCGGACAGCAGCACCGACGGGCGCTCTTCGGCCAGCCGCTCGAGCGCCTCCAGGCCGTCCTTGGCCAGCACCACGCGGTAACCCTCGCGCAGCAGCAGGCGCTGGGTGACGCGGCGCACGGTCAGCGAATCGTCCACCACCAGCACCAGCGGGGCGCGCGGCGCCGCATCGGCCACCGTGTCGATGGTGTGCGGCCGACGCATGCGCTCACGCGCCTGCTCTCCGTAGACGACCGCCAGCGCGACAGGGTTGTAGATCGGCGCCACTGCGCCCGAGGGCAACAGCGTGATCCCGGCCAGCCCGGGCATGCGCGAAAGCTGCGGCCCGAGGTTCTTGACCACCACTTCCTGGTTGCCCAGCACCTCGTCGACGTGCAGTGCCACACGCTGCGCCGCGCTGCGGATCACGACCACGGTTTCCGAGCGCGCCGTGCCGCCGCCGTGCCCACCGGCCTGCAACAGCGCGCCCAGCCAGAAGAAGGGCAGCGCCTGCCCGTCGTAGGTGAAACCCGCGCCGCTGTAACCCTGCTTCACCTCTGCCAAGCTCGACCGCCGCACCACCTCGACCAGCGTGGCCGGCACCGCGGCCGTCAAGCTGCCGGCGCGCAGCATCACCACCTGCGTGACGGCAGTGGTCAGCGGCAGCAACAGGCGGATGCGGGTGCCGGGCGTGCCGGCGCCCGGCTGGCTTTCGATTTCGATGCGCCCGCCCATCGCGTTCACTTCGGCGCGCACCACGTCCATGCCGATGCCGCGCCCGGCCAATTCGGTCACCCCCTCGGCGGTGCTGAAGCCGGGCAGGAAGATGAGCTGTGCCAGCGCCGCGTCGTCGGCCGCCGCGTCGGGCGCCAGCAGGCCGCGCGCCAGACCACGGGCACGGATGCGGGCGTAATCGAGCCCACCGCCGTCGTCGCGGAACTCGACGCCGACCTCGTTGCCTTCCTGCGAGACGGTGACCGAGATGCTGCCCACCGGGTCCTTGCCTGCGGCGCGGCGCTGCTCTGGCGGCTCGATGCCGTGCACGACGGCGTTGCGCAGCAAGTGCTCGAAGGGGCCGACCATACGCTCGATGACGCCGCGGTCCACCTCGATGGCACCGCCGACGATGTCCAGCCGCACCTGGCGGCCGCTCTCCTTGGCCGCCTGCCGCACCACGCGGTACAGCCGCTCGGCGCTGCTCTCGAACTCCACCATGCGCGTGCGCAGCAGGTCTTCCTGCAGTTCGCGCGTCAGGCGCGCCTGCGCGGCGAGTTCATCTTCGGTCGACTGAAGCGAGCGCTGCAGCCCGCGCTGCACGGTGGCCACGTCGTTGACCGACTCGGCCATGAAGCGCGTCAGCTCCTGGAAACGGGTGAAGCGGTCCATCTCCAGCGGGTCGAAGGCCAGCGAGGCGGCCTTGGCCGCTTCGAGCCGCGCGCCGATCTGCGTTTCGGCCTGCACCTCGATGTCGCGCAGCTGGCGCCGCAGGCGCTCGAGGTTGTCGCTCAGATCGCCGAGCGCGCTCTGCAACTGCTTGGTACCGGCTTCGAGCCGGGCGCGCGTGATGCTCACCTCGCCCGCCTGGTTGACCAGCCGGTCGAGCAGCGCGGCGCGCACGCGCACCACACCACCGGCCGCGGTGACGGCCTCGGGCTTCGCTGCAAAGCCGGCCGCGGGCGCCACCATGAAGCGGCTCCAGTCGATCACCGGCGCGGCCGGCACCGGCGTGGCCATCGTCTCGGTCAGCACGACGGTGGCCTCGAGATCCTGCACCGGCGCCGCCTCGGCGACGGCCGGATCGCCGACGCTGGCGACATCGACCAGCGGTTCAGCCTGCTGCGCAGGCTCGACCGCACCGACCACTTCGACCGGCTGGGCGACCGCGGCCACCGGCGCCGCCCGCAGCGTGTCGAACGCGCCGGCGATGCGGTCGCCGAGTGCCAGCAGCGGCTCGAGATCGGTCGCCTGCAGCCGATCGGCCGACTCCAGCCGCTCGATCGCCGACTCCAGCCGATGCGCCATCTCGCCCAGCCGCATGGCACCCGCCAGCCGTGCGCCGCCCTTGAAGGTGTGCAGCGTGCGCATGCAGGCCGCCGGGGCGCCGCGGTCGGCCGGCTGGCGCACCCAATCGGCCAGCCGTGTCAGCAGCTGCGGCAGCAACTCGGCCGCCTCGTCCTCGAAGATCGGGAACAGCTCGGCGTCGAGCGCGTCGTCGACATCGAAACCGTCGTCGTCCTCGGCAAAGGCCGCAGGCGCTGACTTCACAGGCATCTGCGAAAGGCGACGCTCCAGTTCGGACAGGCGCTGCAGCAGCTCGGCCGGCACGACCTTGAGGAAGCCGGCCGCAAACTGGTGCAGCAAGCGCCGGATCTCCTCGGCCGCTTCGACGAACAGCGCGGCCTGTTCGGCGTCCCCGGGGCCGACCGCGCGGCTGCGCAGCAGCGAATGTTCCAGCGCGCGGGCCAGCGCCGACAGGTCGGCGTGGCCGACGGTGGCCGAGTTGCCGGCCAACGAGTGCGCCAGCGCAGAACTGCTCTCCGGCGCCAGCCGGTGGCTCTCCATCGCCCACTCGGCGAGCTCGGTGCACAGACGGCGAGACTGCTCGTCCGACTCGTTGAGGAAGATATTGAACAGCGGCAGCGGGATCGACAGCGGTCCGATGATCCTTTGCGCTTCGTCTTCGGTACGTTCAGGCTCGGGCTCGGGCTCGGGCTCGGCAAGCGCTTCAACCACGGGTTCGGGTGCCGGCTCGATGAAGGATTCGGTGACCAGCACCGGTTCTTCGACGGGCGTCGCGACAGGCGGCTCGGCCAACGCGCCGATGCCGAGGTCGACAAAGGGCTGCGCGGGTTGCTCGAAGACTCGGGCCATGTCCTCGCTGTCGAACTCGAGCTCGACCGCGGTGCCTTCGGGCAGCGGCGCGGTCTCGGCCACCGTCAGCGGCTGGTCATGCAGCAGGTCAGGCGGCAGGTCGACCACCGCGTCGATTTCGACTGGCAGCACCGGCGCCGGTTCGTCGAACTCGCCGAGGTCAAGTTCGAAAGCCAGTTCGGGCTCGGCGACGATCTCGACGGGCGCGGCAGTTTCGGCCACCGCTGCGGAGGCAGGCGCCAACTCGAATACCAGCTCGAACGGGTCGGCCACCGGCGTGATCGGGGCTTCGTCGGCCTGCTGATCGATGGGCGGCCAGGTAACGCCCAGGTCCAGATCGGCGGCGCTGGGCAGGTCAGGCACGCGGGCTTGCAGCGTCGACGCAGGCGGCTCGAGCGCGAAATCGGGCGCAGTCTCCGGCGGCGATTCGAGCACCGGCTCAAGCACCGGCTCAGGCATTGGCTTCGGCACCGGCTCATCCACTCGCTCAAGCACCGGCTCAGGCATCACTGGCGCCACCGTCTCAACCCGCGCCGCATCTGCAAGCGCCATGATCTGCGTTGACGGCAGCGCCAGCGCGATGCGCGCGCGGCCATCGCGCAGCGCCGCAGCCGCCAGCGCCACCGGCGTCGACGCGTGACCTTCGCTGTGACCGCCTTCGACGGCCGCGACCCAGGAACCGAGGTAGTCCAGCGTCTCGGCCGTGAACTGCTGCAGCGCCGGTTCGGCGCGGGCGTTGCCGGCCAGCCGCAGGTTGTAGAGCTGCTCGCCATGCCAGGCCGCTTCGCCAAAATCAGCCAGCCCGACCATGCGCGCGCTGCCCTTGAGCGTGTGGAAGGCGCGCCGAACGGTCGTCAGCGCATTCGCGTCCTCGGGCCACTCGCCCAATCTCCGCAGCCCCTCGCGGGCGTTGTGCAGCACCTCGTGCGCCTCTTCGAGGAAGACCTCGCGCATCTCGGGGTCGTCCTCCAGGCCACTGAGCACCGGTGTTGCGGCCGCTGGTGGCGTCGCGGGCACCGGCTCAGGCTCAGGCGCGTCAGGCACGGCAGGCACGGCAGGCGCCAGCGGCTGCTCGTCGAATGCGGCGAATGCCGAGACGCGTTCGCTCTGCAGGACGCGCGCGCGCAGGCTGCCGCTGGCGGGGTCAAAGCTGAACAGCGACTTGGCCAGCGCCGGCTGCACGCTGAGCATGTCGATCAGGAAACTGAGCGCGCCCAGGTTGTCGGCCA
>Ga0105048_10000782_pt1 | contig 50279 bp, 57 predicted proteins | sample MAT05_FD_78382 | JGI IMG/M metagenome (GOLD analysis project Ga0105048, IMG submission 78382) | Freshwater microbial communities from Lake Fryxell liftoff mats and glacier meltwater in Antarctica - MAT-05 | ecosystem: Environmental > Aquatic > Freshwater > Ice > Liftoff microbial mat | place...
ATATATCATCTAGCTGATTACTCAGCAGCGTCTGTGCTTTCAGATGCAGCTGCATCATCCGCTTTCGCAGTGGTCTTCTTAGCGCGGCTACGACGTGTTGTCTTAGCAGCGGCCTTCTTACCTGTTTTATCTTTTACAAGATTCTCATTGTAATCTACTAATTCGATCATCGCCATTTCAGCAGCATCGCCGGGACGATTACCAACTTTAATGATGCGAGTATAACCACCCGGACGATCTGCAATTTTCTGACTTACATCACGAAACAATTCAGTGACTGCTTCTTTGTTTTGCAAGTAGGAGAAAACCACACGACGGGAATGAGTAGTATCGTCTTTAGATTTTGTAAGTAATGGCTCAACATACACACGTAAGGCCTTTGCCTTCGCAACTGTAGTGAATATACGCTTATGTGTAATAAGAGAAATAGCCAAATTGCTTAAAAGGGCAACTCGATGACTCGTTGTACGACCTAAGTGATTGTGTTTTTTACCGTGACGCATTTTGTATTCGTGTTATAATAATCTTTCGCTAATGCGATTTATTGTTTAATAATTAATCTTTATCAATACCGTATTTAGCGATATTCATTCCGAAGTTTAAATTCTTGCTTCGTACAAGTTCTTCTAATTCCGTCAATGACTTTTTACCGAAATTTCTAAATTTCAATAAGTCAGCTTTGGTATAGCTTACTAAGTCACCTAATGTTTCTACATCTGCTGCTTTAAGGCAGTTTAATGCACGAACACTTAGATCCATATCCACCAACTTCGTCTTCAACAACTGACGCATGTGAAGCGTAGTTTCATCTAATTCTTCAGTCACCTGCTTTGGCTTTGATTCCAAAGTAATTTTTTCGTCACTGAACAACATGAAATGGTGTATTAAAATTTCTGCTGCGTCTTTCAATGCCTCTTTCGGGTGGATGGAACCATCAGAAGTAATTTCAACTACCAACTTCTCATAATCCGTCTTTTGCTCTACACGATAGTTCTCAATGAAATACTTTACATTTCTAATTGGAGTGTATATCGCATCTAAGAAGATAGTGCCGATTGGAGCCGTTGCAGTTTTGTTCTCTTCAGAAGGAACATAGCCACGACCTTTTTCAATCGTAATATCTAATTGAAGTTTTACAGAAGGGTCCATATTACAGATTACGAATTCAGGATTCAAGACCTGGAACGCAGTAGTATGTTTTGCGATATCTCCGGCAGTGAAATTTTCCTTACCGTTTACCATCACATGCACCTTTTCTGAATCGGTACCTTCAATTTGTTGTTTGAAACGAACTTGTTTCAAGTTTAAGATCATCTCGGTTACATCTTCGATGACCCCTTTAATAGTTGAGAATTCATGATCAACTCCTCCAACTTTGATGGAAGTGATGGCAAAGCCTTCTAAAGAACTGAGTAGAATTCTACGCAGTGCATTTCCAACTGTGATTCCGTATCCCGGTTCGAGCGGACGGAATTCGAACTGACCGAATGTTTCGGTCGAATGATTCATGATCACTTTGTCCGGTTGCTGAAAAGCTAATATCGCCATGTGAGTTATATGTATTTATAGTTTACTAAATAATTATTACAGGTTTGGGGCACCTGATGAGCCACAGCAATCAAGAATTACTTAGAGTACAATTCAACAATCAATTGCTCCTTGATGTTCTCGGTGAGTTCTTCACGAGCCGGAGGATTGATGAACTTTCCTGCCATCTGACTTCCATCCCACTCTAACCATCCGTATTTACCCATACGAGATGCTAATGCTTCGTTAATTGTTTCAAGAGATTTAGATTTCTCACGAACTCCTACAACATCTCCTGCACGCAAAGTATAAGAAGGAATATTTACCAACTTACCATTTACTGTAATGTGACGATGAGAAACTAATTGACGAGCACCTGAACGGCTTGAAGACAAACCCAAACGGTACACCACATTATCCAAACGCGCTTCAATCAACTTCAACAAGTTTTCACCCGTGATTCCGTCCATGCGATTCGCACGATCGAAGATTTTCGCGAACTGACGCTCAAGGATCCCGTACATGTACTTCACCTTTTGCTTCTCCATCAACTGAGTTGCATATTCAGAAACCTTCGCACGCTTCTTACTGTTCCCATGTTGTCCGGGAGGATAATTTCTTTTTTCGAAATTTTTGTCAGGACCGAAAATCGGCTCGCGGAATTTACGAGAGATTCTTGTCTTGGGGCCTATATATCTTGCCATTTTATTAAATTACTTTGCTTAGTTAATCTTTAAAAGAATTAGATACGACGACGCTTAGGAGGGCGACAACCGTTGTGAGGGATTGGAGTAATATCGATGATCTCAGTTACTTCGACGCCCGAATTATGAATGGTACGAATTGCTGATTCACGACCGGATCCAGGACCCTTCACAAAAACCTTCACTTTGCGAAGACCTGCTTCATAAGCCACTTTCGTACAATCCGCAGCAGCTAATTGAGCCGCATAAGGAGTGTTTTTCTTCGATCCACGAAAGCCCATTTTACCGGCAGAAGCCCAGGAAATTACCTGACCGCTAGTGTTAGTTAGACTAATAATGATGTTGTTAAAAGTAGCGTTGATGTGCGCCTCTCCGGTCGCTTCAACTTTCACTACTCTTTTCTTTACGGCTTTTGTTGTTTTAGCCATGGGTCAGAACGGATATATTAAATCGGTTAATGTAAATAATTATTTGGTTACCTTCTTTTTGTTGGCAACTGTCTTGCGCTTACCCTTACGAGTACGGCTGTTATTCTTAGTGCGTTGTCCGCGTACAGGTAAACCGATACGATGACGAATTCCACGGTAACTTCCGATATCCATCAAGCGCTTAATGTTCAACTGAGTTTCTGAACGCAATGCTCCTTCTACACGAAAGCTATCGTTGATGATGGTACGAATTTTTGTTAATTCGTCATCATCCCATTCATTCACCTTCTTGCTGAAATCAACACCGGCTTTATTAAGGATTTTCTGTGCAGAGGAACGACCAATGCCATAGATGTACGTGAGACCTATCTCACCTCTTTTATTTTTCGGTAAATCAATACCAGATATACGAGCCATTAATTGACGTAATTTCTATTGGTTAAACTATACATTAAACTACCCTTGACGCATTTTAAAGCGTGGGTTCTTTTTGTTGATCACATACAAGCGACCTTTACGGCGTACGATTTTACAATCTACGCTGCGTTTTTTAAGTGATGGACGTACTTTCATTTCAATCTTTGTTTTTCCGTAAACGGATTATTTATAGCGATACGTAATTCTACCTTTTGTCAAATCATATGGTGACATTTCCACTTTTACTTTATCACCTGGCAGAATCTTGATGTAATGCATCCTCATCTTTCCGCTGATATGTGCAATGATTTCATGTCCGTTTTCTAATTCAACACGGAAGGTTGCGTTAGATAGCGCTTCTGTAATCGTACCATCTTGTTCGATGGCAGGTTGTTTTGACATTTGATCAGACTATTGTTTCTATTTTCTCTTTAATGTAACTATTTTCTTCGATGGCAAGTTCAATGAAAGAGAAAGTACTTAATAGTTCTGCTTCTCCTTCTTTAATTGCAATGGTATGTTCATAATGCGCAGCAGGTTTTTTATCTCCTGTAATTATGGTCCAACCATCTTTCAACTGAAGTATGCTTCTTGTTCCCATATTAATCATGGGTTCAATGGCGATGGTCATTCCGGCTTTTAACTGAGGTCCGGAACCACGCTTTCCGTAGTTTGCCACTTCCGGTTTTTCATGTAATTGGCGACCTATACCATGACCAACTAATTCCCTCACTACACCATAACCATTTGTTTCCGCGTAAGTTTGGATTGCCGCACTGATATCTCCAATTCGGTTTCCAATTTTAGCTTGCTCAATTCCTTTCATCAAGGAAGTTTTGGTTACTCTCAACAATCGCATTACATCTTCATTCACATCACCCACAGGAAAGGTATAAGCCGAATCCCCGTGAAATCCATTCATAAAGACACCGCAATCAATTGAAACTACATCTCCATCATTTATCAATCTTGCCCCTGGCATGCCATGAACAATTTCTTCGTTAACAGAGATACAAAGCGTATGCTTGAATCCATGATAACCTTTGAAGGAGGGAACTGCACCATGATCACGAATAAACTTCTCAGCTATCGCATCCAATGACGAAGTAGATACTCCGGGTTTCAAATTTCTGGCTACTTCAGCCAGTGTCTTGCCAACAAGTAAAGAACTATTGCGGATGTACTCTATCTCTTCTGCTGTCTTGTACACTATAGTACTACCGCTCATTTTTTAATTCAATTGCAATTATGCTGTTGCCCCCACAGCTGAACGACCCTTAATTCGACCTGATTTCATCAGACCATCATAATGACGCATCAAGAGATGACTCTCGATTTGCTGTAAAGTATCCAACACCACACCAACAACGATCAACAATGAAGTGCCGCCATAGAAGTGTGCAAAGTTAGTATTTACGCCGGCAAGCATCGCAAATGCAGGTAGAATAGCTACCAATGCAAGGAAGATCGATCCGGGTAACGTAATTTTAGACATGATATCGTCAATAAATTCTGATGTTTTTCTCCCTGGTTTCACACCGGGTACAAATCCACCATTCTTCTTCATATCGTCAGCCATTTGACTTGGATTCACAGAGATGGCCGTATAGAAATAGGTAAACAATATAATCATACTTGCAAAAACCACATTGTATAACACCGAAGTGAAATCTGTGATTTGCGCTGCAAATCCTTGCCATGAAGCAGATTCAGGAAAGAACTGAGCTATATAGGCAGGTATAAACATAATCGCTTGAGCAAATACAATCGGCATTACACCTGCAGCATTTACCTTTAATGGGATGTACTGACGAACTCCACCATATTGCTTATTTCCAACAATCTTCTTCGCAAACTGAACCGGTATTTTTCGAGTTCCTTGTACCAATAGAATTGTACTCACAACCACAATAAACAAGGCTACCATTTCAATCAAGAAGATAACCAATCCACCACCCTGCTCATTCAAACGAGATAAGAATTCATCACGTAAAGCAAAAGGCAAACGTGCGATAATTCCGGTCATAATCAATAATGAAATACCATTACCAATTCCTTTTTCGGTAATACGCTCACCCAACCACATGATAAACAAAGTACCTGCTACAATGATCAACGTTGCCGTGAACATAAAGAATGCAGGAGAAATGATTTCAGGATTTGTGTATGCGATTATTGCACCCGGCGCCTGAGCTTTCAAGTTAATCAAATAACCCGGTGCTTGGAAAATAACCACAATCACTGTTAAAATACGCGTAATTTGATTCAATTTTTTACGACCGCTTTCTCCTTCCTTCTGTAATTTCTGGAAGTAGGGAACAGCGATACCTAGAAGCTGAACTACGATAGACGCAGAGATATAAGGCATAATTCCCAAAGCCACAACAGAAGCTTGTGAAAACGCACCGCCTGAGAAAGCATCTAATAACCCTAAAATACCGCCAGAAGTTTGTGCTCTCAGACCGGCCAATTGTGTAGGGTCGATACCTGGCAATACTACGTGTGCTGCCAAACGATAAATCAATAAAAACAACAAAGTATTAAGGATCCTTGAACGAAGGTCCTCAATCTTAAATATGTTCTGTAATGTCTGTATGAAGTTCTTCATATATTATTCTAGATCGATCTTAGATGGTTGCAGTTGTTCCGCCTACTTTTTCAATAGCAGCAGCAGCTGTTGCAGAAAATGCATGTGCTGTCACATTCACTTTCGCTGACAATTCGCCACGACCAAGAATTTTAATCAAGTCATTTTTTGACACTAAACCGCGTTCAATAAATACCTGCTGATCGAAGGTAGAAATACCATGTTGTTCAGCGATACGTTGAAGAGTATCCAAGTTGATTCCTGCGTACTCCACGCGATTAATATTTTTAAATCCGAATTTCGGAAGACGACGTTGAAGTGGCATTTGACCTCCTTCAAATCCAATTTTGCGACTGTATCCGCTACGTGAACCAGCTCCTTTGTGACCACGTGTAGAAGTTCCACCGCGTCCAGAACCTGTTCCACGTGCTATACGCTTGCGATTCTTGGTGGCTCCATTTGCCGGTTTAAGATTGCTCAAATCCATAATCTCTTATTATTTCTCTATTCGGTAAATACTTATTTCTCAACAACAGTAACCAGGTGATTCACCTTCGCTACCATTCCTCTGATTTGAGGTGTCGCTTCTAATTCGACAGTTTTATTCATTTTTAAACCCAAAGCCACCAAGGTGCGCTTTTGGTTTTCAGAGCGATCAATTCCGCTTTTAATTTGTGTAATAGATAACTTAGCCATAGTGTTTGTTTACGGGGATATTATCCGTTAAATACTTTACTTATATCAACATTTCTTTGTTGGGCTACCGCATGAGCATCACGCATTTTCAACAAAGCATCAATCGTTGCCTTTACTACGTTGTGAGGATTTGAAGATCCTTTTGACTTCGCAAGTACATCTGTAATTCCAACACTCTCCAATACGGAGCGCATCGCACCACCGGCAATTACTCCGGTTCCGGGAGAAGCAGGCTTGAGGAATACTCTAGCACCACCAAATTTCCCATCCTGCTCATGAGGAACGGTACCTTTTCTAATTGGAATACGCACTAAGTTTTTCTTAGCATCATCTATCGCCTTAGTAACGGCATTGGTTACCTCTTTTGCTTTTCCGAGACCGTGTCCAACTACACCTTTCTCATCTCCAACTACCACGATGGCAGCGAATCCAAAAGCGCGACCTCCTTTGGTCACTTTTGTAACACGATTTACAGACACCAGTTTATCGTGGAGTTCAGTATCGGTTGACTTTACGCGTTTGCTGTTTTGAATCATTTGATATTTCGTAACTATCGGTTCGAATTAGAATTGAAGACCTGCTTCACGTGCACCATCAGCCAAAGCCTTGATACGTCCATGATATAAATAACCACCGCGGTCAAATGTTACGGCTGTTACTCCTGCAGCTTTAGCTTTTTCTGCTAGGATTTTCCCTACAGCTACTGCCTGATCTACTTTTTTAGATTTTGCATCTACACCACTATCTTTAGAAGATGCGGCAACGATGGTATGACCATTTAAATCATCTATCACTTGAGCGTAGATGGATTTATTACTTCTGAACACCGACAATCTTGGACGCTCTGCAGTGCCCGTAACAATTTTACGGATGCGGTAACGAATTTTCGTGCGGCGAATGAGTTTTTTATCTTGCATGATAAACTATCAACTATACTTATTAGTAAATTATTTTTTAGATGCTGATTTACCAGCTTTTCTACGAAGTTGCTCTCCAACGAACTTAATACCTTTTCCTTTGTAAGGCTCAGGAGTACGAAGTGCGCGAATACGAGCTGCTACTTGTCCTAACAATTGCTTGTCATGACTCTCCAATGTGATAATTGGATTTTGTCCCTTATCCTGACGAGTTGCAACTTTGATTTCAGTGGGCAAATCAAAAACTACATGGTGAGAATATCCTAATACCAAATCAAGAAGGTTTCCTTGATTGGTGGCACGATAACCGACACCCACTAATTCTTGTTCTACCTTAAATCCGGTAGATACTCCTACCACCATATTATTGATCAAGGCACGATACAATCCATGAAGCGCACGATGACGCTTTTGTTCTGTAGCTCTGCTCACTAAGATTTGATCGCTTTCTACTTTTACATCAATACCATCTGATACAGTTTGAGTCAAAGTTCCTTTTGGTCCTTTTACTTCTACATCCAGGCCTTTTACAGATACCTGAACTCCACTTGGCAATGGTATTGGATTTTTTCCTACGCGTGACATTTTATCGACGTAATTAAATTATTATTAAGACACGAAACATATTACTTCTCCACCAACATTCATTTGGCGAGCTTCTTTATCCGTCATCAAGCCATGAGAGGTTGAAACGATGGCAATTCCAAGGCCGTTAATTACACGTGGAATTCTATCAGCTTTCACATATTTTCTCAATCCTGGACGAGAGATACGACGGATATTATTAATAGCAGGAAGTTTACTCACTGCATTATACTTCAATGCAATTTTAATATTCCCTTGCTTATTATCAGAATCTTCAAACTTATAGTTTGAAATAAAGCCTTTATCAAAAAGGATTTTGGTCATCTCCTTTTTCATGTTTGATGCTGGCACTTCAACAACACGGTGATTTGCTTTTATCGCATTTCTAATGCGCGTTAAGTAATCGGCTATTGGATCGGTATACATGGACTAGTTAATTCTATTATTTGGATGATATGAAACTTATTTTACCAGCTGGATTTAGTAATACCTGCTATTTTTCCTTCGAGAGCGAGTTTACGGAACATCACACGGGAAATTCCAAATTGACGCATATATCCTCTTGGACGACCCGTAAGTTTGCAACGATTTCTTACACGGCAAGGAGCAGAATTCTTTGGTAATTTCTGAAGACCTACTACATCTCCTGCTGCTTTTAAAGCGGCACGCTTTTCAGCGTACTTTTCTACCAAACGGATGCGCTTTAATTCACGCGCTTTGATCGATTCTTTTGACATCTTTCAAATATTATTTAATTTGATTTTTAAATGGAATTCCAAATTCCTTTAATAATTCCAATGCTTCATTATCCTTAGTAGCCGTAGTTACAAAAGTGATATCCATACCTTGGATTTTGTTCACCTTGTCAATATCAATCTCAGGGAAAATGATTTGCTCGGTTACGCCCAACGTGTAATTTCCACGTCCGTCAAAACCTTTATCATTCACACCACGGAAGTCACGAATACGAGGGAGAGCAACTGCGATCAAACGATCAAGAAACTCATACATCTGATCCCCTCTCAAGGTGACGCGTGCTCCAATTGGAACACCTGCACGAAGTTTAAAGTTTGAAATGTCTTTACGTGACTTAGTAGCTACTGCTTTTTGTCCTGTAATGGTTGACATTTCTGTAATTGCAGATTCGATAATTTTCTTATCTGAAACTGCATCTCCTAATCCCTGATTTAAACAAATTTTTGTAAGGCGAGGAACCTGCATTACACTTTTGTATTGAAACTTTTCACGAAGAGACTTTTTCATCTCATCACGATATTTCGCTTTCAGGCGTGGTTCGTAATTCATAATTTTTACCTCCGACTGTTATTTTTTAGTTTTGATATATCTAACGAGTTTTCCGTCTTCTAAACGACGTCCAACACGACCCGGCTTACCAGTGGCAGGATCAATCACCATCAATTTTGAAATACGTACAGCAGCTTCTTGCTTCACAATTCCACCTTGTGTATTGTTGGCGTTCGGACGAGTACTTTTCGATATTATATTTACTTTCTCAACGATAGCTTTACGATCTGCAGCTAAAACTTCTAACACTTTGCCTTGCTGACCTTTCGAATCTCCGCTTAAAACTTTTACCATATCGCCTTTGCGGATATGAAGTTTCTGTTGTTTGTTCTTTTTACGTTCCATTTTTAGAGTACCTCCGGGGCTAATGATACGATTTTCATGAATTGTTTCTCACGTAACTCACGTGCAACAGGTCCGAAAATACGTGTACCACGTAATTCATCTTGATTGTTTAGTAGTACTACGGCGTTGTCATCAAAGCGAATATAAGATCCGTCTTCGCGACGTACTTCTTTACTCACTCGAACCACTACTGCTTTCGAAACCGTACCTTTCTTTATGTTTCCGCTAGGAAGTGCATGTTTCACGGTTACAACGATTTTGTCTCCTAAGGAGGCATAACGTTTCGCAGTACCACCGAGTACGCGGATGCAAAGTACCTCTTTGGCACCACTGTTATCGGCTACTACGAGCCTTGACTCTTGCTGTATCATTTTTTATTATTCTTGATTGTCTCTTCCCCGAAAGGAAGGATACAGATTATTTCGCTTTTTCGATTACTTCCACCATGCGCCAGCGTTTCAGCTTGCTCAACGGACGGGTTTCCATTATTTTTACTGTGTCGCCCATTCCGCAAGTATTCTGCTCATCGTGCGCCATAAATGTTTTCGTTTTCTTAATGAATTTGCCATACTTCGGATGCTTTTCACGAGATACTACCGAAACAACTACGGATTTATTCATTTTTGAACCGGTAACTATACCAATTCTTTCTTTTCTAAGCGGTCTTTGTTCCATGATATTATTGAGCGGCTTGAGTTTGAGACGTACGTTTACGAAGCTCTGTAATCAATCGCGCAATAGCACGACGTGAAGCACGCAATTTCATTGGGTTCTCTATTGGAGAAACGGCATGAGCCATTTTCATTTTAGTGTAAATGTTACGCTCATCCTTAATCTTTTCACGGACTTCATCCGTTGTAAGGTCTTTTACGATTGACTGTTTCATGATCTAATCAAATTTATTCGTGATAATCAGGACGTATAACAAAACGAGTTGTTACAGGTAATTTTTGTGATGCGAGACGCATTGCTTCTTTAGCAACACTCAATGGAACACCTTCTGCTTCGAAGATGACAGTTCCCGGCTTCACGGTAGCTACCCAAAATTCAGGAGCTCCTTTTCCTTTACCCATACGTACCTCTAAAGGCTTACGAGTAATTGGTTTGTCAGGGAATATGCGAATCCAGATTTGACCTTCACGTTTCATGAAACGAGTTACCGCGATACGGGCTGCTTCGATTTGACGTGATGTGATCCAACAGGTCTCTAATGATTTGATTCCAAAAGTACCGAAAGCTAAAGTTGTTCCTCTGGTGGCTGTGCCACTAGGTACCATTTTATGTTGCTTTCTGAACTTCGTTTTTTTCGGCTGTAACATGATGCTACTTTATCTTTATATCTACCTAATTCTAATAATTAATCTCTTGACGATTTACCACGTCCACGACCACCACCGCCACCTCTGTTTCCACGATCTCCACGGTCACCACGATCATTTCTATCTCCGCGCTCTTTACCACCGCCACCAGCTTTCGATGTACTTGCGATTCCAACATTTGGAGATAAATCTCTTTTTCCGAAAACTTCACCTTTACAGATCCAAACCTTAATTCCGATAAGACCGTATGTAGTTAAAGCTTCTGCTAAAGCATAATCTATATCCGCTCGGAAAGTATGCAAAGGAACGCGTCCTTCTTTGTACTGCTCGGAACGTGCAATTTCAGCTCCGCCCAAACGACCAGAACAATTGATCTTAATTCCTTCTGCACCCATGCGCATCGTTGAAGCTACTGATTGCTTCATGGCACGACGGAAAGAAATACGCGCTTCCAATTGACGAGCGATACCATCGGCTACTAATTGAGCATCTAATTCCGGACGCTTAATTTCGAAGATGTTTATCTGAACTTCTTTGCGTGTTAATTTCTTAACTTCTTCTTTCAATTTATCTACTTCCGCCCCACCTTTTCCAATCACAATACCCGGACGGGCAGTATGAACTGTTACAGTGATAAGTTTCAATGTACGCTCAATTACGATACGAGATACACCACCTTTCGCCAGACGTGCTAGCAAATACTTACGGATTTTCTCGTCTTCTACTAATTTTTCGGAATAATCTCTTCCTCCATACCAGTTAGAATCCCATCCACGGATGATCCCTAAACGATTCCCAATCGGGTTAGCTTTTTGTCCCATTTACTATGCTTAGTTAGCGGTATTATTTTCTGCAGCTACAACAATGTTTTTGTTGTCAACTACTAATGTTATATGATTTGAACGCTTGCGAATTCTGTGACCACGACCCTGAGGTGCCGGACGAAGACGCTTTAATTGACGACCGGAGTCTACATTTACTTGCTTCACGACCAATTCCTGATCTTCAATGCGACTTCCAGAATTCTTAGCTTGCCAATTTGCAAGAGCAGATAAAAGAAGTTTTTCCAAGCGACCCGCTGCTTCTTTAGTACTCATACGAAGCATGGCTAAAGCAAGATCTACACGCTTTCCACGGATCATATCAGCTACTAAACGCATTTTACGTGGTGAAGTAGGACAGTCATTTAATTTTGCAATTGCTACTGTTTTCAGAGTAGCCTTGCGCTCTTCGGCGACATTACGTTTTCTGGCTCCCATAATTATCTAGATGCTTTGTCTTTATTACCGGAATGGCCTCTGAAAGATCGAGTAGGCGCAAATTCTCCGAGTTTATGTCCAACCATGTTTTCTGTTACATATACCGGAATGAATTTATTCCCGTTATGTACTGCGAATGTGTTACCAACGAAATCCGGAGAAATCATTGATCTGCGCGACCAAGTTTTAATGGTGGCTTTTTTCTTGCCTTCATTCATTCCAAGAACTTTTAGTTCAAGTTTATAATCAATGAAAGGACCTTTTTTAAGCGAACGACTCATGTTATTTTATAGTCAGAAACTTTAACAATTATTTTTTACGACGCTCCAGGATATACTTATTCGATGGATTGCTCTTCTTACGAGTTTTGTATCCTTTTGCAATTAAGCCCTTGCGACTACGTGGATGTCCACCTGACGCACGACCTTCACCTCCACCCATTGGGTGATCAACAGGATTCATCGCCACTCCACGTACACGTGGACGACGACCTAACCAGCGGTTTCTTCCGGCTTTACCTTTACTCTGCTTATCATGATCTGCGTTTGAAACAGATCCGATTGTTGCCATACAAACTACCAACACTTTACGTGTCTCACCTGAAGGCATTTTAAGTACTGCGTATTTATCCTCACGAGCAGCCAATTGAGCATATGCTCCGGCGCTACGTGCAATCTTTCCACCTTGACCTGGACGCATCTCGATGTTATGCACCACAGTTCCCAATGGAATATCTTTTAATGGCATTGCATTACCAACCTCAGGAGTTACTGTTGCACCTGAAGAGATCGGATGACCCACTTTTACACCGTTTGGTGCAATGATATAACGCTTCTCCCCATCGGTGTAATTTACCAATGCGATGAAACATGTTCTGTTTGGATCATACTCGATAGTCTCAACTACACCCTGAACATCAAATTTATCACGTTTAAAATCGATGATACGATACATTCTACGGTGACCACCACCAATGTAACGCATTGTCATTTTACCTGTATTATTTCTACCACCACTACGCTTTAATGCAACGAGTAATGATTTTTCCGGAGAACTTGCAGTAATCTCTGTGTAGTCAGTGCGTGTTAAATGACGCTGACCCGGAGTCATTGGACGTATTTTCTTAGTTGCCATTGCTCTTATCTTGATTAAATATTACTGAAGAAATCAATTGTCTCACCTGCTTTCAGGGTAACAATTGCTTTTTTAACATTAGGACGTTGGCCACTAACCACACCGGTCTTCGTGCCACGGCTTTTAGCCTTACCACGATAGATCATTGTGTTCACTGACTCTACATTAACGCCATACATCGCTTCCACAGCTTTCTTGATTTCAAGCTTGTTCGAGCGTCTTTCCACTATGAAACCATAGCGTGGCTGTTTTTCTGCTATCCGGTTCATCTTTTCAGTAACGACCGGTTTCTTCAGGATATCCATTTTCCTTTTATAGGTTTATCGTGCCTATTGCACTTAATTATTTAGAATTTACCACGAAAAAGATTTTCGACGTGTATCGAAAATATCTTCTCCGATTGTTGACTATTTAAGCAATGTACTCTCAATAACTGACAGAGAGCTTTCCATCACAATAATATTGTGAGCATGCACAATATCGTAAGTGTTTAAATCAGAAGCTGTTACTACTTTACTGCGCTCCAAATTTCGGGACGACAAATATACGTTTTTATTTGATTGGGGAAGAACAAATAATGTTTTTTTATCCGAAACCTGTAAGTTCTTTACTAAATCGACGATTAATTTTGTCTTTGGATGGTCGAAATTCAAGTCTTCAAGCACCATGATATTGTTTGCTTTTGCCTTGTACGACAAGGCTGAAATACGGGCAAGACGCTTTAATTTCTTATTCAAGCTGAAGCTATAATCTCTTGGACGCGGTCCGAAGATTCTTCCTCCACCTACAAATACACCACTCTTCTTAGAACCTGCACGAGCACCACCAGTACCTTTCTGCTTTTTCAACTTCTTGGTAGTTCCAGCGATTTCGTTACGTTCTTTTGCCTTATGCGTACCTTGACGCTTATTGGCTAGGAATTGTTTTACATCAAGATAAATTGCATGATCATTAGGATCTACACCAAAAATCTCATCGTTCAGGAGCGCTTTACGCCCTGTTTCTTTTCCTGTGATATTATATACTGATACTTCCATGATTATTTCGATATCGTTACGAATGAACCTTTATGACCCGGAACAGCTCCTCTTACGAGGATTAAATTTTGCTCAGGCAATACTTTCACAATTTCTAAATTTTGAACTAATACGCGCACATTCCCCTGATGTCCGGCCATGCGCATACCCTTCATAACCCTCGAAGGCCATGAAGAGGCACCTAGTGAACCCGGAGCACGCTGACGATCATGTTGACCGTGAGTTTGACCTCCAACACCACCAAAATTGTGACGCTTCACTACACCCTGAAAACCTTTTCCTTTAGACGTACCAGATACATCGCAGAAGTCACCTTCAGCAAACAAATCACACTTCACTAAATCACCGATCTGAAATTCTTGTACAAAATCTTTGAATTCCATTACTCTGTGTTTAGGAGTAGTGCTAGCTTTCTTAAAATGACCCATCATTGGTTGAGTCGTGTTTTTTTCTTTCTTCTCACCAAACGCGAGTTGAACGGCGCTATAGCCATCCTTATCAACCGTTTTAACTTGTGTAACTACACAAGGGCCGGCTTCAACTACGGTGCAAGGAATGTTATTTCCATCTGCATCGAAGATGCTGGTCATGCCAACTTTTTTTCCGATTATACTTGCCATCTTAACTATCTTTTAGTTGTTTTGGTCTTAATGATTATTGATAAGCAATACGGTCTATTGTAGCCGTATGCTGAATGAATTTAAATTTCGGATAGTGATGTAAAGAACGTTTACTTCATCCTGGAAATAACTAAACTTTGATTTCAACCTCTACTCCACTAGGAAGTTCGAGCTTCATCAAGGCATCTACAGTTTTAGCAGTTGAGCTATAAATGTCAAGCAGACGCTTATAAGAACATAACTGGAACTGTTCACGTGCTTTTTTGTTAACGTGAGGCGAGCGAAGAACCGTGTAAATTTTCTTCTCTGTAGGAAGTGGAATTGGACCACTTACTATAGCACCTGTTGGCTTTACAGTCTTTACGATTTTCTCTGCAGATTTATCCACGAGGTTAAAATCGTACGACTTCAATTTAATTCTGATTCTTTGGCTCATTTTTTTTAAGAACGATATTGTGGACTTTATTTAGATACTAAACCTTTTCGGCTGAAGATTTACCTTTCGCCTTTGCAATGACTTCTTCTGAAACGTTACGTGGAGCTTCTGCATAATGTGAGAATTCCATAGTTGAAGAAGCTCGTCCTGAAGTAATAGTACGTAAAGCAGTTACATATCCGAACATTTCAGACAATGGAACTTTAGCCTTAACAACCTGTGCGCCTCCACGAGAATCCATTCCTTCCATTTGACCGCGACGACGATTCAAGTCACCTACTACATCACCCATGTTTTGCTCAGGAGTAATTACCTCTAACTTCATGATTGGCTCAAGAAGAACAGGCTTTGCTTTTGGCAGTGATTCACGGTAAGCTGTGCGGGCACAAATTTCAAATGATAATGAATCGGAGTCAACGTTGTGATACGATCCGTCGATCAAACGAACTTTCAAGCGCTGCACTTGGTATCCGGCCAATACTCCATTTACCATAGCAGAACGGAATCCTTTTTCGACAGCAGGAATAAATTCACGAGGAATATTACCACCGGTAATTTCATTTACGAATTGTAGTCCGCCGTTTTTATCTGTTACTTCGAAATCTTCATCAGAAGGAGAAACCACAAACTTAATGTCGGCAAATTTACCACGACCACCTGTTTGCTTCTTATAAACTTCTCTATGTTCCACAGTACCATTGATTGCCTCTTTGTAATTTACTTGAGGTGCTCCTTGGTTTACTTCTACTTTAAATTCTCTCCTTAAACGATCAACGATGATCTCAAGGTGCAACTCGCCCATTCCGGAAATGATGGTTTGACCACTGTCTTCATCAGACTTCACACGGAAAGTTGGATCTTCTTCAGCTAATTTTCCCAAAGAAACACCTAACTTATCCATATCCGCTTGAGTTTTTGGCTCAATAGCTAATCCGATTACAGGCTCAGGGAAATTCATTGCTTCTAACACGATTGGTGCATTCTCAGCACAAAGCGTATCTCCCGTCTTAATATCTTTAAATCCTACTGCTGCACCGATATCACCTGCTTCAATAGAAGGAATTTGATTTTGCTTATTCGCATGCATCTGGAAAATTCGAGAAATACGCTCTTTCTGTCCCGAACGAGTATTCAATACATAAGAACCAGCATCCAATTTACCTGAGTAGCAACGGAAATATGCTAAACGACCAACGAAAGGATCAGTAGCAATTTTAAATGCTAAGGCAGTAAAAGGCTCCTTCACATCAGGACGACGAATAATTTCTTCTCCAGTATCAGGATGAGTCCCCACAATATTATTCTTATCCATCGGCGATGGCATTAACTCCATCACATAATCAAGAAGCATCTGAACACCTTTATTCTTAAATGCAGAACCACATAACATCGGAACTACTTTATTGGAAACACAAGCCTGACGCAATGCAGTTAAAATCTCAGTTTCCGTAATTGAAGTTGGATCTTCGAAATACTTCTCCATGATTTTATCATCAAACTCAGCACATGCTTCCAATAATTTCTCACGATATTCTTTCGCTTCTTCTTCCATGTCATCAGGAATTGGAACTACTTTAAAAGTCATCCCTTGATCGTCCTCATTCCACACCAATCCACGGTAGTTAATCAAGTCAACTACTCCTTTAAAAGTTTCTTCAGCACCGATCGGTAATTGTAATGGCAATGCATTACCTCCTAAAACTTCACGAACTTGCTTAACCACGTTCAAGAAATCAGCACCTGCACGATCCATTTTATTTACGAAGCCGATACGAGTTACATTATAGTTATTCGCTAAACGCCAGTTTGTTTCTGATTGAGGTTCTACACCATCCACAGAAGAAAACAAAAACACCAATCCATCCAATACACGCAAAGAACGATTTACCTCTACGGTAAAATCAACGTGACCTGGAGTATCTATGATGTTAATTTTATAATTATTATCTCTGTATTTCCAGAATGCTGTTGTCGCAGCAGAGGTAATTGTTATCCCACGCTCTTGCTCCTGCACCATCCAATCCATCGTAGCTGCACCGTCATGTACTTCACCAATTTTGTGATTTACACCTGTGTAGTAGAGGATACGCTCCGTAGTAGTCGTTTTCCCTGCATCGATATGAGCAGCGATTCCGATATTACGTACATACTTTAAATCTTTTACGTCCTGTGACATTTTAATTATTCTGAGATTACGCTATTGTTAATTTTTAAACTCTAAAATGAGAGAATGCTTTGTTTGCATCTGCCATACGGTGAGTATCATCTTTCTTCTTTACGGCAGCTCCTTCACCTTTCGCAGCAGCGATAATTTCACCTGCTAATTTATCTGACATGCTTTTCTCGTTACGCTTACGTGAATAAAGAATCATCCACTTAATACCTACAGAAATCTTGCGATCAGGACGTACTTCGGATGGAATCTGGAAAGTAGCACCACCCACACGACGGCTTTTCACCTCTACAGTTGGCATTACATTATTCAATGCAGTGCGCCATGTTTCAAGACCGTTTTCTTTCGTACGGCTCTCCACTTTATCTAAAGCATCGTAGAATAATTTGTATCCTGTACCTTTTTTACCGGAATACATCAACATATTCACGAAGCGTGTAACTAGTGGATCGTTGAATTTTGGATCCGGTAGAATTGGTCTTTTCTTTGGTTTTGACTTCCTCATTTTATCAGAAGGGTATTTTTAAATCTTATTGTTTAAACTTATTTTTTACCTTTTTTGGCAGCCGGTACAACACCTGCTTTCGGTTTCTTAGTTCCGTATTTTGAACGACGTTGGTTACGACCGTCAACACCTGAAGTATCCAATGCACCACGAATGATATGGTAACGAACACCCGGAAGATCTTTCACCCTTCCACCACGAATCATTACTATACTATGTTCCTGAAGATTATGTCCTTCACCCGGAATGTATGCAGTAACTTCAAATTTGTTCGTTAAACGAACACGAGCTACTTTACGCATTGCAGAATTTGGTTTCTTTGGAGTAGTGGTGTACACACGTGTACAAACACCACGACGTTGTGGACAAGAAACGAGTGCCGGCGACTTACTTTTGTCAACCATGGCTTCGCGACCCTTACGTACTAACTGTTGAATTGTAGGCATTCTTAATTTTTTTCTATTCTAGATCAGTGAATTAGATACACTATACCCTAAAAAGGGAGTGCAAAGTTAACTAAGAAATTGATTTATGCAAGATGTTTTTCAAAATATTTATGAAACAATGGATTAGGAAGATTGATAACTGGGGAAAAAACCTGATTTTCGCGTGACATACATCAAATAATTGCGTTGATATACAGATGATTAAATTATTATTATACAGAAATTATATGAGTAAAAACCTCTTCTTGTACATTTATCCACGATTTCGTTAAGCGATTGTTAATTAATTGAAATTCAATACATATAAAAACCATCTTATCATGAGAACTATTTCTAGTTTATTGTTCATTCTTTTATTTTCTGGGACTTCCTCCACATTAAATGCTAATCATTTATTAGGTGGTGATATCACTTGGACTTGTAATGGGAATGGAAGTTATTATTTCTATTTGAAAATATATCGTGATTGCGGAGGTGTTTTAGGTTTAAATACAATATTTTTAAAATCTAATGGCCCAGTTGACACTATTCCATGTTTTGAAATTAGTAGAATTAATGTTACTCCGACAGGATCAGGTTGCTATACTTGCCCTACACCAAACGGATATTTTGAAGGAACAGAAGAAATTATTTACAAATCGGCAGAAGTCACTTTAAATGGCATCCCTCCTACCAATGGATGGGATTTTTGGTATACCGAATGTTGTAGGACTAATACTACAAGCAATTTAGTCCTAGGAGGAACAAATTATTTGACCGTTAGATCCAGTATGTTTGCATTTTCCAATCAAAATGCTTTTCCTTGCTTTGACAATTCTCCGTATTTCAACGAGTCGACAGTTATAGCCGCCCTTATAGGTGATACCATTCAACTTAATGAATCTGCAAGTGACCTTGACGGCGATTCTATGAGTTATAGCTGGGCAAATCCTTTGGAATCGAGTATAACTACAATCTTTCCAATGGTGCCCGGATATACTTTCCAAAATCCTTTCCCGAGTCCGATTCAAGACACATTGAATTCTTGGACTACCCTAGATTCTAATCAAGGCATTGTAACTTTTAATCCAGTTACCCAAGGAATTTTTAGCCGAGTGAATCAAGTTTCATCTTATAAATGCGGGCAATTAGTAGCCGCTATATATAGAGAATCTAATATAAAACTGCTTTTTGGATCTCTTGGAAATGGAGCATTCAATAAGCCTCCTAACTTTTCAACGAATCATATTTTAGAAAATTTCAATGTATTGGCAGGTGATACTTTTATTTACTCTTTCCTGGTTTATGATTTTGAGCCTCTACCAGCCAGTTCAGGAGGAGGCATTCAAACAATAACTTTGAATGCCAGAGGAGTAGAATTGGGACTTGGCGATACTTCTAAAACAATCGGTTGTATTATTCCACCTTGCGCTACTTTACTTCTCCCTTCTCCGGTTACCGGTGTCTCATTTGCATCTCAAACATTAACATGGCCAACCATTTGTGCTCATATTGGATATAGTATTGGTTGCACACAACATCAAAAGTCATATCAATTTATGTTCAATGTTAAAGACAATTATTGCCCAGTTCGTGGTTTTAGTAATAAAAGCATTATGGTAAATGTACACGGCCCTATCATACAAGAAAACGGAAATAATTTAGTTATTAATTATCCGAGTGCAACTTTTCAGTGGTTTTTAAATGGAAATCCTATTCCCGGATCTACTGATACTTTGCACACAATTTCACAAAGTGGAATTTATTCTGCAGTAATCACAACCTCAAGCGGATGTTCGATGGTTTCCAATACAATCAACAAAGTGTTAATCGGTCTTGAACAAATAGAAAATACCGAAAGCAGCATTCTTGTTTTTCCTAATCCTGCAAATTCCAATAGCGGCATCAATGTACTTCTAAAAAATATTGGCACGGGATCGAATCTAATTCGAATCACAGATTTGAGTGGGAAAGTCGTTAAGCAAATCAATTTGTCCATCTCTTCAGCTGATGAGCATTTGTTGATTGACTTCAGTGACCTTTCAAAAGGGCATTATACTATTTCGCTCAGTGGTAAATCCGGATTGATCAGTACGAGTATCGTCTTGAATTAATCTTCTGGCTCATTTAATTTCTGATGTGCTGAATAAGCACGCCACTTAGTAAGTACAGCTGTGAAATCGGGAGGTAAATCAGATTCGAAATGCATGTTTTTGCCGTTACGAGGATGTATAAATCCAAGTGATTTTGCATGCAATGCATGACGAGGCATTAATGTAAAACAATTTTCTATGTATTGCTTGTACTTGGTAAAAACAGTACCTTTTAAAATGCGATCACCACCGTAAGTATCATCATTGAAGAGCGGATGTCCGATGCTTTTTAGATGTATTCTTATTTGATGAGTTCTGCCCGTTTCAAGCTTACATTGAATCAATGTGACGTAACCGAATCGTTCCAATACTTTATAATGTGTTACTGCGTGTTTTCCGTATTCTCCATCAGGAAAAACATCCATTACTTTTCGATTTTGCAAACTCCGACCAACGTGTCCAGTGATGGTACCTTCATCCTCTTTAAAATCTCCCCAAACCAAAGCCAAATACAAACGATCTGTGGTTCGATCGAAAAATTGTTTGGCCAAATTTGAAAGTGCCTGTTCATTTTTAGCAACTACTAAAATTCCCGATGTGTTTTTATCAATACGATGCACCAATCCTGGACGCACAGATTCTGCTGCGATGGGCTGATCCCCTAATTCAGGATACATCAGGTACACCAAAGCATTCACTAAGGTGCCACGATAATGTCCGTAAGCAGGATGCACTACCAAGCCGGGCTGCTTGTTGACAATGTATACGTCCTCATCTTCATACAAAATATCCAATGGAATGTTATCCGCATATAACTCAATTTCACGTGGCGGATGTGCTAAAACAACCGTAACAATATCGCCGGGCTTTACTTTATAACTTGACCTAACTACTTTAGAATTTACCAATACAGAACCGGCTTCAATTGCGACTTGAATTCTGTTACGGGAAGTATTAACCAGTTTCTGAAATAAAAATTTATCGACCCTTAAAAAATTTTGCTTTTTATCAGAAACAAAGCGGTGATGTTCATACAACTCATCCTGCTCTTGTTCATTGGCTAACTCAGCAGTTTCTTCTACTTCATCCCACTCATTCACCTGTTCATTCATCTTACTTTATAATCATTAATTTACGTTGCAAATATTTTCCTTTTACTGTTATGACTCTCACAAAATAATATCCGGCAGGAATGTCCGCTACATTTATTCTAGATGTGTAAGCAGAAGAAAATATTAATCTTCCATCAATACCAAACAACTCACAACGCGCAAAATCATTTTCATTTTCAGATGATAGATATACGAAATCGCTAGAAGGATTCGGATACAAATTGAAAGAATAATTTGCTTCGTTGTTTTCAGGAACACCAACAAACAAAGTGGAATCACCCATCACTGCACGAATCATAAATGTTCCGGCTGTAATTGCAGTAGGCACCCAGCCTGAACCTACATTATAAAACATGCGTGAATTAGATGCAGTGTTTCGATCGAATCCTAGATGAAGCCCATCTCCTAAAATTTGTTGAAATCCAATATAAATAGTTCCACTAACTGGAACAATTTGGCTCATTACATAATTGGCATAACCATTTATCTGATCGATGTAGGTTGGCTTTAATCCTGACTCTTGATAAATCACTGTCTCCGGATTCAGACTACTCCAGATTTTGATGGTGAATAATTTAGTACTCACATCAGCGCCTTGCTGAACGAAGGCAATTCGAACAGCGCGTAAAGTATCCGGTTTCAAAATATCAAAACGCATGGCCACTTTCCCATTGGGGGCGTTGATTAAATCATAACCCACTTCTGCGCTTCCATCATCTAAACTGTAATAGTTATAAAACTCCTGTAAATAGGTCGTGGTATCATTTGATTTCAATCCGCTGAAAGCATTACCATTCGTGAAATAATTCAATACTGTAAAGTGAGTGCTATCGGGACGAAATGAAGGTGTATTCGGGAAGATGGAATCAAGACCAAAAGAATAAACCAAGTTTTGCTCTTGCGGCCGCGACGGAAATATATTTCCATTATCGGCGCCAAATCCTGCAACATAAGAACCTGCAAAATCATAAATCCGATTATTAAATCCAACATCAGAAGGCATATTCCCATTCACACGATAATCCATCTTTGAAGAATCGCGCAAAAGATTTTGTTGATCGTTGGATGAAAGCGAAGTAAAGTGATCCCATGGCACAGAAGTATATTCCTTCATAAGACTCGCTCCCGGTTGTGTCATGGCTACATCTAACAACAAAGTATCCATTTGACCATTGAATTGATTGTATGCTTTAAACAAGCGAACATAATCGATATGCCAATGATCCAAACTTCCGGTTTTTGATCCGTAATTTCTGAATCTGAAACGAAATGCATCTGTTAAAAAGGCTGCATTTGCAATTCGAATTTGAACAGAAGTAAAGATGGTGTCTTGTCCTCCTGAAATTATTCCACGTAAAAACCATTGACGCGACCATTGATTGGTAGTCGGATTAAAAAAATCGATGACCAAAGAATCATTCGAATCTGGCGCATCTCCCCATCCTTTCTTCTGCCAATAAAAACTTAGCGTTAAACTATCTGCTAAAGTATATTGACCTCCACCTTGTGAAGATGGGCGAGTAAGCATTCGAATATATTTTGATGTTAATGTATCACATCCACCTTGAATAGTAGAAGATGCATTATCATATGGATTTCCGAATTCATCCAAGCCATCGAAAGTAGCGACGCCTATTGTTATCGGATTACGCGGGAAACGACTGTTAACATAAACATCGCGATCAACCCATAAATTTTCATTAGGATACACTCCTGCATTTGAAAAATCATCCACCATTGGCAAATCGATCGTATCATTCAAAGCCATTAGCCTATTGGCAGAAAAAGGCTGAGCTTCGAGATACGCTTTTATAGAAGGATTGCTATAAATCGGAACCAATCGCTCATGTTGCGCCAATAAATTATGTGAGCAAAATACGACAAGTGAGAACATCACCAAACTGGAAAACTTTTTAAATTTTATCATATCACTTTAATTTATCTAAATTTTGAGTAAAGAAAAAGTCTACTGACTCTCCTTGTTTTATGAATGAAGAATCGCCGGCTTTGGGCATTTGACGATACACTTTTGCCATTGCAGAATCACGAACGCTTTCATCAAATACAATAGCACCTTGATTGAGTGAAGAACCCTGCAATACAAACATCACCTCATCCATAGTAAGTCCTGTAAAATCAGGAACTGCCACATTTGTATTTCCTATACCATCTCCTAAAACCAAATCCACTACAGAACCCTTCTTGATTTCATCCCCTTGCTTCAATTCTCTTCCTTCATATAGAATGCTCAATACTGCATTTTTTGCTAAATCGGGTTTATAAATTAATTGGCCTACTTTTAATCCGTAGGAGTTCAAGATGGCTTCTGCTTGTCGTTGAGAAACGTCAATTAGATTCGGAAATTTTATTTGTGGGGGGACGCTGCGTGTGATTGCCACGTACACCGTACGACCTTCTTTTACCTTTTGATTCGGTGCAGGATCTTGCTCCAAAACAATTCCCGGTGCTTTGTCGATGACAAAAGAAGAGGAATCGGAAATTTCAACTCGCATATTTTTATCAGATAAAAACTTTTCGAGTTCAGAATATTTCATTCCATGCAAATCAGGAACGGTGATTGTTTCCCCGTGATTTGTATATGAATTTAACCAAGTATACGTGCATGCTAAAATTATAAAAACCACCAGTAGACTCATGGAAAGATGCAAGATAAAAGTTCGGGAACGAATGATATTTAATACTTTTTCCATTTAACCGACGGGTAGATTTTTTTTACGTTTCATCCCGAAATCGAGAATTTTATCGATGAATTCATAAGGTTTATAATGCGCAATTGCAGCCTGATGAAAGATACACGTTGCTGGAGTCATACCCGGCAAAGAATTCACTTCAATAAACACCACTTCCACTCTCTCTGGAGAAAATATTCTCACAAAAGCATCGATGCGAGAATACCCTTCAATGTTTAATAATTTAGCAGCGCGTTCAAATTCTGTTTTCACGAATGCAGAAATTGCTTTATTCTCATCAGAGGTAGAACTGTATCGAGCGGGTGTAATGTTTTGACCTTGTCCGGCAAGAAATTTTTCTTCCAATGATAATATATCACCTTCTGACAAGGCCTCTGAAGCTTCGAACACTTCGTAATTTAATTTTCCTTTCTCATCGATGAATGTTAACATGCCACCTGTGATTTCAATAAACTTCTTTGCACCTTTCGCTTGAATCAAATCTTCAAAAAGAATGGCCTGCTTAATGGGGAATTCTTCTTTAGGTTTCACTCCTAAAACCAAAGCATGGTTAATATCTAAATCCATTGTTGAACGGAAAGTTAGTCGCACGTAAGCTTCCAACTCTTCTTTTGACCTGATAATTTTTACTGCCGAGCTACATCCATCGTCAGCAGGCTTGGCTATAAAGGGGAACGTAAATTTTTCAAGAATCGTATTTAGGAATTTTGCAGGATCAGTCAGCCAATCGAATTCTTGAGCTAAAAAATGGGCAGCCACATGAAATCCATTCTCAGCAAGTAGCTCATTGGTCTTAAATTTATCGATAGTAATTTGCGAAGAGGCAGGACCTGAACCATTGTAAGGCAAGTTTAATTTTTCTAATTCTTTTTGAAGAGATCCATCTTCACCGGGGCGTCCGTGCAAGGCTATAAAAACGACTTCACAACGATTGCTGAGTTCTTTAAAACTAATTTTTTCGGGAGCATTTAAATTCTGTGTGCTTGCAAATCGCTTCGTTAATGAAGCACATTTCGCAATAATATTTTGGATAACAGGATGAATTTCGAAATGATTAATTTTTTCCTTGATATCATCTGCATTGTCCTTTAAAAGTATATTTATTGGCAGGGTAAACAATTCATAATTCGACGCATCTCCAGTAAGGAAAATCGGGAGCACTTCATATTTTTCACTCGAAGCTAACTTCTCATAAATATTTCTTCCGCTCTCTACTGAGATGTGTCTTTCAGTTGAATAACCACCCAAAATCACTGCGGCACGAACGCGCTCTGCCCCACCCTTTTTTTCAGAATCGATGAGTTTATCGAGACGTTGCAACAATACATTTAGCTTTCCATATTGTCGTGTATCGGAGATGCGATTTTTAAGAGAAGTATAAATGATATAGGTTATAAACTGAGATGGATTCATCCCAATTTCTGCAGCCTGATGAAAGAAAAAAGAGCTCGGCATCATGCCTGAAGTAGTATTCGGATCATTCAGGATGATGATCCCCTCTTCCGAAATAAAACCATCAATACGCGCATACACATTAAAATGCAAGGCAGTAAATAAATCTTCGCATGAGGAACGGATGGCTTCAATGGAAGCATCCGGCAATTGAATGGGTGTAATTTTACGAGAGAGTCCGGGCAGATATTTAGATCGATAATCAAACAACTCCTTCCCTTTTCGAATTTCTGTAGGCGGCAATGCCACTGGAATTCCATCTTCATTTTCCAAAACGATACATGAAAATTCTTTACCGGAAATAAATGATTCGGCGATCACTGTGCTCTCTGCATCTCGGGCATACAATGTCAACTCGGGATCATTCTCTGCAAATAAATCCATCAATACCGACAATAACTCTTCGGGATGATAAAACATTCTGCTTTCAATCATCAGAGGCAAACCGATGCCTTCACGAATATCGCAGAGCTCACGAACATACAGCACCTTCTTTTTAAAATCCATGGTATCCCAAAACTGTTTGGAGATGCGACGAATGAAAAATGCTTTGTTCATCATCTCTGAAAAATCATCAAAGTTATCTTCTTGCAAAACGCTAATGCCTATAGAAGAACCTTGATTTGCCGCTTTCAAAACGCACGGAATACCTGTGGTAGTTTTGATTTGAGAAAATATATGCTGCCGATCCGACTTCAACCAATCTTTACGTTGCACTGTGATGTATTCCGGAACAGCAAAGCCGGCGTGCTTCATTAAATCTTTCTGAATGGCTTTATTCATTCCGATGGCGGAAGACAAAATGCCGGAGCCGGTATAAGGAATTCTTAAATATTCTAGCAGTCCCTGAATACGTCCATCTTCTCCATCAGAACCATGCAAGCATAAAAATGCAAGATCAATCATCGATGCCAATGCAGATGATTCAATTCGGGCTCCAATTTTATTAATCAACTTCAACTGCTCCTGACGATCGAGATCGCCGAGACTTTCGGCATAAACCTGAAAATCATTGACAGAGGAAGGAAGCGCGTCTGCAGGCGGATAAAAATCTCGAATACTTCCCTTGTAAATATGTTCCCAGGTAAGTAGAATAAAATTGCCGAAACTATCTACAAAAATGGGGATCGGTTCAAAGATTGACTTATTAAGATTGTCGTAAACTGTTCTTCCGCCGGCAAAAGAAACCTCCCTTTCCCGGGAATTTCCACCGAAGAAGACACCAATGCGCATTTTTTCCATGAGTGACAAAGTTAAGGTTTTCATATTGCTTCTTCCTACTTAAAGACAACAGATTTCAAAACTTGAATGTTAACATCATTCTTCTCTGTCATTCAAAAATCAAGGAGTCGTAATAAGCTTTCAACTTATGCAATGCTATGGCTCTGTGGGAAATTTCATTCTTAATATTTGGATCCATCTCGGCAAAGGTTTGAGAATAACCTCGTGGAACAAAAACCGGATCATAGCCAAAACCAGCTTCCCCCCTTGCTACTCGAGTGATATGTCCATAAATTCTACCTTCAAAAAGAAAAACCTCCCCATTTCTGACTAGGGCTAGGATCGTTACAAAAGAAGCTGAAGTGTCATTACACTCCAAAAGTTCAGCAAGCAACAAATCCATATTTCTTTCTGCAGAAATGGGGAAGCCACTATAATGGGCAGAATCTACACCGGGCCGACCACATAGCGCATCCACCTCCAATCCGCTATCATCTGCAATACATTCAACACCAATCTTTTCCCATACAAAGAGAGCTTTCTGTATTGCATTACCTTTGATAGTTCCAGTAGTTTCAGGCAAATCTGAGTGTAACCCAGCTGAAGACAAGTCAATTAAATTGAAACTTTTCGGGAGGATATTACGTATTTCTGTCACTTTGTGCTGGTTATTTGAAGCCAACACCAAACGGATCATATGCATACTCTTATCTTTGAACAAACAAATACGAAAATGAGGAACTATCTTCAGATATTGCTTACCCTATTGTTATTTTTTTCAGCATCGCTGTTAAAAGCACAATGTCCTCTTCCATCATTCTCGTCACCTGACTCTGCATGTAAGGGAACTTCCGTATTATTTTCGAATACCTCAGTAGGAAGTAATTTATCTATTAAGTGGGATTTTAATTCAGGAGACACCAGGAATGTTCCTACTGGAGGTATTTCAGGTTCTTTCCCTTCGGATATTAGTTCAACAACTGGGGTAGATTTTTTTAAAGAAAACAACAACATTATTGCTATTGCTTTAAAAACAAGTGGAGAATTAGCACGAATGACCTATGGTAATTCGCTAACCAATACACCCACGGTAACAAACCTTGGTAATTTAGGAGTATTGGTTGGAGGAAATCGTGATTTTGTACTTGTAAAAGAAAACGCGAATTATTTCGGTTTACTTGTAAATGCTTTCGGGCAAGTTTACAGAGTTGAATTTGGATCCAGTCTCTTAAACACACCTACAGCTACACAAATTACCATTCCCGGAGGCACACTTTCTACTGCATTTAACATAGATGTAAAGAAAATGGGCAATGACTATGTAGCCTTAATAGCAAATAATTCCGGGGCAAATGCAACGGTCATCAACTTTGGACCTAGTATGACAAACAACAGTCCGGCAGCATACAATATCCCTATGCCCGGCGTTGGCCCTATTGCAACTGCACTTGTAGATGATTGCGGTCATCTTTATGGAATAGTAGCCTATGTAAGCAGTTCTCCCATGACGATTATTGATTTTGGAACAGCTGTAAGTCCTACTCCTATTCAAGTAACAGATTTAATAAGTAACAGTCAAACTGCATATAGAAAAATAAGTGTCATTCACGATGGATATAATTGGCTAATAGCAGGAAATTCTTTTGGTGGTGATCAATTACAAATTCTCGATTTTGGACACAACATTAATAATTTAAATCCACTTATTACTTACCCAGGTACAGCAGGAGCATTTGGCTCAGGCTTTTGGAATTTTTCAGCAAAAAAGATCGATAGCGATGTTGGAGGTATTGCTTGTAATTACAATACCGGTGATTTAAGTTGGTTTCAATTTCCACAAACAGGAAATGTTACACCTATCATTTCATATGATCCGAATCCTTCAGTGAGTTTTAACGACACAGGGAAATTTATTATTACACTTGTTGTTACGGATACTATAAGTGGAAACTCAACAAGTATTGTTGATTCAATTTATATTAGTGATGCTCCTTCAGCATCGTTTGTAAGTGACCCAAGTTGTAGTTTGGCAAATACGATATTTACAAGTACAAGCTCAGGAAATCCCATTTCCTTTAGCTGGACTTTTGGAGATGGAAACATCGGCACAGGAAGTTTAAGTAATAATATATATTCTGCTTCCGGTAATTTTGATGCGACACTCATTGCAATAAATAGTGCAGGCTGCAGCGATACAATTACCAATACTATCGCGGTGAATGACCCACCAATTGCAGATTTTCTATTCGCCAACAATCAATGTGCGGGTGCTGAAATAATTTTTACAGATAACTCTTCTACGGCACAGGGAACCGTTTCATCATGGACTTGGGTATTCAGTCAGAATGATACACTTAGCGGAACGTCATCAAGCTTTCAATTCAATGCAGATGGGCAATATCCGGTACAATTATTCATTGAATCAAGTACAGGCTGTATTGATTCTGTTCAAAAGTATATTGACATTATACCAGGTCCCATCACCTCATTTTCGTCAAGTAATACCTGCTTAGGTGACACCGTAAATTTCATCAATACAACTACAATTACCGGTGGATTGAATGTGAATTATGAATGGATTTTCAATACGAATGATACAAGCATTTTAGCAAATCCCAACTTTGCATTTCCATCCAATACTGCAGGCGACTATAGTGTATTTCTCACAGGTACTGCATCGAACGGATGCGTAGACACAGTAACATCCTACTTACGCATTGGTATACCTGCTGCTGTAAATTTCGTAATTGCAGATGATACGGTATGTTCAAACAGTATTGTACAATTTTCAGATATTAGTTTTATTGCACCCGGAGAAACTGTTCTCAAAAGAATTTGGGATTTTGGAGATGGTTTTACTGATAGTCTTCTCACATCAATTTCACATTTATATGTTGATTCCGGACAATACACGATCACATTGACCGTACAAACTGCTAGTAATTGTATTTCTACTTTCTCTAAAAACATTATTGTACTTTCAAGTCCAATAAGTAATTTTGGTTTAACTAATGTTTGCGAAGGAATCTCAGTTTTATTTTCAGATTCAAGCACAAGTTCTGCATTGAGCCCGCTCACAATTTGGAACTGGAATTTTGGTGACTCAACTACTTCTACATTACAAAACCCAACGCACGTATATCTGAATTCCGGGATATATAACATTACTTTAACTGCCATAGACAACAATGGATGTTTAGATAGTATTACTAAAGGCATTGATATTTATCCGAATCCACTTGTAAATTTTTATTCCAGCAAGGCATGTACCTATCAATCCACAACTTTTAATGACAGTACCACAACAACTGCCAATCTCACTAATTGGGAATGGAATTTTGGAGACGGAAATGTTTTATTCGGAATACAAAACCCACAACATACATATACATTTAATGCAGCGTATCCTGTACAGCTCATTGCTACTACTTCACAAGGCTGCATTGACAGTGTTACCAAATTAATTATTGTTGATTATTCTCCTGAATTTACTCTTTCTCCTTCTGTAGCGTGCTACGGAATCGGCAACAATTTCTCATTTAATTTTAATGGAACTCCCGTAACAAACCCAGGTTACACATGGGATTTTGGAGACTCCACAGCATCACTGCAAGCCCAGCCTTCACATACCTATGCAATTCCCGGACAAAAACAGGTTTATTTCACATTAACAAATTTAGACAATGGATGTTTTACTACCGACTCACTAACAGCGGTGGTAGTAGAAAAACCAATCGCACAATTTATCTCAGACTCGGCATGCATTGGAGACACGCTTCAATTAATTAATACCAGCAGCTCATTAACTGATCCTATTTCTCAATGGAACTGGACATCAACAATTGGGAATCTTCTTCCTTCACAAAATCAGCAGATAGTAGCCAATACGGTAGGAATATATCAGGTGAAATTATTGGTCACTACAATTTTGGGTTGCAAAGACTCGACTACGAACACAGTAGTTGTCTTTGCACTACCTCAAGTAAATTTTACTACAAGCACAAATTTTGGATCTCCTCCATTGCCAGTAACATTTACCAATACATCTGAGCCCGGCAATTACTTCTGGAATTTCGGAGATGGAAGTCCAATCAACAATACTCTTTCTCCAACTCATAATTTTCAAGACACAGGAAAATACATCGTAAACTTAACAAACGTTTCATCGTTTGGTTGTACTTCAAACCTCAGCCAAACAATTTACGTACTACTTCCATATTTAGATCTTGCAGTAGTTTCATGCAATTATAATGAAACCACAGATGCATATGAGGCCACTGCAATTTTACAAAACCTTGGAAACATTACCATTGAAAATTTTAATATTAATGCCTATCTTCAAAGTAAAAGTCCGATCACAGAACTCACAGAAAACTTAAGTATTAAACCTGGCGAATCGTTCAACTTCAAATTTAGCACTAAATTTTTAAAAGATGATTACGCACCAAATTTCCTATGTGTTGAAGTAACCAGAATAAATCACACTTATGATAACTTTCCATCCAACAATGAAAGCTGTTCAACCATTCGCACTACATCAGAAATTTTTGATGCCTATCCGAATCCGAGTTCGAATTCAGTTACAATTCCAATAAATGCGCTACAAGATAAAAACATCTTTTTAACAATTTACAATGTATATGGTCAAATAACAAATCTAGATTTAGAGTTCCATATTAAAAAAGGATTCAACAGAATCAATATTGACATTTCTCACTTAGCAGTTGGAAGTTATATATTTAAAATTGTAGAAGGTGAAGACGTCCACCATCAAAACATCATAAAGAGATAAAAGGAAATATATTAATTCGTCTTTTCAAGAAACGCTATTACTCAAGGGATTATTTTATGATAAACCAAGCACTAAATTGGTTCAGCGTAAATGTCATAATGACTCACTGAAGTATCCAAGAGAACACTCACATTTACTTTAGAAATTCGATAGCCGTAGGAAGTGATTAAATCCAACAATTCATGTTCAGATGAACCTTGACGTTTCAAATTATCGTCATCTACTTCTACAAATAAATTAGGTCTTAGTTCCTTACATACCATCTCGGCTCCTTTCAACACATTCGATTCAAAACCTTCAACATCAATTTTAATTAATTCAATTTTTTTTAAATTTTGATTTTTCACAAAAGCATCAAGAGTTATCGCTTGGACAGTATGGCTTCTTGTTGTCTTTTTTTTATTCATGAATACACCTCCACTATTATTATTATTCGGGTCTTCAAAAAACAAAGTTTCCTCTTTATTTGAAAGTGCTATTTGAGAGATAGTTATATTCGAAAAATTATTTAACGAAATATTATTTGAGCACTTTTCGAATGTAAGCGGGATCGGTTCAAATCCGAATACTTTCCCTTCATCGCCAACTAACAGAGCAAAATTCAATAATGTTTCACCGATATTAGAACCCACATCAAACATGACCATGCCCTTCCTGGCAACATTATACAATTCGCTGCGATTTTCTACGCTTAGCCCATAATAAATTACCCACTCCATGTATTCTGAAAGATCCAATTCAAACCATATTCCATTTCTATTCACTCGACGAAACGAATTTTTTGGGTATTGATAATTCTGTGGGATGCACTTCACGAAAAAATTATTATAATTCTTGTCCTTAGTAAAGACAGGAAAAAAATAATCCACCCTTAACCTTCTCAGAATATCTCTGAAAAAATTAAAAAATATCAATTTCTTACTCTGTTTCATTAAATCAATTATATAACTTTCTATCTACAAATACCCTTCCCAAACCTAAAATCAAAAACTCATAAAATCTATATCGAATCTGCTTTGGCAAAACTAAAAATACATTAAAATTATCTATCAAATAAACGAAGATAGGAAGAGAAATAATATTTAGAATTCTTCTTCTGTTTTTCGATACCTCCTTTACTACAAGGCGGCTGTTTATTTGTAAGTATTCAGGATTCTTATCTCTGAGAATTTTATATCCTGAAATATATTGTCTATTCCGAATTACGTAAGAACGACAGGTAATTTTATCCATATGGTACCCGACCGCCTTTAAATTATAGTAGATTGGGATTTGAGCTAAGTACAATCTAAAAGCCAAATCCAAGTCTTCTGCATCCCTTAATCCGTCACAAAATCCGCCCATCTCTTCAAACATTTTTTTTCTAATAGTAAAGTTGGCCGACGCTAAAAATAAATCAGTGCGAGATAATGGATTACTTAATTTTTCCAAGGCGACTTGCCATATTTCACTTAAATACCATCTATATTTTTGAATATCAGAAGACTCCTTCAAAACCTCTTCAAATGTTGTTCCAACACAAACAGTATTTTCATAAGCTTGGTGGTGATCTATGAAATGAGACAATGAATCTCCTTGAATTCTCATATCATCATCAATAAACCATAGCAGATCATATTTAGCTGCTGACGCACCACAATTTTTTGCTCCTGCCCTCCCCCTGTTTTCCTGATTAATCAATTTCCAAGAATAATTTAATGGTAAACTTGAGATCGTCTCTAAGGGATTAATACTAGATCCATCATCAACTATAATCACCTCAAACTCCAATTTTTTTATTTCGTTAATAGAAAGCAACAAACGAGGCAACCTATTTCTGCCATTGAATGTAATTATGATAATACTAGTTTTCAATTCTATATTTCTGCTTAATGAAATGTTCTATTTGAGGAATGAATTTTTATCTCTAATGTTAGAAGCTATTTTCAGATTTCCTACCATCCGGCAATTCTTAACAACCATCTATTTATCGGTGTATAATACTTCCTCAGAAAGATGTCCAAATTTTCCTTGATGCGATTATCCCTTTCGCCATTACTTTGCCCCATCAAATGTACAACACTAGTACCAGGTTCATATTTTACAATCCATCCCTTCTTTCTAAATACATAACACCATTGCATATCTTCTACGTACATAAAAAAATCATTGGGAAGTTTCGAATTTGAAAAGCACAGAAGTATTTCACGTTTAAAGTGAAAATAGGTACCCCAAACCCAATCTGGGCTACCAGGAGCATTGTAATCAAAAAACCGACCTTGTAAAAAAGTAGATTTAAATTTCTTCGTTAAAAATTTAAAAAATCGCGTCCATTCGAGCAACCATTTCAAAAAACTTGGAAATGGTTGACAATTATGTTGAACCTTCCCATCAGGAAATATCAATCGACAAGTTACAATGCCTACATTTTGACTCTGCTTTAGTGTAGCTGATGTTATTCGCAAGGCATCATCCAACAACACTGTATCGCTATTTAACAATAGAATTTCATCACCAGCGGCAGCAGCAATCCCGATATTATTTCCTTCAGAGAATCCTATGTTTGTATCATTACAAATTAGTTTAATAGACGGGAAATTCTTCTTCAACACAAGAGGATCGCAATTGGTTGAAGCATTATCTACAACTACAATTTCATATTGCTCAGATTTCACCTGCTCAATAATACTTGATATACATGCCGAAGTCAGTTCAAGTGTATTGTAATTAACTATGATAACAGAAATCATGCTGTCTCCTTACATTTTTCCAATCCACCTCTTTAATACTCGAAAGGGTGAAAGCAATAAATAACCAAGTTTATAGCTTTGTGAATTCAAAATACTTTTTGTTCTATTGACTAAAATTTGGTCACCATTAAAAAAACTGCTCGACAAAAGCGGCAACTCATCATCGCTTGCAAGTGCAAAATTATAAAGTGGTTCAATCGTTAAACTATTCATTGCAGCGTAATCCCCTTCGTAAAGATAAAACGAAGTATTAAAATCTTCATCAGGCACGATAAACGATCCATACATTATTTTTTGGTTTGCAATTAATGAGTTTTTAAAATGGCGATTTAATAAATCAGAAAACTGTTTTTTTGTTAATTCTTTCACATGAAAAGAATTTTTAAAATTTCTTTTATCAGAATAATAAGTTTTATCAGGTGAACTAATAATAAGCAATCCTCCAGGCTTCAATACCCTCTTTATTTCTAACATCATTTCTTCATGCTGATCATGATGCTCTAATGTTTCAAAGCTCACTACTACATCAACTGTGTTGGATTCTACGGGGATTGATGCGCAATTTCCAACTTGAAAACTAAGATTGCTTTTATTATATTTATTCGAGGCAAACTCAACCGAGTACGGATCGATATCTACTCCAATTACTTTAGTTGCTACTGAAGCCAAAAAATTAGAACCATAGCCTTCACCACTGGCAATGTCAACGATCACTTTGTTTTGACAAAAGCCCATAGCAACTTGATAACGGTGAAGGTGTTCCGTAGCAGTTTCATCAGCGATGGATGTTATCAACCTTTCGCCTGTCCACTTCAATACATTGTCGCTTTTCAAAGGACTCACTTTATCCTTTTTAAATAGCCATCAACATTAAAAGTTGCATTCTTACCAAACAGATCACACCATTTTCTATCAATAATATAATTTGAATTTTCTTTCATGAATTCCTTTATTGCTTTAAGGGGTCCTCCTTCAAATTTCCTACTCATCCCAAGTGCATCAACAATTCCATCTTCAACAATAAAATAGGAACCGACAGTTACAAGATCGCTAAATTTATGAAGAGCATTTAAGGAATCCTTATACATATGACTAGCGTCTTCAATAATTAATACAGTTTCATGCTTTTTTGCTGATTCGATATCATAACCTGCATAACCATTGCCAAAAAATTTGATGCGAGGGTGAGCTAACACCAATGGGTCTATTTTGTTTTCAATGTCAATAGTATGTATTTCACCCTTCCCATTAATATTCAACAAATCGGCAAGATACAATGCACTACCGCCATTATTCGTTCCAATTTCAATTATTAAATCGGGCTTTACTTCAAAAATTATCATTTGATATATAACGAAATCAAATGGGCATTTTATAGTCTTTACACCTCTATAAGTTACTTTGTGATGCCCTTTATCTACAGTAGTCAAATTAAAGGAGACATTACTATCTGAAAACAGATTTTTTATTTTATTCATATGCTAAACATCTATTATAACCATTTAAGATTAGGACGAATTATTCCTGGAATTGTTTGTCTAAAATCATGGGGCCGTTGATTAATATCTTCTTTCACACTAAAGATAACACTTTCCGGCTCATAAAAATGTACTTTCATTGTTTCAAAAGAAGTTAAAGCTACACCAGCTATATAAGAATTCGGACTTAGGAGATGAGAAGGGATACAAATACTGGCTGTATACAAACCTTTTGATGTAGGCACTTGGGTTTTAGGCATAATAGCCACAAATACTTTTTCAGATTGAACATTAGTAAGATGAATATTAGGAGTTGGAGAAAACCCATTCCTCAGAATTTCATAATCAAATTCAATATTCAAGGATTCTCCAAAATCCACATACTGAATATTTTCACCTATACTATTATTTACGCGCACGTCAATGAGTCTTGCTACATCATCACCAATTCCAGTCTTCAACTGAGAATTCATTTTATTTTCGGAGATATCTTTTAAATATCCTTGAATTACATCTTGAGGTGCGCCTACTGCAGCGATACCACCATCTTTTAAATATATGCAGGTATCACACAAAGATTGTACAGCCGAAAAATTATGACTTACGAATAAAATAGTTCGACCATTCTTACTAATTTCTTCCATTTTTCCAATGCACTTTCTTTGAAAACCTGCATCACCTACTGCTAGCACCTCATCAATAATCAATACTTCGGGTTCTAGATGCGCTGCTACTGAAAAAGCTAATCGTAATTGCATTCCACTACTATAATGCTTCAAGGGAGTATCCAGAAATCTTTCAACGCCGGCAAAATCAACGATCTCTTCAAACTTATCTCGAATTTCCTTCCTGCGCATACCCAACAAGCTTCCATTCATAAAAATATTCTCACGACCTGTTAATTCCATGTGAAATCCAGTTCCTACTTCCAACAAGCTTGCTACACGACCACGACAAATAATTTTACCTTCGGTAGGAGGACTTATTCTCGATAATATTTTTAAAAGTGTTGATTTACCGGCACCATTGCGACCAATAATTCCCAGTGATTGACCAATGGCAACCTCAAAACTTATATTTTTTAAAACCCAAAAATCCTCGTCTAATTCCTTGGAAGATTTAAAAATAGACGTTAGAGACTCACGAAGAGTAATGTAAGATTTCTTTTCGTGATGCAACTTGAATTTCTTCGAAATTGATTGAACTTCTAGTATTGGAGTACTCATGCTATATCGGCGAAAAAAGTTTCAGTTTTTCTAAAGTATATTAATCCTATTACCAAAAATAAAATATTTGATAAGACACTAATCCCAATTAAATTGAAATCAATTGGTGTTGATAATAGTGGTGCGCGAAACAGTGTAATTGCAGCGCTCATAGGATTAATCGCCAATATATATTTAGCAAATTCATTCTTAAATATACTTATCGGATAAATCACAGGAGTTAAAAAAAGCAGCACTTGAATTAAAAATGGCACCACATATCTAAAATCTCTAAACTTCACATTTAGTGCACAAAGCAGAAGACCTAGACCCAATGATGCGAAAATACTTAAAACCAAAGCTGCAGGGAGACATACTGAGAGTAATAACCAATTTATATCAGGAGAATAGTAAACGAGGACAATACAGTACACTAGCAATGCCATTAAAAAATCGAAAAACGCACTTAATATTGAAGAGAGCGGTACGATCATTCGAGGAAAATAATTTTTTTAATAATACCTGCATTATTCACCATACTATTCGAGGAATTAATCAATCCATTAGAAAACAATCCCCAAAGAATCAAACCACTCAATACAAACAGTGGATAAGGCAAGCCATCACTTGGCGCGTTTAATACTTTACTAAAAAACACAGTAAAAACAACCATCATTAATAGTGGCTGGATGATCGCCCAAAGAAAGCCTAAAATTGTTTGCTTATACTTAACTTGAATATCACGAACAGCAAAATAGAAAAAAAGCTCTCTGTAGTTCCACAACTCCCTAATTCCCAATCGCATGTGCTTTGGTGGCTTTATTTCATAATACATGATCGTTGCTATGATTTTGCGCTAAATTAAAGAAAATATCACTGTTTACCAATAATGGCATCAGCATGAAGAATTCACAAATATAAATTACTAATTACTAAAGAAAGTGTAAAGACTTTAAAAAAACAGTAAAATAATGAGCGCAAATTAAAATTAAGTTGAGCGAGCTTTTTCTTACAGCTCATAATTACAAGTAGATATCAAATACCCTTTCAGTTCTCCTTTTTAATCCACATACATGCTCCTGTATTCTTAAATAAAAGTGGCATTTCAGCAAAAGCATCTTGATGATGCCTATGCAAATAATCTGCAAAAAGTAAAATACTAAAACTAGAATTATACATCATAAAAGTGTGTAAAATATAATCTTCATTCCAATTTCTTCCTGAAAACACCCAGTTTTTAGGGTATTCAAATGGATAAAAAACATCATGGAAATGAATAATAACTCCTGGCTTTAAAATTGGCAACACTTCAAACATAAGATGATTCAGATCACTATCAGTTTTTGAAACATGCGAACTATCGATAAATAAAAAATCTCCTACCTCCAATCGTTTAAATATTTCTAAATCGACAGTTTGAACTATCGACTCCACAACTTTAACCGAATCTCGATCCCCTTTTCTCAACAAACTATTTAATCGATCAGGGAAAGGTTCAATAAAAGTAAGTTGAATTGCATTATTAAAAAACAATTCATTGGTATCTAGCATTACTGCGGATGAAAATCCCGAGCCTACTTCAACGATTCTCTTTGGCTTAAATTTTCGCATCATTGAATATAAAACAATAGCATCGGTATACCCGTAATATGGATTGTCATAATAATATCTCAACTTTTCTGACTTCATATCTTCAAAAGGCAAATCAGCATAATACTCAGCAAAATCTGCTAATAAGTTTAACTGCCCTTCCACATTTAAATTCACGCCTTGAATGGATTTTTTATCGACTTTCGCCCAAATCTCATTCGCCCTCTTTTTAACATCCTGGACATTAATAATAGGAGAATAAAAATGCCCTGGAGGATGACAAGAATTTTCATTCAACAATACATAATCACGATAGACTTTCCCAAAGAAAGGAATTTTTTTTAAAATTGATTTTATTTTATTTTTCAAGTTATCTTTTTTTAGCGCGTGCGTGAATAATCTAACAATTATATTAAAGAAAAATCTACTATTCAAATATGGAAACAGCCCTCCTTTTTGGTTTTCATTAAATTGGCTTTTTATAAAAAGCTTTTAGAGTAATTCCCAAGCCAGTAATTGTTAGTACGAAATTCGCCATTTTCTTTACAAATCTCATGAGTCGATTTTCAGACATTAAAGTCCGCAACTTTTCATCTTTTGATACGGCATTCGCCACCGATTCAACGGGACCTTTACTAAATTCAGCGCGGGAAATACTCACGCCCGTAGTTAACATCTTCAGTTTAGAAAATCCAACTTTAGTTAGACCCCTGTGCAGTGTTCTTTTAGTGAAATATCCTAAATGCTCCGGATATTCAATGATATTATAATTTGCCTTGAATTTGAAACGTAGGTAACAATTAAAATTCGGTGTAGTAATATAAACTAATCCACCGGGTCTTAAAACATCAAACATGCTTCTAAAATGTTGAACAGGATTATTTACATGCTCAATTACTTCAGAAGAAAAAACCACATCAAACTTCATGCTTTCAAACGAAGAAGAATTTAAATCACCTTGAAAAACATTGATACCATTGAGGGTACAGATTTTAATTGCTTCCTCCGAAAACTCTGTTCCATACACATTCCATCCTCTCTTCTTAGCTTCTAATAAGAACCAACCTTTCCCACATCCAATATCGATGATATTATTAAATTTTCTATAAGGTTCCAATCGATCCAACAATTGATGGTAAGACATAACTGTTAAAGGAGAAACTACAGAATTACTTGCATAAGAATAAAGCCTATAATGAGCGATTAAATCATCGTTGGTAGGAATTCGACTCATGAAAACAAAATTACAATTTCCACATCTGCTTAATTGGTGACGTTCATATCCTCTTAAATCCGAGATTTCCTTTGAATTACATAAAATACAAGCGTTGTGGTTCATTTAATCTATGTACAATTTTGATCATTTGAAAAATAAAGTACGCAAATATACAGTACTATAAAGAGACGCAATAAATTCCTATATAAATATTAAAGTTAATTGCCTGCGCTCTAATTTATATTGAAATTAGCAATTGGTCTAATGTAAGATGCAATAAAGTTCAAACTTAATATATCTGACTATCAAAGCTATTGACACAATCAAAATATCTATCTTTGAAACTTCAAATCGGAAACTCCCGAAAAAACTTCATTCCATTTAAGTTAATTAACTATTGAAAATCAATGCTATACGCTTTAATAAAGCATTATATGGTATAAATGAAAGAAAAAGTAAAAATAACTTATGTTATTTCAGGCCTTGATTTTTCTCTTGGTTTCCTATGGCTATCAAAACACATTGATCCAAATAAATATGAGGTAAGCTATATATTTTTAAGTAAATCGGCACCCGCTTTACATTCTGAATTTTTAAACAATGGTTTAGACTCAACATTTTACTCTATCCATTCCAAACGAAGCTATTTTAAAATACTTCTTAAATTATTTGTTCGCTTTATTAAGAACAGACCAACTATAGTACATGCTCATCTTTTTGAGGCTGGCTTACTTTCTATGTTCGCATCAACAGCAGCCTTTATTAAACGAAGGATATACACCAGACATCATGCTACTTATAACTCCGTCTATTTTCCTCATATGGTGAAATATGATCGCTTAATTAATACATTAGCATCCCATCTGGTGGCTATCTCGAACAATGTCTCAGAAGTATTAATCAACGCGGAAAACGTGAGCCCATCAAAAATTAGTCTTATTCCACATGGCTTCCAGTTCGATGAGTTTATTATAACCAACCCGGGTCGGATCGAAAAACTCAGAGAGAGTATTTCATTAATAAGAACAGGCCCAACGGTTGGAGTTATTTCCCGACACATTGAATTAAAAGGATTACAATATATTATCCCTGCATTTAAAAAATATTTGAAGGATTATCCTGAGGCGACTTTAGTGTTGGCAAATGCAGTTGGCAATTATAAGGATGAAATCAAAAAAACACTTGAAACATTACCAAAGGAAAGCTATATAGAAATCGAATTCGAAAAAGATTTATTTTCACTTTATGCCTTGTTTGATTTATTTATACACGTTCCTATAGACTCATCCGTAGAGGCTTTTGGACAAGTGTATGTTGAAGCACTTGCAGCTGGAATTCCTTCAATATTTACATTGTCAGGAATTGCACCTGACTTCATTCAACACGAAAAAAACGCATTAGTAGTTCCATATAAAAATATTGATGCTATTTACGATTCCATGCTTAGATACTCGAAAGATAGTACACTGAAGCAAACCATTATCAAGCAAGGACGTGAAGATGTAATTAAGGGATTTAGCTTTGAAAATTCACTAGATAAAATGTATAAACTTTATGAATACTAAACTATTTTTTTCAATCATCATTCCCACTTTCAACAGATCGGGATTTATTCTGAAATCAGTGGAATCTGTCCTAATTCAAGAATATGATAATTTTGAAATTATTGTTGTAAACGATGGCAGTACTGACAGTACAATAGATGCACTGGATACTATAAAAGACCCTAGGTTGAAGGTGATTAACATTGATAATTCGGAAAGGGCTGCCGCCCGAAATCGGGGTATTGAAGCTGCAAAGGGTGATTATATAAGCTTCCTAGATTCTGATGATATTTATTATAACAATTATTTGACAGTAGCTGAAAAAACATTAGAAAATAACAACAAGCCGGTATTTTATCACCAAGCATATGAAATAAAAAATACAGAAGGAAAAAAACTACATTATGATAATGATTTTGGAATAGGGATAAAGTTCTTATTGAAAGGCAACCCCCTAAGCTGCTTGGGCGTTTTTGTAAAGCGAGAAATTGCATTAAAATTCCCCTTTATCGAGGATCGCCGATTGGCAGGATCAGAAGATTGGGAATTATGGATACGACTTGCAGCAAATTATGGCTTAGTAAAGGATGAAACAATAACATCTTGCTTAATAGTGCATGACGAAAGGAGCGTCATGAAAGTAGATAAAGAAAAACTTCTCTTAAGAAAAGAGTTATTACTTTACTATGTATTTCAAGATAAAAAAGTGGATGAAGTGTTTGGAAAGTATAAGAATAGAATGAGTGCCTATGCATACACTTACGCTTCATTGCATTTAATCTTAGATGGAAAATCTATGACAGGATTAAAATATTTTGTAAAAGCAATTTTAAAATATCCCTTGTGTATTATTGATCGAAGAACCCTTGGAATAGGCAAACAATTTATAATTACAACCATTAAAAAATTGCGCAACAATTAAAATATTTACATGAATTGAAATACTTCAGCTGAATTTATCGGACAAAAATCACTCATCAAAAACGAAAACGAATAAATCAAAATGGAAATTACCATTGAAAAAAAGATGATAACTAACACCATTAATCTCTTTCATCTATGTGTGGAATAGCAGGGTTTCTATCATTCAAGTCCATCTTTACCGAAGCTCACCTTCGTAAAATGACTAATAAATTAGCTCATAGAGGTCCCAATGCCGAAGGATATTTTTATGACGGCATCTGTGGCTTGGGGCATCGAAGACTGTCAGTAATTGACCTCTCCGAAAACGCCAATCAACCAATGCATTCTTCAAACGACCGCTATGTCATTATTTATAACGGCGAAGTTTACAACTTTCAGGAGATAGGTGCACAAATATCTCAAAGCCAAACCAACAAAGACTTCAAATTCAGAACTGCCTCTGATACCGAAGTAATTCTTGAAGCATTTGTATTGTACGGTACAGAATTCGTACATCTATTAAATGGAATGTTTGCAATAGCCATATATGACAAAGAAGAAAAAGAAATTTATTTATTCAGAGACAGAGTAGGAATCAAACCATTGGTTTATTATTGGGAAGGAGGTGCTATTGCATTCGCTTCAGAAATAAAATCATTGACTGAAATAGAATCTATTCCAAAAAAAATTAATAATACTTCTGTAAATGATTTTTTACATTTAGGATTTATTCCTGCGCCAAATACTATTTACAAAAACATTTTTAAATTAAATCCAGGCTGTTATTTAAAAATTAATAAAGATGGATTAACAAAAACAACGTATTGGAAAATACAGGATAAACTTTCCACACAAGTAGTTAAAAATAAAGAGGAAGCTTTAGTAAAACTGAGTGATTTAATTATGAGTTCTGTGCAATACCAATTGAGATCAGATGTGCCTTATGGTGTTTTTCTGAGCGGTGGTATTGACTCCAGTTTAATAACTGCACAAGCAGCGTTTTTATCTAATGTAAAAATAAATACCTTTTCAATCGGATTCAAAGAAAACAAAGTAAATGAGTCAGTATATGCCAAGGCGGTAGCCAATCACTTAGAAACTAACCACCATGAATTTATTATTTCGCACAAGGATGTCATTAACATAATTGATACAAGCTTTAAAGCCTATGATGAACCAAATGCAGATTCTTCTGTCATTCCTACACTATTGGTTTCAAAGCTAGCCAAGGAACATGTAACCGTTGCATTGTCAGGGGAGGGTGCAGATGAAATGTTTTTTGGATATGGATCCTATAAATGGGCTCGAAGATTATCAACTCCACTTTTTAATGCGCTAAAAAAACCAGCCTCCGGTATTCTTAATCTTATGTCATCTCGACTTCAAAGAATAGGCAAAATGCTGGCTACAGATGAATCGTTTAATTTAAGAAGTCATATTTTTTCACAAGAGCAATACTTTTTCACTAACAATGAAATTACTAAACTGGTGAATGCACCTTATTCAACTCCTGGTTTTTTAGATGAATTAGTTCAGAGTGAAATTACATTTATAAGTGATTTTGCTGAAGAAATTCAAAATTCATCAACTACTCATAGGTATTTGAATTCAATGGAGCAGCAAGCTCTTTTTGATATCAAATATTATTTGCCAGATGATTTGTTAACCAAAGTTGATCGTGCAAGCATGAATTATGCACTCGAAACAAGAGTACCATATTTGGATCACAGAGTCATTGAATTTGCAATAAATATTGCACCGGAATTAAAATATCATGATAACACTTCAAAATATATTTTAAAAGAAATATTGTATAAATATCTTCCAAAAGAGTTGTTTGACAGACCTAAACAAGGATTCTCCATTCCACTTAGCAAATGGTTAAAAAACGAATTAAAATACTTGATAGAAGATTATTTAAACCCTGAATTAATCAAGAAAATTGACATTGTTAAGTATGAAGAAGTAGAGAAAATTATAAAATCTTATTTATCGGGAAAAGATTATTTATTTAACCGACTATGGCTTCTAATTGTGCTTCACAAATGGATAAAGGATAACAATATGGTTTAGATTTATTGTAGTATTTGACATTTCGAAATAGAGCAAACCTATTGTTCTTTCATTTTCATTTCTATTTCTTTTGCTTTGAGGTGCCTAATTATAAAAAGGGACGCAACAAAATATGGGATAGAAGGGATTTTATAGCGAACTAAACTTCCATAATTACTAGTAGACAGGCCCACTGAAAATGCAAAAAATATTGAGAAAAACAGAGAGAAGGTTAACATATGATGTTTGAAAAAAAATCTGAAAAACCCAAGTATTTTCACACTAATCAAGACCCGAATCGCAAAGATTAAAAGGATCAAATTCTCAAGACCAGAAAAAAACATAACAAAATTATTACTTTCAATAATCAAAGGTCTAAATATGGCAGAAAAAGTAGCAATTGGAAATTTCGCCAGAATACTAGAAATATTAGCTTCGAATTCACCAATATCAAATGAATTTCCTTTATAATAATCACTTTTCAAATCACGTTGCGTGATTTGCGCTTTTTCAAGAATGGACTCAACCTGGTATTCGGCTAAGGATTCGCCCATAATCATCATTATCCAATATACAAATCCAAATCCAACAACGAGTACAAACGGTACTGCAAGCACTCTTAGTGTTTTTACATTTATTTTACCTACACTCAATTGAACCAACCATATAATTAATGCTGGAAATAATCCAACCAAAATATACGGCTTAATTGCCATGATAACATATGCTGAAACTAAAACAATAATAATTGACGCTACAACTTTTTCCCTTCGCACAATTAAATAATACAAACTTGAAAAAAAGAATCCTAATGCACTTAATGTAAAAGTATCCTTTAATAAACCCGACCCCCAAAAAAAAACAGAAGGAATAAATAAAAATGAAATTGCCATTTCCTTTTTCAATTCAGGGAATTCTAACACAAAAACTTTATACAATTTCCAAATACCTGCAAAAGAAACGGTAGCACACAATACCGTCGTTGTCAAATAACTTTGAAAGGATAAAACAACTAATGGAAGCGCCATTTTTACGACTGCCCAAGCCTTCGGATCGCGAGCATAACAAGCATAGCCTGTTTCATTATTAAAATATAACATACTTGAGTTCGATGCCGTTTCAGTCATGACATACCAAAATGAACTTAAATCATAAAACGCAAGATTTTGTAAAGCAGTAACATTTCTAAAATATTCAGTTGTATCACCACCAGGGTAATAAAGCGTGTAAACTAGTGCCACTCCTAAGCCTCCGATTATTTTAACAAGTAATCCTAAAGTAAAATAGGCGTAACATGGTTGCTCTACCATCTTTTTGCCGCAATAAATATTTGCAGCCATCAAAATGACTATTAAATACACCGGTAAAACAATAAAGTCGAGTAAGGAGTAAACGAACATGGATTTATAAATACAAACTTACGAAATAAAGCAAATTAGTTTAACTTTGAAGAGAATATAAATCTCACGGTTTGCCGACCAAAAACACGCTTTATATCTCTTATGATGGCATGACTGACCCCTTGGGCCAGTCTCAAGTATTGCCTTATTTATGCGGATTATCAAAGAAAGGATATAGGATTAGTTTAATTAGTGCAGAAAAGCCTCATTTATACACACTCAATAAATCTATTATTGAAAAGATTTGCGCGGAATATGAAATAAAGTGGCATCCCATTAAATACACAAAAAGTCCTCCTATTCTTGGAACACTTCTCGATATTAATAAAATAAAAAAGATTGCTTTAAAACTACACAAAAGCCAAAGTTTTAGTTTGGTTCATTGCAGAAGTTATATTCCTAGTATAATAGGATTATTTCTTAAAAAAAAATATAAAATCCCATTTATATTCGACATGCGTGGATTTTGGGTAGATGAAAAAGTTGATGGCAAAATATGGAAAATGGCAAATCCTTTGTACCGATTCATTTTTTATTTTATGAAGCAAAGAGAAAAGGACTTTTTTAAAACAGCTGATAGAATTATTTCGCTAACCAACAAAGCCATTCCAGTTATTCAAAGGATACTCGAAAAAAAAGAGAATCCACAAAACATCACTGTTATTCCATGCTGTGTTGATGTAAATCACTTTTCTAGAAACTTGGCTGACGATTCGATAAAAAGAAACTGGGAAAACACGCTTGGAATTACAGAGAAGGACTATATCCTATGCTATTTAGGAAGTCTAAGCACTTGGTATCTACCAAAAGAAATGTTATTGTTTTTTAAAACATTTCAAAAAATTGTACCCCATGCAAAATTTTTAATTATCACTACTGAAGAACCGGATTCATTTTTAGCATTGGCAAAATTTCTGGGAGTAGATGTTGAAAAACTGATTTTTACTTCTTCAAAACGAAAAGAATTGCCGGCTTTATTATCTATTTGCAACAGCTCCGTTTTTTTTATCAAACCTGCCTTTTCAAAAATTGCAAGTTCACCGACGAAATTAGGTGAATTACTAAGTATGGGTATTCCCGTAATTTGCAATACAGGAATTGGAGATACCGATGAAATGATTAAAGCGTCGCATTCAGGAGTAATTTGTAATTCTTTTGATGAAGATGAATATAAGCGTTGTACACTTCAACTTTTAAAAATAGAAAAAGAAATGGATGTACAACTAATTAGAGAAAAAGCCATTGAATTATTTAATCTTGAAAATGGCGTTGACACCTATGCAAATGTATATCAAGAGTTGGTACTTAGGAATGATGATAAGGCTCATTCTTTAAAATAGTCATAGCACGATATAACTGCTCCACAAAAATTACTCGAACCATCTGATGAGTAAATGTCATATCGGAAAGTGACAATTTTTCTGAAGCCCTTTCCTTTAACGACTTATGAAACCCATATGCTCCACCAATTACAAAAATCAAATCACCTTGAATTGAAACAAATTTTTTATTTAACCAAACGGAAAACCCCTCAGAACTCAATTTAAGCCCTTGTTCATCCAACAGAATTACATGATCTGCTGGCTTAACAAATGCCATCACTTTTACAGCTTCTTCCTCCAAAATAACTTGGACATTTTTCTTTGAGATTGAACTTATCTCTACTTCAAAATAATCAACACCTAAATAACGTTTTAAGCGCTTAACATAATCGTTCAAACCCTCTTTAACCCAACCAGAAGCTGTCCTATTGACAAATATTATTTTGACTTTCAATACTTTATGATCTTAAGAATAATTACAAGTTGTTCAAAACGTAGGCTATAGAAGTACCATTCATTGCCAAAAGCCTTTATTTTTGTGTAAAATTGGTTAATAAATGTGAAATCAACCCTTTTGGCAAGAAATTTGCCTTAGGGCTACGATTAAAATAATGAAAAAATTTATTACCATCCTAAGTATAATTGCGCTAAGCATCGGGAATGTTTATGCGCAACATGACATATTAGACGATATTGCAAATGCTTTACGCTCCGGAGATGCTCGCTCAGTTTCAAAGTATTTTGGAAACACTGTAGATTTGACCATAATATTACAGGAGGAAGTGTACAGCAAAGTTCAGGCAGAACAAATCTTGAAAGACTTTTTTGCCAAAAACCAAGCTCGCTCCTATTCTATTATTCACAAAGGAGAATCTAAAGAAGGAGCCAGATATGCAATTGGTAGTTTAGTTACTAGCACAGGTCAAACATACAGAACCTATTTTTATATTAAACAACAAGGCAATACTGCTGTAATCCAAGAGTTACGATTCATGAAAGAATAAATACAAAAGCTATAAATACAAAAGCTGCTACCTATTTTGGAGCAGCTTTTTTAATTTTTAGGATTGAATTTACGGGAGATTTGCAGCTCAGTACGAATTAAATATGCAATTTTGTAGGAATGGAAATAAAACGATTTATAAAACTAGCTCTCGAAGAAGACTTAGGCGAAGGTGATCACACGTCACTTTCAACCATTTCAGAACATCAAGAAGGGAAAGCTAATTTGTTGGTAAAAGACGATGGAGTAATTTCAGGTTTAAATGTAGCAAAGGCTATCTTCAAAGAAGTAGATGAGAATTTGAAATTCACTTGTACTTCGAAAGATGGAGAAGAAGTTCATTCAGGTCAAATATTATTTCATGTTGAAGGTAAAATTCGTAGTATTCTGTTGGCAGAGAGACTTGTTTTAAATTGCATGCAAAGAATGAGTGGTATTGCAACAACTACAAAAAAATATGTAGATGCTATTGCGGAAACCAATGCCAAAGTAATGGACACGCGTAAAACAACACCACTATTACGATTTTTGGAAAAAGAAGCGGTAAAAACCGGAGGAGGATTAAATCATCGCTTTGGATTGTACGATATGATCCTTATTAAAGACAATCATGTTGATAGTGCTGGAGGAATACATGCGGCATTAGAGCATGCAAAAAAATATTTGACAGAAAAAAATATTTCCATTCCTATCGAAATAGAAACCAGAAATCTTATAGAGGTAAAAGAAGCTGTGGATTCCGGTATTCCTGATCGAATTATGTTTGACAATTTTAGTCCGGAATTAATTCAGCAAGCTGTTAAATTGGTAAACGGAAGAACTAAGACAGAAGCCTCGGGCGGAATTAACCTTGACAATATTAGAAATTACGCTCTAGCAGGCATCGATTATATTTCAGTGGGCGCACTCACTCACTCTGTAAAAAGTTTAGACTTAAGCTTGAAAATTGTAAAATGAGTAACAGCAAATTAGTAAATTTTATTTTAAATAATTGGCCGGTCAAACCATTTATTACTCTTTCAAAGCGATTAAAACTACCAGGATTCGAAGGATTACCATTGTATGACGTTGGAGATTTTTTTTTTCAAAGAATAAATAAAGGAGACATCCAAACAAGGGCACGTTCACTCGCATTTAGTTTTTTTCTTGCTTTATTTCCTACTATCATATTTATATTCACCCTCATCCCCTACATTCCTATTCCAGCATTTCCGGATCAACTCCTTTCTTTAATTAGTGATTTTTTGCCTTCAAATACTTTTGAAGCTGCGCGTGAAACTATAGAAGACATCGTTAAGCATCAAAGAGGAGGTTTGCTATCATTCGGATTCTTATTCGCATTGTTTGTTTCTGCAGATGGAATCATGGCTTTAATGACTTGGTTTAACAGAAGTTTTCATGGAAAAGAACAGCGCACTGCTTGGAGAAAAAGAATAATGGCTATTGGAATTACATTGACCCTAGCTTCATTTGTATTTATGGCTATCGGCTTAATACTTACTTCAGAATATATTTTCTATTATTTAGAAGAAAAACAAATCTTCGTTAATTTCATGCAGTTAGTACTAATTAGTATTGGCAAGTGGGTTATTCTTTTGCTGCTGTGTTTTTCTGCTATCTCACTACTCTATTACTTTGGCCCCTCAAAACAAGAAAAATTAAAATTTATTTCTGCCGGTTCATCCTTAGCTACGCTCTTGATTGTAATCTCATCACTTGGCTTTAATTATTTCGTTACTAATTTTGGACAATACAATAAAGTATACGGTTCGATTGGCACTTTAATCGTTATATTAATTTGGCTTTACATCAATTCATTTGTACTTTTAATTGGATATGAATTAAATGTTTCAATTAAAAAAGCTAAAAAAATTACTCCTCTTCCCATTCAGTAATAGCCCCAGGAACACGATCCATTTCGACCCAAACACCAAGCTCATTTAATTTTTCGACCACATAATATTCTACACCGGAAGCCCATTCCTGATACTGTGTCCATTTTAAAATATTTCCAGAGCTAATTTCAATTTTTCTTAA
>Ga0105048_10000783_pt1 | contig 50216 bp, 48 predicted proteins | sample MAT05_FD_78382 | JGI IMG/M metagenome (GOLD analysis project Ga0105048, IMG submission 78382) | Freshwater microbial communities from Lake Fryxell liftoff mats and glacier meltwater in Antarctica - MAT-05 | ecosystem: Environmental > Aquatic > Freshwater > Ice > Liftoff microbial mat | place...
AGTAGTTTCTGCATCATTAACACTTCCGCTTTCCCAGGATGCCTGCCAAAGAACATCAGTCAGGCGTTCAAAATATATGAATAAACATTTCGAGAGTTAACCATATAACAGATTCTCCCCAGCTGCATCCACCGGTTGGGGAGAATCTGTCTCCGCCACTTGGGGGAGACAGTATTGGTTTTGATCTTATGTAATCACAGGTTGGAACGAAACCAGTACAATGAATTCCAGCCGTTCCTTTCCGCGTTCCAATGGCCTCGCCTTGATGGGATTGGCAATTCAAACCTGATATTGCCCGCATTAAACTTAAGCGACTTTAGTGTTATAAAATATTCAAGTTAGCAGCGTACTGGCGATTATCTTGAGTTCCAGAGAGTCTGCCATTGGTTGGTTAGTTCGGTGGCATATGCCTCACTACCAACCCAAATTTGGATGGAATCATGAACGGTTTGCCAATCAAAAGATTGCTGAGACAGCATATCCCTGACAGGTTTATAACAGTCATGACCGCATGCAGTTGTGTAAAGAAGGGTTTTTGCACTTGCCAATTCTCCGCATGACTGGCTGGAGTAACTCCGCACACCAGCGCTGTTGAAGATTGTTTCTGTGCAAACTACCTCAGGCATCCACTCGGCATGGTACGTTGTTGCCAATGGATTCCAACATGCAGCAGTGTTCTCATATGGCTCCCATACAGCAATAGCGTCCAAGGCAAATTGTGATACAGAAATCTGCATTGTATTGAGCATATTGGTGGCAAAAGTTGCCATATCAACCTCATTTCCCGGCTTGCACTCTTCGAATGCGAGGGAACCTTCTACCGAAGATTGGAACGCGGCACCGCAAGCCGTCAGCACGAGGCTCAACAGCAGGACGGCTGTAGTGAGGCCCCAATAGCGTTTTGTTTTGCCAAGAATATTCATCTGAGTACTCCTTTGTGAGTGGTTAGGAAATAAAGAAACTGGTTTCACTTCGGTTAATCTACGATCATCATATAACAAACACTCCCCAGCCGCATCCATCAGCTGGGGAGTGTTTGTCCCCACTACTTGGGGGAGATATCAGAAAACGATATGATTACGCAGCGCAAGTGTCACAGCTTCGGTGCGGCTCGCAACTCCCAACTTGGCAAGTACGTTACTGACATGCGATTTAATCGTAGATGGACTGACTGTCAGTTTTCCCGCGATCTGCGTATTATTCAACCCTTCCACCATCAAAGTCAGAACTTCACGTTCGCGCTCTGTCAGGTCTTGGCCGGGCAGCGGCGGCAGATTGGCAGTCTCAACCAGTGATTGAGCAGCTTCCGGGGAGAGTGTGGCGCGGCCAGCATGTGCAGCGCGAATGGCGCGCACCAGGTCATCTGCAGAAACATCCTTGAGCATATACCCAATCGCCCCAGCCTCCAGCGCATTCTTAATCAGATCTCCTTCTTTAAAGCTGGTCAAGGCAATGATTTGTATAGTAGGAAATTTCTGACGAATGGCACGCGTTGTTGCCGCTCCGTCCATTTCCGGCATGACCATATCCATCAGGATCACATCCGGCAGAACCTTGGCGCAAAGTTTAATGGCAACTGCGCCACTTTCAGCTTCACCCACCAGCAGCAGATCATCAAAAACTTTTAAAAAAGTTGCCAGCCCGTGCCGAACCATGGTGTGATCGTCAACGAGCATAACTCGAATGGGTTGAGATGAAGAAATTTTCATAAAGACTCCTTGGTCCAGAGCATCGTCAATTCAGTACCTTGACTAGGCTGGCTCTTAATGGTCAGCAAGACCCCTGCAGCTTCCGCGCGTTCGCGCATCATATCCAGTCCATAGTGACCTGAGAATATTTTTTCAATATCAAAACCCAGGCCATCATCATGGATGTAAAGTTCGATGACAACCTCGTCCTGTTTTAGATTAATCTCAACCTGGCTGGCCTTGGCATGTTTGGCAATGTTATTAAGCGCTTCCTGACATACTCGATAGAAGGCGACTTGCACATCAGCAGGCAGAACCACCCCCTCAGCAACGATCACAACGACGGGAAGATTGGTGCGGCCTTCGAGGGCATTCCCCAACTGATGCAGCAAATCGCCCAAGTCTGAATCAGTCAACGTGGAGGGCCGCAATTCGGCCAGCAGTGCGCGCATCTCAGCCATGGCGCCGCGTGTCAAACGGCGCAAGTCTTCCAGTGATTGTCGTGCCTGAGCCTGATCGCGATCCCATAAGCGCGGCAAAACTTCGGCAATCAACCCAGCAGAGAAGAGCGACTGGTTGACCGCATCATGCAGGTTATGCGCCAGCCGTTGTCGTTCTTCCAATACTGCGAGCGCCTGCGCGTTTGCATATAGTTCCGCATTGATCATGGTAATGGCGGCCTGGTTGGCCACACTCAGCGCCAGATCAGCGTGATGGGCTGTGAAGTGATTCAGATTTTCATGCGCCACACCCACACCGCCAATAATACGGCCTTTGACTGCCAATGGAACCCACATCCAGGATTGCATTTCATCAAGCAGTACAGCAGCTCCATCGTTTAGCAGCAAGCGTAGAAATTTCGCTTGCGGGTGCGCACTCCATACATCCGCGATGCGAATGGGTTGATGTTTGTTGAAGAGTGAAATCAAAGCCTCGGGTGAATTCAAATGAATACGGATGGGCATGGATTGTTCAAATTCTTGTGTGCCGCGCATGGCCAGAGTAACCAGACTTTGGCCTTCCAGTGAGAATAGACCGGCATGGTTATATTCAATAATTTCGTGCAACTGGTCAAGGATTAACTCTGGCTGGAGTTCGAGTGTGGAAGCCAAAGTATGAGAAATGGCAAGCAAAATTACCTGTTCACGCACCTTCTCTTCCAAAACCTGATTTTGTTTTTGCTGCAGAAGGTACAGGGCGCGTGTCTCAAGTAGATTCTGAATACGCAGCAACACTTCAACCTGGTCGAAGGGCTTGGCCAGAAAATCTTTGGCGCCCATGCCGAGAGCGCGCTGTTTGATCTGTTGAGTTGGATCGGCAGTCAAAACAAGAATGGGCAAATAAGCATCCGGCGGGATAATCGGCCGCAATAAGTCCATCACAGCGTAGCCGTCTAGAGATGGCATCACCAGATCCAGTAGAATCAAATCGGGTTGAAATTCTTTTACAAGAGAAACCGTCTGGCGCGGGTCAACCGTGGTTTTGAGGTTGTAATAGCCATTGTCTTCCAATATGGAACTTAACAACAAGACGTTCACTTCCTGATCATCTACAATCAAGATACGCGCATCCAATTGGGCCGGCTTAATCAAAGAACTGGGCTGATAATTATCCATGGGCAATATCCTGGAGCCAACCAGTTTTATGACAGCCATGTTTTAATCGCTCCTCAACAATTCCCTCCACAGCATAGATAACCCATCCATGGCGTGCAAACTCAATCCTATTCCGATATTCCTCTTTAGGTGTTAACTGGCCGTTGGGGGCTTCACTCATAAAACCTGCCTTTCGTTGAATCTATAAACTTTAAAATGCCCAAAATCAAATATGATTACATTCATTCTACTGCAAGAGACAGCGATTAATACATCGGAATCTAGAAATTTCAGATTTTGTGGCTATTTGGATTTTCGGCCTTTCCCCTGCCTTTCTCCATTTTTTGGGCTGGCATAATTTTGAAATTTATCAGCAAAGTCAAGTAAAATCATGATTGATAAAAAACTTGATGATGGCAATACCATTACCATATTTTTTCAAGTCACTTTTCAAACCAGCAGCATAAGCAAACGCTAAGATATGTCCCATCTCCAGGATAGCGGGCTGTGCCAGGAACAGCCTTATCAATTGGGTGTGTTTCAAATGAGTTGACAAAAAGAACGTCCCGAAGGTTTTGTCGAGAAAATTTGGTCGTTTGTGCCAACCTTCGGGACGGTTTCAACTGAAATGAAACACAGCCTTATCAATTTTAGTGAAAATATTGAACACATAGAATAGAAGATATAGAAGATTATGAAATCCTACCGTAAAGAACTCTGGTTCAACATCCCCACCCGCCGTGGATTTATAAACATTACCCCACAGGTTGAAGAATGCCTGCGTGAAAGCGGCATTCAAGAAGGTCTGTGTCTTGTGAATGCCATGCACATCACGGCCTCTGTTTTCATCAACGACGATGAATCAGGCTTGCATCATGATTATGAAAAATGGCTGGAGCGCATCGCTCCCCATGAGCCTGTCGGCCAGTATCGCCATAATGACACAGGCGAAGATAACGCCGACGCGCACATGAAACGCCAAATAATGGGGCGTGAAGTAGTGGCGGCGGTCACGAACAATCAACTGGATTTTGGCACCTGGGAACAGATATTTTACGGCGAGTTCGATGGGAAAAGAAAAAAACGAGTGTTGGTCAAAATTATTGGTGAATAGGAGAAACAAAAATGCGTTTACAAAATAAAATCATTGCCACCCTGATCGCGGAAGGCGTGGAAGATCTTGAGTATTACATTCCGCTGATGCGTTTGCAAGAGGAAGGCGCAAAAGTATTGAGCGCAGGCATGGACTTAAAACCCATTAGAGGCAAGAACGGATTGGTCATCACACCCGACGCTACCATCGAATCGCTTAAAGCAAACGAACTATTTGCACTTATCTTGCCCGGCGGCTGGGCGCCCGATAAAATTCGAAGATATGATGTGGTGAAAAACCTTGTCCAGGAAATGGACAAAGCCAACAAGGTGATCGGTATTATTTGTCACGGCGGATCAATTGCCATCTCGGCAGGCATTATCAAGCAAGGTCAGAAAGCCACGGGCTCAGTGGGTATCAAAGATGACCTTCTCAACGCCGGCGCTGTTTGGGCTGATGAAGCTGCCTTTCGTGAGGGCAATCAGGTCTGGGGGCGGGTTGTAGCGGATATTCCAGATTTCAATCGTGAGTTGATTAAGGCGCTAGTTGAAGGCTAACGGTTTTTCTTTCATCGTTTCAGGGATGGGGACTTCCAACAACTGCAGGATTGTTGGAGCGATTTGCAGATGTGAAATCGTTTCACCTGTATCGCCTCTTCCCTGACCGTTGGGCTGAATCGCAAAAAACGGAACCGTACGCTGCTCTGGGGCAGCTCCGCCATGCGAGCCATCTTTATTAATTCCATGATCGCCGGTGACGAAAACAGTATATCCAAGCCCAACCCATTCTTGAATTAATGGAGCAAGCCACATGTCTTGATGTGTTGCATGGTTGCGATATTCTTTTGTATCAGAGCCAAAAGTTTCACCAAAATAATCCATGCCCATTGGATGCAGCAAAAGATAATCGGGGGAAAATCTTCGCACAAGAGAAGCCGCGCCGGCAAATAGCTCCTTATCAGGATATTCATCTTCGGTATAAAAACGTCCGTGTTGGATGGTTAACGATTCGTCATCGGTTTCCTTATCATCAATACGATCATAAGGAGCGCGGTTATACAACTCTGAATACCAATAATACGCGGCTGCGGCAGTTTTCTTCCCAGCGCCTTTTACCAACTGGAAAATATTGGGTTTGATCGAAAGCCTTACAATGGAATTCGCTACAACTCCATGCTCACTGGATGGCAGGCCTGTGTGAATAGTCTCATACATTGGGCGGGACATGCTCGGCAGTTCGCCAATGATCGTGTAAAGCGAAGCTTTATGGCTTTCGACAAGATGCATTAAATAACCCATATTATTAACTGCCGCATCATAACGCAAGGCATCTGAGAGAATTAAAATAACTTTCACCATTGTTCCTCTTTATTAAATAATTCAGGGCGATCCAGTAATGGGCCGCCCTGCGATTTGAAAATTAACAGCAGGCTATTCGTCCAACACCAAAACAGCTTCGCGAGAGCAGGTCACCTGTTCCACGGCGCCGATCTGCGGCAGGTCAAGAAATGGGTTGTTAAAAGTATCCATATTGAATTTTGTGTCCCCGATCTTTACTTTGATACGGACAACAGACCCAAGAAAGGTTATGCTTTCAATGGTCGCATCCACCACGTTGGCTTTCTTTTGCTCGGAAACAAAGCTTAAGCGTTCGGGGCGAATGGCAACACGAACCTTGTCTCCTTTCTTTCGTTCCTTCAAATTCACAGCGGATTCGAATTGCACGCCGTCAATGGAGATGAGACCGTTGGCAGGGTCAACGACCTCAGCAGAAGCGTTGTTCAACGTCCCAACAAAATTGGCAGAGAATACAGTGGTTGGAAAATTGTATATCTCAAAGGGCGTGCCAATCTGTTCCATTTCGCCTGTATTCATAACAACGATACGGTCTGAAAGCGAGAGCGCTTCTTCTTGATCATGTGTAACATAAATTGCAGTAATCCCAAGTTTTTGCTGAATACTGCGAATTTCCGCCCGCAATGAAACACGGATCTTGGCATCCAGCGCAGAAAGAGGTTCATCAAGAAGCAAAACTTCGGGTCGAATGGCCAAAGCACGGGCCAGAGCCACCCGCTGCATTTGTCCACCGGAGAGTTGATAAGGGTAACTATCCGCTTTGTTCTCCAGATTAATAATAGACAGCATTTCTTTTACGCGATCTGTAACGGCTGCTTCTTTTTCCTTCCGAATACGCAAGCCAAAACCAATATTTTGTGCGACCGTCATATTCGGGAAGAGCGCATAAGATTGAAACACCATACCCACATTACGTTGACTCGGAGCTTTATTGGTAATATCAACACCTTCTATCGAAATGGTACCAGATGTCGGAATTTCAAAACCTGCGATCATACGTAAAGTTGTTGTCTTGCCGCAACCTGATGGCCCAAGGAAGGAAACAAACTCACCTTTTTTTACATCCAAATTGAAGTCACGGACAGCCATGAAATCTCCAAAATGTTTTGAAACGTTTGTCAGCGCCAGATGTGTCATGTCCAATTCTCCATCAAAGATTTAATGCGTTCCCGCGGCTTGTCCCTGCCCGCCTGTAAACAGTTGAATCAATCCCATTGCAACCCATGTAAGCAGAAAACTTGCAAAGGAAAGCGCCGCCGGTTCATACGCGCGATGTTGACCAAGTAAAAACAGATAGGGACCAAAAGCAGGCACACCAAGGAAGGAAGCAAGAGTGACCTCACCCACCACAATGGCAAAAGTAAGTAAGGCACCGCTTAACAATGCCGCGCGAATGTTTGGCAGGATCACACGCACAATAATGGTGAACCAGCCCGCTCCCAAACTTTGCGCGGCTTCGGTAAGTGTACGCACATCCACAGTACGCATACCGGTATCCACAGAGCGGTACATATAAGGCAGGCCTAAAACCATATAACCGGCAACGATCAATATATCTGTTCCTACTTCAAAGGTTGTTAACGGCTGTAATAATTTTATATCTGTAAACGGGATCTTTATTGGGGAGCTATAGATACGAATCAAACCAAAGACAAGAATGATCGCCGGCACAACAAACGGCAGCAGTGTAATAAACTCAACAATACGGCGCGCTTCCGGCAGGCGTAGACGAATCCAATAGGCTGTCGGCACGATCAGGATAATGCTTGCAATAATGGTAAATAACGCGAGTACATTTGAATAAAGGAATGTCTTAAGAAAGTCGGGGTCTTCAAATGCCCTGATGTAGGCCTTGAAACCGATCACATCACGTTCCATGCGAAGTGAGAAGTTTAATGTTGCATACAAAGGCAAAAGAAAATATAACGCGCCTAAAATAAACCAGAACCAGCTCCAAAATGGAATTCGGCGAATTCGGGCAAGTATGTTCATCGCAGCCACCTTTCTGATCTTTTCTGAAGCCATGAATATCCAATCAATGAGATCGCCATAACGACAACCATGCCCATCGCCATGGCATACCCAAGCCCCGGGTTATGAAGAACGTCACCCCGTATTTGAGCGCCAATCTGAATGGTGATAATACCCAGCCTGCCGCCTGTCAGCGCATATGCGGTTGCATACGCGCCAAAAGCATTGCCAAATAACAGGATCATTGAACCAAGAATGGAAGGAAGCAAAACAGGGAGTGCAACACGCAGCCAATACTGCGTGGTGCTTGCTCCGAGATTTTCGGCAGCTTCGCGCCATTCGCGTTTCAACCCATCCAGCGCAGGGGCCATGATCAACACCATGAGCGGGAATTGAAAATACATATAGGTAAGACTTAACCCCCAGAAACTATACAAATCAAAATCTGTTTGCTGATATAAATTAACCCCGAATAAATTCTTGATCAAGGCCGTTACAAACCCTGTGCGCCCAAGTGTGGCAATGAATGCAAAGGCAAGCGGAACACCTGCAAAATTAGAGGCTACACCTGAAAACGTGATCAACGCTGACCGTAACGGTTTTGGCAGACCGCCGACTGTCACAGAGTATGCGAGCAGAAAACCAAAAATACCACCGCCAAGCGCAGTAGCTGCACTAATGCGAATACTCAGCCAATACGCATCAAGAATGGACTGTTCTTGAAATAATTGCAGAATATTGGCAATTGTAAACTGGCCTTCTGCGTTCGTAAAACTGCCAACAAACAAACGCAGGGAAGGCAATACGAGAAACAGAATCGCAAATAAAAAAAATGGAAAAACACCAATCCATTTTTTCCAGTCAGAGGCAGGGGATGAACCTTTTTTGTTAAGAGCAGTTTGAGCCATTATTCATTCACCTCAACGTACAGAGTATTGCATAATTTGCTAAACTAAATTCTTAATGTCCGCTTGTTTTTTTATATTTGAAATTTTTTCAGCAACAAGCAGGGTCTCTTGCTATGACGAGACCCTGCCAAATGGCAGGGTCTCGCATTATTACACAAAAATATATTTGTTACGGGGCGGCTTGAACGTCGGCACCCACAGTGGCATCCCAGTTTTCAATGATCAACGCTTTGGCAGCATTGAGTTGGTCAAGGGTTGGGAAGACCGCGCCGGAGACATCAGGCAGCTTGGCGAGCAAGTCAGCGGGGATGACACCGCGTTCGCGCATGTCAGCTTCGCGGATTGGGTGGCAGTAACCCTTCATCCAGATGGTCTGACCTTCGTCAGAGTAGAGGAACTCCATCCATAACTTGGCAGCATTGGGATGCGGGGCATACGCGCTGATCGCCTGAACATACACACCAGCGAAACGTCCGGTGGCAGGAATCACAACTTCAGCGGCGGGATTGCCTTCGAAGGAATCCACAGCAGCGAGGGCGTTATAGTCCCAGGTAATGCGGACTGCGGTCTCACCGGTGGCAACCAAACCGTTGTTGGCGATTAACGGAACGAGATTGCCAGCAGTGTTCATCTGGGCAAAGAAATCAAGTCCAGCCTGGGCATCATCGAGAGAGCCGCCATTTGCAAGAGCAGAGGCAAACACGGTTTGAATCGCCTGATTGGATGTGCGGGGATCACCAGAGAGAGCAACCTGACCGTTGTACTTGGGGTCAAGCAAGTCAGCCCAATCCTGGGGAACATCCGGCTGAACATCGGTGTTTACGAGGAAGGACAATACACCGTAGTAATCGCCATACCAGTAGCCTTCGGCATCCTTGGCATCATCAGGGATTGAGTCCCAGGTGGAAACTTTGTAAGGCTGAATCAAACCTTCAGCCTTGGAAGAATCGCCAAAAGCGAAACCAACGTCAATCACATCAGGAGCCTGAGGACCAGTGTTGTCTTTGTTGGCTTTGATGGCTTCAATTTCATCACCGGAACCAGCATCAGGATTCAATTCGTTAACTTCAATACCATACTTGGCCTTGAATGTTTCAATGGCTTCACCATAGTTACACCAATCATGGGGCAAAGCAATGGTGCTAAGCATGCCTTCAGCTTGCGCGGCGGCAACAAGTTCAGCCATCGGGTCAGCAGCGACAGGGGCTTCAGTAGCAGCGACAGGGGCTTCGGTCATGGCGGGAGCTTCAGTAGCAGCAGGCGCTTCAGTAGCGACAGCACCACCACAGGCAGACAACAAGGTTGCTGCAATTACGAACAGGGCGAGCAAATGGTAAGTAAAGTTTTTTGTACGCATTTCTTTTTCTCTCTCCTCTATAGATAGTTATTGATGGATTGGGCGAACAGAACATGTTTAATCTATATCTCTTCCCAGCACCTCCAATCTGTTAATAATACGTTAATATTGTAGCATTATCAATATTCAAAGTCAAACATATTAAACTTCGAATAGATTGATCAAACAAACTCCACAGGGCAAATTTATTTCTTTACAAGAAATAATAGCCAATAAACCCCTGCAGACAGTAAAGCGCTGGCTGGAATCGTGATAATCCATGCGATGAGAATATCACCAGCAACTCCCCAGCGGACTTTTCCAAACCGTTCAGACGCACCGACACCGATAATCGCAGAACTAACAACCTGTGTTGTGCTGACAGGAAGACCGGCCAACGATGCAGTCAGAATTACAATAGCCGAAGTCATCTGTGTTGCAAAACTATGGACGGGGCGAATCTTGTAAAACTTTCCGCCTAAAGTGCGGATCAATCTCCAGCCGCCAAGCGCAGTGCCCAAGGCCATCGTCGAGGCGCTTAGCAAAATTACCCAAAAAGGAACTGTAAAATCTTTCAACTGCCCGCTGATTATTAAACTCAACGTAATAATACCAATCGTCTTTTGCGCATCATTGGCTCCATAACTAAAAGCCAAACCTACTGCCGTAAAGAATTGTCCGCTTTTAAAAAGCTCATTAATTCGCGGCGTGGCGTTGCGCGCTAAAAAATAAATAATCCGCGAAACCATAAAGCCAAAGACAAAACCAACCAGCGGAGATAGAAACAAGGCGATCAACACTTTGTATAAACCTTGCAGCTTAATCCCATCCATGCCAGCAGAGATAAAAACAGCGCTCATCAAGCCGCCGATCAATGCATGGGAAGAACTGCTTGGAATCCCAAAAAACCATGTCGCCAAATTCCAAATAATCGTACCGATCAAACAGGCGATCAAGGCATCCAAAGTCAGCAGGTGCGGATTAACAATGTTGCGGCTGATCGTCTGCGCAACCACAACGCCAAATAAAAATGGTCCGGAAAACTCTGCAACCGCGGTAATACCCAGAGCCGTCTGCGGATGGAAAGCTCGTGAAGAGATCATGGTCGCCACAATATTGCTTGAGTCACGCATGCCGTTTAGAAACTCAAATATCAACGCCAGAATAATAACAAGGATAAGTTGATTCGACATTAACGCCTTGTTAGGTTCTCTTTACAACAATATCTGCAATTGTATTGGCGGCTTCATCCCCGCGGTCTGCGGCATTGGAAAGATGGCGGTAGACCTCGCGCATTTTCAACATTTCGACCACGTGATGAATATCCTCGGGCCCGCTGAATAGATCCGCAACGGCTTCGCGGTAGACTGCCTCGACACGGTTCTCCAACGCCTTGGCTCGTTGCGCGTGGTCTGTGGCAACATTCGGATGATTGGGAAGCCGCTTAACTGCCTGCCAAATCTCATACGCGGCATCCTTCAACAAGTTAGCCATGCGCAGCATATACGGCGTGGACTTCACATTGAGAATCACCATCTCGATAACGGTACTATCTGCATAATCTACAACATCATCAATCGAACGGGACAAGGAAAAGATATCTTCACGGTCAAACGGCGTGACAAAAGTTCGGTTTAATTCATCGATCAAGATGCGGCGCACTTCATCCGCTTCTTTTTCCTTCATGGAAAGCTGTTCAGCAATATCCGGGTCCAGCGTTTCCAGATATTTGACCAACAATCTCAGCGATTCATAGGTAATTGAAGCCTGCTCCTCGATCAATTTTTGGAACACATCTTCCTTGCGCTTAAAAAACCTCAGCATAACTTCTCCAAAACAGGATATGACTATTCAATTGGCAGCAACTCGCCCGCGACCATGCCGGGGAATTCAACACGAAGTTTCTCTTCAATTTCAGGAGAAAGCAATGAGGTCGTATTGTTTAGCATAATATCTTTCACTTTCTTCATGGCCCGGGCTTGAATATCCATTGACCCTTTCTTCACCCAGATCGTACGCGCATCACGGTCTGCCAGCTTGGTCATCACGGCTTCGGTCTTCATACGCGCGATGGTGTGTTTGGCAACAATGAATGAGCCACCCGGCCCGACTTGTTTAATGAGGTCAAGAGCCAAATCTTCCTGTTCGAATGATATGCCATGTTTAACACGCTTCATCATTTGAGCAACCTCATCATCAATGACAGCTTTTGCAAAATCAAAAGTTTTCAATGCATCGATCAAGCCGCCGATATTGAACATGTCCATGCCGCCCAGCACGCCGCCCATGGCAGACATGCCTGTTTCATATCCAGCTTGCGCATCATTTACTTTGGCATTGGTCAAACCAATATAGCCGCCGCAGGGCACATTATAAAAACGAGCCATTTGTGCAAACGCCATGTGTAACATTCCGCACTCAATCGCACCTGAGGTATATGCACCTGAGCGCATATCCGCAACAGTGGCAAGTGTGGCGTAAATTGTCGGCGTGCCTTCCTTCACCATTTGCATCAATGTGGCTGTGGCAAGAAATTCAGCATTGCCTTGGGCAAGAGTCCCAGCCATAGACATGGGCGACGTGAGTCCCGCATTCGGCACAATGGTTGGGTATACAGGCAAGCCTTCACTCGCAAAATATATCACATTCTCAGTGGAAAGTTTATCCATCGAGAGCGGTGAAACCGTTGGACAATAGTGATGCGTTAGGAAAGGATGTTCTTTATACGCTTCCTCCCCACCCGCCACCAGGTACGCCATTTTCATAATACTCAGCGTGTCTTTATGATCTGTAGTGGTAACCCGGATCGGTTTGAGACAATACTTGAGAGCCGGATACAGCCTCGAGATTGTGAATTGATCCGTGGGCGCGTCATCCGCCAAAGTGGAAATGGAGAACATGTCATAGCCTGGAAGTTCGTTGATGAGATGCGCAATGCGCGCGATATCACCCGACTCAGCGCGTCGTTCCTGACCTGTAACAGGGTCGATAATATCTGGAGCAGAACTCGCCGTTACAATGACCGGGCTATCCCGTGGAATCGTTTTATCAAACTTCGGATCACGCGCGTAAAAGGTGAATGTTGGCGGAATCATCTTGCGATATTTCTCCACCACCTCGCGTGGAAATTTAACCCGCTCGCCATCTACAGAGCAGCCGTGTTTTGCAAAAACTTCACGGGCGGGTTCATAGCGGACCTTCAAACCAACTTCTTCAAGAATTTCAAGCGCAGCATCATGAATTCTTTCAACCTGGGCTTGCGTTAAGAGTTCAGCAAATGACATGGTTCACATCCTTTTCTAGTGATAAATGATTTTACTCAACCAACGATCGCTTAATCTTTCTTCGCTCAACTTTTCTTTTTGGCAAAAGTTTCTCTGCCAGCTTACGTCCTTCTTTCACAATGGCGTTATCCACAAGCGGACTATCCTTGGGAAGTGTGAATAGCTTCCTGATCTTAACGAACTGGTCGCCTCGATACATCATACGCTCCACTCGCAGCCGCCCAGCTAGAGACTTAATCTCCTTAACTGAAAACATCTGCAACCCAGAATGTGTCACTTTAAGAGAGGCAGCCGCAATCGCAAACCGAACAGACTCTTCAAATCTCCAGCCTTGCAAATAACCATAAATATAACCAGAGGAAAAAGTCGCGCCTGCACCGGAGCCATCCACAGCCTTTACCTTTGGCGCAAACACACGGATGATTTCATCGCCCTGTACCACCATGCAGCCCTGACTCGCCATGGTAATAATAGCGGTCTTGATACCCGAATTAATTAATTTACGTGCCACGCCTAACATGGCCTGCTTCTTTCCAATTTGAGCGGCATCGGTCACTACCTGACAAATGGTGACAAGGTTTGCATATTTTTTGAACAACTCAGGGTTTTTATGCCCGTGTTCAAAATTCAGAAAAACGGGAATATTATTTTTTTTCGCCTCTTCCATCGCACGGACAATATGATCGCCATCGTACCAATCTACATAAAGCAGTTTTGATTTCTTTATTATTGAAAGGTCGGCTGTATCAAGCGTGCTAAGAATTTCTTCAGAACGCTGCCAAAAATAGGTACGGGCGCCTTTCTTGTCCGAGACATTTACTTCGAGCGGCGTTTTATATTTCTTCGTAAAACGCACCTTACCTTGCACACCCATATTACGCAAAGTGTTTGCAACATGATGTCCAAGTAAATCATCACCCACTGCTGTGCCAATCATACCAGTCGGCACATCCCATTGGCGCAGGTTGCAAGCAATAATGGCGGCGTCATCATATACATATTCACTAACCTGATTAACGATTGCACCCGTATTATGTTTTGGAAGTTTATCCAACGCCATAATATAGACAGGAGTCAACATACCGAAGCCGATATAAGCGGGATGTATTTGTTTGTTAGACATTAAAAATTAAACACAAAGGGCACGAAGTACACAAAGGGAAAGCCCTTTACCGTACTTCCTTCGTGCTCTTTGTGTCCTTCGTGTTTAAAAAGAGTTTTCATATGCGTACCCTCTCACCCTTCGGGTCGAATAATACAGAGGCGGTTACTTCCGCTTCACGCCGACCCTCTATCAGGTCAATGAGGAAGCGGTTGCCTTGTTTGGCTAATTCGGTCGGAAGATAGGCGTACAGGATATTCTTCTTCACTGTAAAGCCATATCCACCACTGCGGACACGGGTAAGAACTTTATCCAGGTAATAAATTGCTTCGCCTCCGTAAATTTGAGTGAAATCATCGCCGTCAGTTAATACCAGCGTACAAAGTTTGCGCTTTACACCTTCTGCTTTTTGTTTCACCAACGCATCGCGCCCAATGAAATCACCTTTATCGAGATGGACACAGAACCCAAGCCCAGCCTCGTACGGGGTTTCGGATGGTGTGAGGTCAGTAGTGAAATAGCGGAAGCCTTTCTCAAGACGCAGAGAATCAAGCACTTTATAGCCGCCAAGTTCGAGGTCAAATTCCTTGCCAGTTTCAATAAGCATATCCCAAATGGGCGTGGCGCGGTTATTGGGGATGTAAAGCTCCCAACCCAACTCGCCTGCATAACTCACTCGTTGTGCAAAAACTTTTGCGCCATTAATATTAATTTGTTTTGTCATCAAATATGGATGCGACGCATTTGAAACATCACTGGATGTAATTTTCTCCAACACCGCGCGAGACTTCGGCCCCCATAACGCGAGACAGGCATACTCCTGTGTAATGTCACGGATGGAGACATCGCCATCTTTTTCATCCACATGCATTTCGATGCGCGCAAGATCGTTACCGATAAAACCAGAACCCGTAATCACCCAAAAATGATCTTCCCCCAAACGAGTGACCGTGAGATCAGATTCAATTCCACCGCGTGTGTTCAGGAATTGTGTGTAAATCGCACTGCCAATCAACTTGTTGATATCGCTATCCGTCAATCGTTGCAACAAAGGCAATGCGCCTTCGCCTTTGACTTCTATTTTCCCAAAAGAAGTCAAATCAAATACTGCAACTCTTTCACGGGTGGCAGCATGTTCAACACCCATGCGTTCAAAGAATGGCGGCTTGTTCCATCCAAACTGACGTTGATCTTCGCCCATGCGCCTTGACTCTTTGCCAGGCTGAAAATAATTCACGCGCTCCCAGCCAAATTTTTCACCGAAGACTGCGCCATTTTCCATCAAACGAAAATGGACAGGACTCACCCGATGCGGCCGTGCGGATTCATGTTCATCATGCGGGAACTTCATGCGGTAGTAATACTTTACGCTTTCCACAGTGCGTTCCGCCGCATAGATCGGGTCGTTGTAATAATTTCCAAAGCGCGTGGCGCGATACCCATAGACATCCATCGGCGCTTCGCCATCGATAATCCACTCAGCCATCAACTTGCCCATGCCGCCCGCGCCGCCGTAGCCATTCAACGACATGCCCGCCATGATCCACATGCCTTTTGCGCCGGCCATCGGCCCAAGCAAAGGCTGGCAATCCGGCGTGTACGCACCAGGATGGCGCACCAACGTAATAATCCCAGCTTGATCTAAAAACGGCAGGCGTCGAATCGCACCTTCGAGCAGCATTTCAAATTGATCAAAGTCACCAGGGAAACTTTTGCTGCCATGTTCCCACGGTGTACCGTCAATCCAACGCGGCAAGGGTTTCGGCTCATACCCGCCAATGACAAGTCCGCCTTGCTCCTGACGCATGTACACCAAATTATCAGGGTCACGCAAACAGGGAGTGTCTGCTGAAAATTCATGACCGGGCACAGCCCGTAACGCAATATGTTGATGGTCCACTGGAGTAGTCGGGATTTGCAATCCTGCCATGGCCGCGATGCGCGGCGCCCACATGCCCGCCGCGTTGATGACAATCTCGCATCTGATCTCGCCTTTATCTGTTACCACTCGCTCAACTTCACCCTTCGCTGACAATTTGATACCCGTCACGCGCGTGTTGGTGTAAATTTCCACGCCCAGCTCTTTTGCAAAGCGCGCCATGGAAGTTGTGACTGTGTATGGGTCAAGCTGTCCATCGCGCGGCAGATAAATGCCGCCGTACAAATCTGTTTTGGAGATTTGCGGCATCACTTTTAAGGCTTCGTCTGGTGAAATTATTTCACAATCCAAGCCCAAAGCTTTTGCGCGGCTTACGCCTCTTTCCATTTCAAGCAATTGTTCTTTGCTGGAAGCAACACGCAAACTTCCTACATGATTAAATAATCCAAGTTCGCTATACAGTTCAATGCTATACATGCGGAACTTCAACATCGCTTGAGATGTAGCAAACTGTGTGACAAGTCCCGCCGCGTGAGACGACTCACCGCTGGCGATTTCGCCTTTTTCAATAATCACAACATCTTTACGGCCATACTTCGCAAGATGATACGCAGCCTGCGCTCCATAAATTCCGCCGCCAATGATAACAATCTGTGCCTGATCTTTCATCTCTGCTCCGCAACTGTTATGGGTTATTCAAGTATATGATTAACACTTACAATCTATTAAACTTCGTTCTTCGCCATCAACACTTCTATGGATTGCTCCTGAAGATCTTCAACAGCAGATTTACTCAGCCCATCATCAGTGACCAATTTATCGATTCTATCAATATTTGCAATTTGAAAATTTGAAACCACACCCCACTTGCTATGATCTGCGGCCACAATGACTTGTCCTTTGGTTCGCTCGATCATTCTACAGACAACTTCTGCTTCAGCATTGGTCGGCACCGTGCAGCCGTGCTTAAGACTGACGCCGTCCACGCCGAGGATTACTTTATTGGCATAGACCAGCCCCAAATTGTCCAGCGCGAAGCGGCCTGCCAAAGAGTTGGAACGTGATTGGAATTCGCCGCCTGTCAAAAAGTAGTGAAAGCCCGGGTCGCCGATATCCGCAATGGCGCTGACGTTATTCGTAAAAACCGTAATTCGTGAATCCCTGCGAATGTGATGCAACACTTGGGTGGCGGTTGTGCCGCTATTAATAAAAACAATATCGCCGTCTTCAATCAGTGAAGCGGCAAGCTCGCCAATTCTTTTCTTTTCATCGGGATGATGCTGTGCACGCTGTTGATATTCCTGTTCAAACAACATGCGCTGACTTAATACCGCGCCCCCATGCGTGCGTTCGAGAATTCCTTTTTGCTCCAGCCACTCCAAGTCACGGCGAACCGTTGCTTCAGAAGTTTCAAGCAAATCCATCAAATCAGCGGTGCGAACAATTTGGTGAAGCGTAAGGTGTTCCTGAATTTTTTCACGGCGCTGGGCTGGGATAAGAGGTTTGCTCATTTGAAGGATTATATAAGAATTTGAAGGAATTTGCAAGTTTTTGACTTTTTCATTATAATTCCGCAATTCCTGACCAACAAGTAAGCGTTCGATATTTTATATTCCAGCAAGGAAACAAATGAGCAAACTTGTAAAAGATTTAATGCACCCCGGCATAATCACCTGCAAACCAACCGCTTCATTGGGTCAGGTGGCAGTGCTGTTCAATCAACATCAAGTTCACGCCTTGTTCGTCACAGATCGTGATGGCCGCATTACAGGCCTCATTACTGATTTTGACTTAATGGCGGGCGAATGGCTTTCTTCGGATTCTGAAAGCCTGACAGCCATGCGGAAATTAACCGCCGCGGATCTTATGACGCGGCCAGTTGATTCTATTGACGCAAACATTCCCCTCTCTGAAGCAGTAAACCAGTTCATCGAAAAAGGGATCAGCCGTTTACTGGTCACTGAAAACGAAAAACCCGTCGGCATTATTTCCCTTTCAGATTTTGTAGCCAGCATTGCCAATGAAATTAAATCAAAACGTGAAACCGTTGGCGATGTCATGTCGCACGCCATTTTGGTTTGCCGTGGGAAAACCCCCGTCGCCTCTGCGGCTTACGCAATGACATCCGCTGGCTGGCGCTCGGTATTGGTAGTGGATGTTAAAGGAAAAATTCTCGGCGTCGTCAGCGGATATGACCTGCTGCGTTTCGTCAAAGAAGGCGTGGGCGAAAATTTGGTAGTGCGTGATGTAATGCATCCCGCGCTAACCATTGACCGTCAGGCCAGCCTGCGAGAAGCCGCCGACATGATGATCCAAAATCATCATCACCGACTCGTGGTGGTTGATAAAGACGATCCCGACTCATTCCCCATCGGAGCCATCTCCACTTTTGATATTGTGGCAGAAATGGCGCGGGCTGATTCTGTTTGGCAGAAATAATTTTATAACCACAAAGGAGACAAAGGGTCACAAAGGAAAACCAAAACCCTTTCTCTCCCTTTGTGTACCTTTGTGACCCTTCGTGGTAATAGATTTTCAAGGAGACAATGTACATGTCAGAATTTCCAACACAAGCACAAGTTGTAATCATCGGCGGCGGCGTAGGCGGAGCAAGCATCGCATATCATCTCACATTGATGGGCTGGAAAGATGTTGTTATTTTGGAGAAGCACGAAATCACATCCGGCTCAACCTGGCACTCGGCGGGGCTGGTTGGTCAAATGCGATCAGATGCAAATCTCACGCGCATGATGCATTACAGCACCGACCTGTACCGCAAGCTCAAAGCCGAAACAGGACAAGATACGTCATGGCGTGAAGTCGGCGGGATTCGTCTCGCCTGCTCGCCCGAACGCATGGAAGAAACCAAACGTTTGGTCGGCATGGCGCGTTCCTTCGGCGTACCGATGGAATTGATCTCGCCCAAACAAGCGCAGGACATGTTCCCACTCATGTCACTGGAAGGCGTACTTGGCGCGGCCTACACCCCCAATGACGGCAGCATTGACCCGACAGGATTAACCAACGCGCTAATTATCGGCGCAAAGAATCGCGGCGCAAGAGTTTTTACAGATACAGCCGTTGAAAGTATTACCCTCACCAATGGCCGTGTTAGTGATGTGGGTACCAGCAAAGGCACGATCAAAACAGAAATCGTGGTCAATGCCTCAGGCATGTGGGGGCGTGAAATCGGCAAAATGGTCGGGTTGAACCTGCCTGTTGTGCCGATGGCGCATCTCTACATTATGACCAAGCCCATCGAAGGCGTAACCCATAAATTCCCAAATCTGCGCGACCCTGATTTATTAGTCTATTGGCGCGAAGAAGTTGGCGGATTGATCACAGGCGGATACGAACGTCAGCCCGCGACCTTCGGCATGAACGGCATTCCAAAGGATTTCAAATTCCAATTGTTGCCGCCAGATTGGGAACGCTTTACCCCATTAATGGAAAATTCCATTCGGCGCGTGCCTGCTATTGAAGATGCTGAAGTAATAAAATTATTGAACGGCCCCGAAGGCTTCACACCCGACGGCGAATTTTTACTCGGCCCCACAACGGTCAAAGGTTTCTGGGTGGCATGTGCCTTCTGTGCGCATGGACTTGCGGGCGCGGGCGGCATCGGCAAAGTGATGGCCGAGTGGATCATTGACGGCAGTCCCGAATGGGATATGTGGCGTCTGGATGTGCGCCGCTTTGGGCCAAACTACAACAGCATTAATTACACCGTAGCGCGCACCTTTGAAACGTACACACAATATTATGACATTCACTATCCCGGCGAAGAAAGAATGTCGAAGCGCAACGTGCGCACCTCCCCCACTTATTATCGTCTGCGCGATCTCGGCTGTCATTTCGGCGAGAAGATGGGCTGGGAACGCCCGAACTGGTTTAAGAAATACGAAGAACTCGCCACGCACGGTCACGAACCAAAAGGCTGGGCGCGCCACAACTGGTCACGCGCCATCGGGCACGAACATTTGATGACGCGCGAGAACGCGGGTCTCTTCGATGAAACTTCATTCAACAAATTTGAAGTACGCGGCCCCGGCGCGTTGAATTTCCTCAATACGGTTTGCTCAAATCAAATTGATGTGCCTGTGGGCAACCTGGTCTATACCCAATGTCTCAACAAACGCGGCGGCATTGAATGTGATTTCACGGTCACGCGCCTTGCGGAAGATCGCTTCTTCATTGTGACGGGCACGGCTTTCGGTCAGCATGATATGTCGTGGCTGTCACTTAACATGCCAGAAGATGGCTCCGTCACACTTGAGGATGTCGGCTCGGCGTACGCTTGTATCGGCATGTGGGGGCCAAAGGCGCGCACCATTTTGGAAAAAGTCACATCGGATGATGTCTCGAATGCAGGATTCCCCTACATGACGAATCAACGCATCACCATTGGCGACATCCCAGTTCTCGCTTCGCGCGTAACGTATGTAGGAGAGCTGGGCTGGGAGTTTTACTGCCCGACGGAGTACGGTCTGCGACTCTGGGACACACTCTGGGAAGCAGGCGCGCCTGAAGGGATGGTGGCAGGCGGTTACAAAGCCATTGATACTTTACGCCTTGAAAAGGGTTATCGGTATTGGAGCGGAGAAATTTCCCCCGACTACACTCCCTATGAAGCAGGTCTTGGCTTCGCAGTAAAATTGGATAAAGAAAATTTCATCGGCAAGGATGCTTTAGTGAAACAAAAGGCTGAAGGTATTAAGCGCAAACTCTGCACCATCACACTGGCTGATGACCGCACCATTGTTCTGGGCAAGGAACCCATTCGCATTGGCGATACCATCGTCGGCTGGGTGGCTTCGGGCGGATTTGGATATTCGGTGAACAAGTCGATTGCGTATGCTTATTTACCGATGGAATACGCGAAGGCTGGAACAAAGTTACAGATTGAATGTTTCGGGGAGCAGGTCGGCGCGGAGGTGGCGCAGGCTGTGCTGTGGGACCCCAAATCGGAGAGAATTCGGCAATAATCGTTATCAATGGAGTGCGGACTTCAGTCTGCTATTGCCTAAAAAGCGGACTGAAGTCCGCGCTCCGCTAAACGAATAATGAATTCGTCAGTAAATAGAAACAGGTTCGAGATTAAGAAAGATGCGATGCACTTCATCCAAAAAATAAAATGGAGGCTGCCATTTCAAACAACGTGAAAGAAATTTTATAAGCAAGCAAAAATCCTACACTAATTTTAATTTGGAGATGATGCCATGTCAGTACTCGCAATTGATAAAGCCATTGATAAAGTTCCGTTCCTTGCAGATTCGAAGAATATCAAAAAGATTCCTTTGAGCGGCGGGATTACAAATTTGAATTTCAAGGTTGAAGCAGATGGGAGAGCGTATGTGATTCGGCTCGCTGGCGAAGGGACGGAGCAACTCGGTATTAAACGTGATGTGGAATACGCTGCGAATTACGCAGCGGGACAAATGGGGATCGCGCCTGAAGTTGTATATTTTATTGAGCCTGAGAATTACATCGTGACGCGCTTTATCACTGGCAAGCCGATTCCGCCTGATGTGATTAAAACTCCCGACTACCTTGCGCGGGTGGCAAAAAAGATTCGGCTCTTTCACAAACGCGGACCCAAGTTAAAAGGCGAGTTCAATGTCTTCCGCCGCGTTGAAATGCTGACAAAAATTTCAAAGAAAAACAACGCAAAATTTCCGCATGATTGGGATTGGATCATGCAGAAGATGAAGGAAGTGGAGAAGGCGCTGGCAAAAGACCCGTACATACCGACTCCCACGCATAATGACCTGCTGAATTTAAACTGGCTTGAGGAAGATGTGCCTGGTGACATCGGCGAGATTCGTCTGCTTGATTGGGAATACGCGGGCATGGGCGATATTTTCTTTGACCTCGGCAATTTCTCGCATCATCATCGTTTGAATGAAGAGCAGGTCGATAACTTCCTGTATGAATATTTCGGAGAAGTGACAGATAAGCAATATGCGCGTTTACGCTTAATGTGGCCGATGTCTGAATTGCACGAATCCATGTGGGGCACGACACAAACAGGCATTTCCAAACTGGAAGAGGATTTTCAGGGATACGCAGATTTGTGGTTTGCGCGCTTCCGCCAGCATGTAACGGATTATCGCTGGGATCAGTGGCTGAAGGATGTAGGGAAGAAAAAAGGATGAAGGCAAAAAAAGGATGAAGGATAAATTATGAAGGATGAATAAGTTCAAGGTCAAAAGTTGAGCGTCAAAAGTTTTTAATCATTAGTAAATAAAGGTGAAAATGAATGGATTTTTTTGTACTCTTCATCCTTCATCCTTCATATTTCATCCTTTTATAAAAAGGAGAAAGACATGTCTATCGTAAATGCAAAAGAAATCATGATCGATGCAGCAAAGAACGGCTGGGCGGTCGGCGCATTCAATGTGACAGACCTGCTGCAATTTGAAGCGGTGATTGATGCGGCGATTGAGAAGAAAGCGCCAGTTATCGTTCAAACTTCGGTCAAGCCGTCACAATTTTTAGGGACGGATATGATGGTGGCGATTTATCGTCAACTTGCCGAATCTGCACCTGTACCTGTGTGCTTGCACCTCGACCATTGCACCACTATTGATTACTGCAAGAAATGCTCGGATGCGGGTTACACCAACATCATGATTGATGCTTCCAAACAGTCTTACGAAGAGAATATCCGCCAGACCAAGGAAGTTGTAGATTACGCTCACAGCGTTGGCAATATCTCGGTGGAAGGTGAACTGGGAACTGTAGGCGGCGTGGAAGACCAGGTTATTGTTGCAGAAGATGAAGCGCAGTTGGCAAATCCGAAGCAATCGGTTGAATTCGTCGAGCGCACTGGTGTGGATATTTTCGCGCCTGCCATTGGTACAGCCCATGGCGTGTACAAGGTCAAGAATCCGAAAATCGATTTCGAACGCATGGCTATCATCCATAAGATGTTGAACAGTGACGGCATCAAGACTCCGCTCGTGGTTCATGGTGGGACTGGGCTGCCCGATGACTATATTGTCAAATTGCTGGCAGCGGGTGGCGCGAAGTTCAATGTATCGACAGAATTGAAGCGCACCTTGATCGATGCAAAATGGGAATATTTGTCAGCTCATCGTGATGAGTATGATCCCGGCAAACTGGATGTCTTCGTCCGCGATGCGACCCGCAAAGCCGTAATGCACTGGATGGACAAGTTGGGTTGTAATGGTAAGGCGTAGGGATTGGTAATTAGGTAATTGGTAATTGGTGGTTGTGTTCAGTCTGTGTTGAGGCCACTGTATCATTAAAAAATTAAGGAGTTTTAGAGCATGAAAAAAATTGAAGAATATTACGCCCCGTGGGTGAAGGGCATCCCGATGTATATTTCGGATCATATTGAAAAGGCATGGAGAGATCCTTCATTGCATCGCATGATGTCCAATGAGAATCCGCTGCCACCATCTGAAAAAGTTTTGGAAGCCATGTTCAAATATGCAAAGATGGCGAATCGTTATCCCGATCAGGGCTTGGTTGTGCGCAGCAAGATTGCTGAAATGAACAATGTCGATGGTCCCGGTAACGTGATGATCGGCAACGGCTCCAGCGAAGTGTATGACAACATCTTCCGCATGTTCATTGAACCCGGTGACGAAGTCATTCAACATACACCCTGCTTCGGCATTTATGGGTTACGCGGAACTTTGCTCGGCGCGAAAATGGTCTCTGTGCCGATGATCTATAAGGATCATCTCATGCACTACGATCCTGATTCCATTATTAAAGCAGTCACTGATAAAACAAAAATTATCGTAGTCGCAAATCCAAACAACCCAACTGGCAATTATATGGATGCCGAACATTTCATCACCATCGCCGAATTGGGCATTCCTTTCGTCATTGACGAAGCCTATATGGAATATGCAGGACTCGGAATGTCTCAGGTGCAGTTGACCAAGAAATACAAGAATGTATTAATCACCCGCACACTTTCCAAAGCCTATGGTCTCGCGGGGATGCGCTTCGGGTACACCATCGCGGACAAGGAAGTCATTGACCAGATCGCCGGTTCACTCCTTCCCTGGAACGTGGGGACTATTCCCATGTGGGCAGCGCTCGCCGCTTTTGAAGATACGGAAGGACTCGCAGAACGCGTCAAGTTCAACAATGACGCAGTCTCATTCATTTCCGAATCCTTGAGCGTAATCCCTGGTTTTTATGTGATGCCGTCCAAAGCCAACTACATCCTTTTTGACTGCGGTGAGACTGGCAAGACCGGCGCGCAAGTTCTCGCTTATGCAGAAACCAAGGGCATCATCCTGCGCGGCGAAAGCAAGAAATACGGTTCCGACGGCTGGTTCCGTGTGACCATCGGTTCGACAGAAGAGAATAAATTATTCGTAGATACTGTCCTTGAGTTCTTCGGGATGAAGAAATAAAAACCTATTAACCACAAAGGACACTAAGGAACACGAAGGAAGACCAATTAAAAGATTTTCCCTTTGTGTACTTCGTGTCCTTCGTGTTTAAATCTTTTCTCTTGAATGGAGGAAATAATGTCAAAAATTAAAGCAGTATTCTTTGATCAAGACGGCGTGATCATCGACACCGAACGGGATGGTCACCGCGTATCATTCAACATGACCTTCAAGGAATTCGGTTTCACTGACGAATGGGACGTGGAGTATTATCACGAACTTCTTCAAGTGGGCGGCGGCAAGGAACGCATGAAACAGCATTGGAAGACCAAAGGGTTTTCCAAGCCCATGACCGAAGAAGAAATCGATAATCTCGTCAAGGAAATGCATAAGCGTAAGACCGCTCTGTTCGTGGAACTGATCGAGACAGGCAAACTCCCCCTCCGCCCGGGCATTCATCGGTTTATGAAAGAAGCGATGGATGCGGGTCTCAAACTCGCCATCTGCACTACGTCTAATGAGCAGGCTGCGAAAGCCATTACGGAAGGTCCGCTTGCAGACATCAAATTTGAAGTTGTGCTTGCAGGCGATGTCGTTGAGAAAAAGAAGCCAGACCCTGCAATTTATAATCTGGCGCTCTCAAAACTTGGGTTAACACCCGACGAAGTGATCGTAGTGGAAGACTCCAAAAATGGACTCGCCGCTGGAAAAGCATCAGGCGCGAAAGTGATCGTCACCACCAATCATTACACTGAAAAAGAAGATGTCAGCGCGGGTGATGTGATCGTCTCTTGTTTAGGCGATGCCGATGGTGAAAAAGCAGAACTCCGCAAAGGTGACATTAAAGGCTTCGAGGGCATTGTCCATGTGAAGCAATTGATGGAATTATTCGGATAAATAAGTTGCAGGATAAAATATAAATAGTCGCAGGTCGAAAGTCAAAGGTCAATGCCCTCGACTTTCGACCTTTGACTTTCGACAAGGAGTATGCATGGATGAATTACTCGATATCGTAAATGACGAAGATATCGTTACAGAACAACAAATGCGATCCACTGTCCACGAGCTTGGCTTGCAGCATCGCGGTGTACATGTATTTCTATTTACGCAGGATGGAAAACTACTCGTACAAAAAAGAAGCGCAGATCGTACCGCTTCTCCATCCATGTTGGATTGCTCGATCTCGGAGCATGTCAAAGCTGGGGAAAGCTATTTTGATGCAGCCCTGCGCGGCATGAAAGAAGAAATGGGCGTGGGTGGAATTGAAATAAAACCTCTTGTAAAATTTAGAATGAGCTATGGCGTAAACGACAATGAAATCAGCATACTTTATGAAGGCGTAGTCGACCCCGACAAAGTAATTTTTGATCCTGTCGAAATTGAAGAAGTACATTATTACAGCGTTGATCAATTACAGGAAATGGTCAAAGACGGCCATATAAAATTCTGCGGGTGGTTTGTGGAATTACTAAACTGGTATACAGAAAAACCAGCAAAAATGGATTTTATTTTTCACTCATAAAACTTATATCAAAGGATCTTCATGAAAATTCGAGGAATTTTATTTTGTGCAGCAGCCCTGCTCGTTATCGTTGCATGTGGTTTTGAACAAGAAACAACCAACGCTCAAAACATTCCCACAACATCCTCTTCTGAAACGAACGCGGACTACAGCAAAGCCAATCAGCAAGTTGACGATTTCTTTGCAGGGTTCACAGGCGCTGATACGCCCGGCGGAGCAGTCATTGTTTTACAGGATGGCGCAATCCTGTATCAATCTGCGTATGGGGTTGCAAATCTCGAAGACGGCACTCCCCTCACCACGGATCATATCTTTCATATTGCCTCAGTCGGAAAACAAATGACAGCGCTTGGCATTATGATTTTGGCAGATGAAGGAAAATTAAACTACGATGACCCCGCAGGAAATTATGTTCCTGAAGTAAAACACTTCGGCAATGACTTCACCATCCGCCGCCTGCTGACGCACACATCCGGCCTGCCCGATTATGACGGCGATATTATGGACGCGTTATACGCCCGCTCAGATACGCCCACAAACGAAGACCTGGCCGCTGCCCTTTCCGAGATGGAAGAGTTGCCCACCGCGCCCGGCGAAGCATTTGAATACAGCAACCCCGGCTATGATCTGCTCGCTGTTGTCATTGAACGCACCTCGGGGCAGGATTTTCCACAGTTTATGCAAACCCACATATTTGACCCTTTGCGTATGCAGCATACTTTCTCGCTTCCCAATGCATCGCGCCGCGCCAACCCAATGGTGGCTATCAGTTACACAGGCGAAAATGGCGCACCAGAAGCCTATCCATATGATGATCTTGATAACCTATATGGCTCAGGCTCCATTTATACAACCGTTGGTGATATGGCGCTTTATGATGAGGCGCTTTATACAAATCAGCTAGTATCGCAAACCACACTTAAAAATGCTTTTCAAGCTGTTGAGTTAAATGATGGAAGCAGTGAGCCTTACGGCTTCGGCTGGGAACTGGAAGAATGGAACAGCGAAACCTATGTGGCACACTCTGGCGCCTGGCTGGGTTTTAATTCCGATTATGTGCGTTTCCCTGAGCGGCACTTTTCAGTGATCGTTCTGCTCAATCGTGATTATGAATATCCCGACGATCCGCGCATCGCATTACAGATCGCCGAATTTTATGTACAGCAAAATAACTAACAGGATTGAAAGCACACCAGCAATCCATTACACGTATAATCGACTACATTAAAGAATCACCACCCACAAAAAAGAGGCCATACATGAGTAAAATTTTTTTCGATACAATCAAACAAGGAAATCTGGATGAAGTTCAGCGTCTCTTTTTCTTAAACCCCAGCTTGATCTATGAACAGGAAGATGGTCTCAGCCCGGTCATGATCGCAATGTACAGCCAGAAACCACAGATCGCTAATTTTCTCAGCGATAAAACAGGTTCGCTTAATATCTTCGAAGCTGCCACCACCGGAAAAACCAACCAGATCATCCGTCATCTTGCGCGAAATCCCCTGCTGGTTAATTCCTATTCTTGCGACGGATATCAACCCCTTGGACTGGCTAGTTTTTTTGGCCACTACGAAACCGCGGAATACCTTGTCAAAGCGGGCGCGCAAATCAACACCGCCGCGCATAACTCACTTGGGGTTACCCCCATTCAATCAGCCGCAGCGGCTGGACATGTAAAAATCGTTATCCTCCTGCTTAATAACAACGCCAACCCAAATGTTCGTGAAAATAACGGATTCACGCCCCTGCACGCAGCTGCCCAAAATGGAAATACCCAAATGATCCACTCACTCCTATTCAACGGCGCAGACCTAACCATCCGCAGCCATAGCGGAAAACTCCCCATCGATCTGGCTGTTGAGGCGGGCAATGATGAGGCCGCGACACTGCTCAAAGAGGGAATCACGCGTCGGTTTAGAGAGAACCGGATACCAATCGAAATCCGATAATATTTTCAGAAAGTCAATAAAGCAGCAACTTCCCAGAGATAAAGTCGTATATCTTCTTGGGAAGTTTTTTTGCCCAAGGAGAATCCATGAAAACGTCATACAAATTTCTTTCTATTTTTTCCCTGATAGCCCTTTTAACTCTCACCTTCACCACCCCCGCGCGCGCGTTCGATGGCCGCTCAGGGGAAAATATAGAGATCAAAGCCGGTGAAGTAATTGAAGACGATTTATACGTCACTGCAAACGAGTTTGTGCTTGAAGGAACTGTCAAAGGTGACCTGATCGTATTCGGCACAACAATTACCATCAACGGTACGGTCGAAGGCGATCTGATCGCCGCTGGGCAAAGTATCGTTATCAATGGCACGGTCACCGATGATGCTCGCATCGCGGGAGCAGAACTTCAAATCGGTAAAACCGCTCTCATCGGCGGAGACGTTATAGCCGCGGGCGCAAGCCTCGAAGCACAAGATGGCAGCGCCATCGCAGGCGAACTTGTGGTTGGCGCCGGGCAAGCTCTGCTGGAAGGCAGCATTATCGGTGACGTGCTCGCAGGTACGGGTTCATTAGAGTTAAACGGCGAATTTGGCGGGGATATCAGCGTGCAAGTCGGTGAACCCGGAGAAAGCGGTCCAGCCCCATCCATGTATATGCCGCAATCAGACATTAATTTCCCAAAGGTAAAACCTGGATTGAATATTGCAGAAGATGCAAAGATCAAAGGCAATCTTGAATACACCCAATCAAGAGATATTAAGATCCCCGCAAACACAGTAGCCGGGAAAATTACCCGCACTGAACCTGTGGTTGACTCTGCGGCGGTAGAACACAAACCTACTCCCATCCAAACCGCCACAAGCTGGACCTTTGACCTGCTGCGCACGATTGCCACATTAATTGTGTTTGGGTTGCTGTTAGGCTGGCTCGCACCCGCCTTCATGAAATCCCTTATGGAAAAAATGCAGTCTCAGCCAGTTGCTTCTCTCGGGTGGGGGCTGGTCGCTTACGCATACGCAGCATTTTTCTTCGCCATCCTGGTTATCATTGTCGCGATGGTTGCGGGCGCAATCCTCTTCGGTGTTCTAACACTGGGCGGAGTAAGCGGCACAATCATCTGGGTCGGCATCCTCGCCATCTTTACCATGATTATTGGTTTTATTCTCACCGTATTCCTCACCAAGATCATCGTGGCATGGCTGGGCGGCAAACTAATTCTTAGCCGTTTCAACCCCGCACTAGCTGAGCATAAAGTCTGGCCGCTGGTGATCGGTGTAGTGCTCATTGCTTTGTTACTTGCCCTGCCCTATGTGGGCTGGCTCTTCGGAATTATCGCCATGTTCATAGGCCTCGGCGCACTTTGGATCTGGGGACGCGAACTCATGCAGGTTCAAAAGACTGCGTAAGAAAAAATAATGCACTTAAAATAATAGACCGAGGACACGTGTCCTCGGTCTATTATTTAGACAATTCTAGTATAATTTCACCCATGTTAACTCCAGAGCAAATAGAAGCCAAACTCGACCGCATCCTTTTAAAGGTACAAAAGCCTGGTCGCTATGTCGGCGGTGAACTCAACAACACCATCAAAGATTGGGATAAAGTTCAGACCAAGGTCGCCTTCGTTTTCCCTGATATTTACGATATCGGCGTTTCAAATGTTGGATTAAAAATCCTCTACGACCAGATCAACCAACGGGATGACTCGCTTGCCGAACGCGCCTACGCGCCCTGGGTGGATATGGAAGCGCTGATGCGTGAGCACGAGATTCCGCTGTACACGCTCGAATCAAAACACCCTTTAGCCTGCTTCGACCTAATCGGCTTTACCCTGCCCTACGAGACTCTCTACACAAACACCCTCAACATTCTCGACCTCGCAGGCATCCCCGTCCGCTCAGCAGACCGTGACGAATCGCACCCGATCATCATTGCCGGTGGGCACTCCGCCACCAACCCCGAGCCGATGCACGCCTTCATAGATGCATTCGCAATTGGCGAAGGGGAAGAAGTCATTCACGATATAGTCAACACGATACAAAGAGTCAAAGGGCTTGCGCTGAGCCAGTCGAAGAGTCAAAAGTCAAAAGTCGATGGTGACCTTCGACCTTCGACCTTTGACCGTGAACTATTACTTCGTGAGCTGGCTCAAATCCCCGGCGTCTACGTTCCTAAATTTTACGAGACCACTTATCTTGAAGATGGAACCGTAGCCTATACCCAGCCAACCATTCCCGAAGCGCCCAAAATAGTAAACAAGCGCATCGCAGCCAAGTTACCGCCACCGCCCGTAAAATTTATCGTGCCTAATATTGAGATCGTTCACAACCGCGTCTCCGTGGAGATCATGCGTGGATGCACTCGCGGGTGTAGATTCTGTCAGGCAGGTATGATCACGCGTCCCGTTAGAGAAAGAAGCGTGCAAGAGGTAGTGGATGCCGCAGATGCGGCCATCCGTGCTACGGGGTTTGAAGAGCTTGCGCTCATGTCGCTTTCCTCCTCAGATTACACCTACATCAATGAATTGGTCGATGCGATCAGCAAACGTTTTGAAGGCCGCAAATTGATCGTCTCTCTGCCCTCTTTGCGTATCGAATCAGTTTCAGTAGATTTGATGGACAAACTAAAACAACACCGCTCCGGTGGATTCACACTGGCCCCTGAAGCCGCCAGTGAACGAATGCGCCGCATCATCAATAAATTTATTCCTGATGAAGAGATTATCAATACCACGCGCGATATTTACAGCCGCGGTTGGACAACCATTAAGTTGTATTTCATGATCGGGCATCCCAGTGAAACGCTTGAAGATGTGCAGGCCATTGTAGATTTATCCAAACTTGTGATTGCCGAAGGACGCAAAGTAGCAGGCTGGAAAGTAAAACTAAACGTCGGGGTAAGCACGTTTGTGCCCAAACCACAGACTCCCTTTCAATGGGTTTCATGCGATACAAGAGAAAATATTTTAGAAAAGCAGGCGCTGCTCAAACGTCAATTGCTCAAAGACAAAAACATTAAGCTGAGTTGGACAAAGCCCGAAGATACTTTGCTCGAAGCATGGCTCACACGCGGTGACAGAAAAATGGCCGAGGTCATTTACAGCGCGTGGAAGAATGGCGCAAAATTTGACGCCTGGGGCGACGAAGTCAAAATACAGGAGGCTTGGATGCCCGCCTTTGAAGAACACGGCCTTGACCCTGCGTTTTACACCCACCGCCAACGCGGTACAGATGAAGTCTTTCCGTGGGAACATATCACCGCTGCCGTGCGCAAGAATTTCCTGTTTCAAGATTTCCGCCAGTCACTTGAGGGGCAGATCCGTGTAGACTGCCGCTTAAATTGTTTCGCCTGCGGAATCCTGCCCACCTTCGCCAATCTACGCCGCGAGAACCCCGGCGAAGGCTGGAAGTGCCCGGATGTGAAAAGCCCAGGGAAATTAGTATCTATTGATCAAATACCTGTGGCAGGCGATTAAGAACCCAGTGGACAAAATTACATTTCTTCCGCGCCTACAGCGCGAGCGCGATAAATTTGAAATTCTCTTAAACCGAGTCGGTTTTACGCGCCAGATGACCATGAAGGGTGTTTTAGGCAGTTTATCGATCAAAGATCTACTGGCAGATGTTCTGACACGCGAGCAATTCATCGCCGACCGCTTAAATGAGATATTGCACGGGGAAGCCTATTGGACCAGCACCTCGCAAACCGCGCTGGAAAATTTTCGACACGATCACGGATATCCTGATTACGAATCACCGTTAATCGAAAAGGAAAAACTTGACCAGGTCGTAACCTATAAATATAAGAATATCGGCGTGGATGATATCGTTGAGCAGGAACTCGCTGCCTATACAAACATCGTCACTGCGCTCGAAAAACTATCACATGATCAATGTCTTGATAACGATCTTTTTCATCGTATCGCAGAACACACCTATAAATCATACCGTCGAACCAGTATTGAAATCAACCGCTGGCTAAAATCTATTGCATCGGAATCAAATTAATCATGCGAGCACGCATTACATTTACCAAACAAGGCGCACTGCGCTACACGGGTCATCTTGATCTGCACAGATTATGGGAACGCGCCATGCGCCGCGCAGAATTACCCATCAGCTATTCACTAGGATTTCACCCACAACCAAAGATCAGCCTCGCCGCCGCCCTGCCATTGGGGTTTTCCTCACGCGGTGAAGTGTTGGATGTGCGTCTCAACGAAGAGATCGCCGTGGATGAAATCGCAGCCCGCCTAAAAGACAATCTTCCGCCAGACATCCAGGTTACCCATATTGAAAATGTAAACGAGCGCGAACCCGCGCTGCAAACCCAGGTTGTCTCAGCGGCGTATGATATCCATTTGACCGAACCAGTGCTCGGGCCTGAGTTGACGCGCAAAGTGCAGGAAATGATGATGGCAGAAACACTTCCGCGTGAACGGCGCGGAAAAACTTACGACCTGCGTCCGCTAATTGAAATGTTGAGCGTAATCACAGAAGCCAATCGAGAAATTTGGCTGCGTATGACCCTTGCCGCGCGTGATGGCGCAACAGGCCGCCCTGAAGAAGTGTTGAGCGCATTGGGAATTGAGCCAGAATACACACGCGTTGAAAGAACCCGTTTGATTTTTCAGGGATAAAGCGTAAACAATTTACAGTAACAAATAATTTGGAGAAAAAATAATATGGCGCTGATCGTATCTTTATTCTTTGGTTTTGTCCCCATGTTTATTTTTGCCGCCTTTATCTACTGGCTTGATCGTTATGAAAAAGAACCCAAAGCCCTGCTGGGCGCGGCTTTCTTCTGGGGCGTAGCGATTGCCGCCGGCGGCGCATTCATTATCAACACTGCCTTCGGCTACGGAATCTATATTTTTACCGGCTCAGAAAGCGCGGCAGAACTTGGCACAACCTCCATCATTGCCCCGATCGTTGAAGAGCTTCTCAAAGGTCTCGCAGTGGCGCTTGTATTCTTTATATTTTACAAAGAGTTTGATTCCATTTTAGATGGCATCATCTACGGCGGCATCGTGGGGCTGGGTTTTGCCGCCACAGAAAACACGATCTATATCTATCGCAATGGATATCTTGACAGCGGTTGGGGCGGATTATTTCTGCTGGCTTTTATTCGTGTGATTCTTGTCGGCTGGATGCACGCCTTCTTCACCGCATTCACAGGTATTGGGTTTGCCATCGCGCGCATAAACAAAAACATAGTGGTCAGATTCATCGCTCCGCTGATGGGGTTGGTCATAGCGATTTCGATCCATGCCTTCCATAATACATTTGGCGGTCTCATTGGTGGTCTGGGCGGTTTGGTTGCGGGCACATTTATAGACTGGATCGGCTGGGCGCTTATGCTCGGCTTTATCTTCTGGATGATTAGCCATGAGCGCAACATTGTTAGAAATCAACTGCAAGCCGAAGTTATCTCCGGCTTGATCACGCACAAACAATATCAAAACGCGCTCTCACCGTGGAATCTAACCACAGCGGGGATAAGCGGAAAAACCACCGCCCGCTTCTATCAAGTCTGCGGCGAGTTGGCGCATAAGAAAGAACAAATATCAAAACACGGCGATGAAAACGGAAACACAGTAATCGTTGAGAAATTACGCGCCGAACTAGCTTCGCTTTCTCCACGGGCGAATTAATTCAACGCATCTTTCTTAACCTCAAGGCTGGTGACTGTTTCATCAGCCTTTTTCTTTCTTCGAGAAGATGACTCAGCCCCTATGGTAAAATTTGGCACATCGCCCTTGTAGCTCAGTGGATAGAGTATTGGCCTCCGAAGCCGAGGACCGCAGTTCGAGCCTGCGCAAGGGCACCAAAAAGAAACCGCTGTTCATTCAGCGGTTTCTTTTGTTTCTTCCCATCTCACACACTATATGGATTTTAGATACAATAGACACGTGTATCGGATCTATCTAATTTCCTCTTTGCTAGTTATGCTGATTATCTCTGCAAGTTGCAGCAATACAGCCGTTGCAGGTCAAACGGCAACTCCAAATTTTGCAACCGCTGTTTTGCCCTCCACGTCAACTCCCATTTCAGAGCCAACAACTGCTTATATTTCATCTACACCTATGGCAAATCAGGCTGCGGCGTTGACAGTGACTCCCGTTGAAGGGATAACCACCACACTAGTGAATGTGCGAGCAGAGCCATCCACTGCGAGCGAAATGCTGGGAATGATTAACCTATTTACCAAAATACAAATCACGGGGCAGGATGCCAGTGGGAGTTGGTATCAGCTCATGTATGCAGAATCCAAAAATGGAAATGGCTGGGTGCGAGCTGAGTACGTGCAGGTGGATGCTACAGCGCAGATATCCATCATCGGAGCAGAGGCAGGTTCAGGGTCGGCCGTGAGCGGGCTTGTCATCCAAAAAATAAATGTTCGCAAAGGTCCTGCCACCACATTTGAGTCGCTTGGAGTTTTAAGCCCAAACGATGTTGTCTTTATTACGGGCAAAGACCCCAGCAGTGCATGGATGCAAATTGAATTTGCGAATGCTCCTGAAGGAACTGGCTGGGTGGCATCAGAATTTTTGCAGGTGAGCCATGCCGACTCTTTGCCAACAATCGGCGAGGTAAAGCAAGTATTCGAAACTCCATCCGCTACTACGATACTGACGCCTGCAACATTCCAAACTGCATTGGAAGATGGTGATTCAATGCAAGCTCCATTAACGGCAGCTTTTTTTTCGCCAACAAATATCCGCGCAATACAGATCGAAGGCGATATTTCAGCGCCCGCTGGAGATACAAAAGACTGGGTGCAATTTTCCGCCGATGGCGGGGGGCTTGTCCTCGAAGTCTTATGTGCAAGTAATCTGCTGCAAGTGGAGTTGTGGAGTAACGAGGTGCGTGTTGACACATTCGCACTTCCTTGCGGAGATAAACATATATTGGTGATTACACCAAACAGCAACTATCTTTTAAGTCTTTCTGCATTGAACCTGAGCGAAACTCAACACATAAACTATATTTTCAACCTGGAGATTTCCCACTAAATGAAACCGTTAAGCAAGATTGAAGATTTGAAATCGCGTCCTGATGTTATTCGATCAAAAAGATTATTTGGGCTTTTGTATGGACTGACCGCAGGGCTTGCCTTCGCAATCTCTTCCTGGGGCTGGGATGGGTATTTGCTAAGCACTGCTCATGGATACTTCCCGTGGGTAAAACTGGTTGCAGGCGCAATCCTGTGCGGCGGATTTGGCGGAATGGCGGGGTGGCTGACCGAGAGATTTGAAAGTGGGTTTCTTGGGCTTTTTTTATGGCTGCTTTCTGCATTATTTTTTGCATGGACGACCTTTGCAATTCCATTGCAAGTCACCCCACTTATCGTTTCGTCAATTGACCCACAATTGGGACAATTGTTGAACTACGGGCAGGATATTGGGTATACAGTCCGCTTTGGTGTTGCGCTCGCATGGATCCTTCCATTTACCCTCCTCATTGGAGTGGCGCAACTCCCCATAGTAGAACCAGCTGTGTTTGCCACTTCCTTTTTCGGAAAACTATTGCCGCTCATCTACTGTATTATTGTAATGGGCATAGCCGGAATCACCACCGATAACCTGATCAATATGAGCCTTCGAACCGCAGTAGTAGCCATGGATAGAACAATTCAGTTTGTTGTAGATAATAAAGATAACGAAAATATAGATAAAGCGCTCTCCCGTAAAATGTACACGGCCTCACTGCGAAACGTAAAGGACTTGGTCGGGGAATCAAGGCTTTTATTTGTAGGCAGCTATGACGAATATCTGGGTGATATTCATGTCCTGGTAAAATTTAGCGACCAATGGATAGAATGTAACGTTGTTTATGGTCAACCTGTAAATTGCAAAATACCCGCAGAAAAATAAGGCGGCAATCACGTTATAGCGGCTAACTTGCTCGTTATGCGCATCCCTCACCAACTATTCAAGATTATTATTGCAAAAAGCGGGGCTAAAATTCGGAAATTTAGCCCGCTTTTTGATTGTGACATACTTGTGTCTAATTGTACAAAATCTAAAATTATGGTAGAGTTGTGCATAAATTTCACAAACGCGAGGGCAAAGTATGAACGCAGAAAAAATCCCCGATATTATCATTGGCCGGCTGCCAGTATACCTGCGTGCATTACAACGCATGGCCGACAACGGTCTAAAAACTACTTCTTCACAGGAACTTGGCGAGCATGTGGGTATCTCAGCCGCACAAATTCGAAAAGACATCTCACAGTTTGGTGAATTTGGAAAGCAAGGCACGGGTTATTCCATCGCGTACCTACTCGACAAACTACGCGAAATCCTAAAAGTAGACCGCAAATGGGATGTTGTCTTAATCGGCGCAGGTGATATGGGCCACGCGCTTGCAAAATATCAGGGCTTTGCCAATCGCGGCTTTCATATTGTCATGATTTTTGACAACGACAAGGAAAAAGTTGGTCAGAAAATTGATCAATTCGTGATTGAAGATACTGATAAAATGATCGAACGTGTGAAAGAGGCTGGGGTTAAAATTGCCATGCTCACGGTCCCAGCATCTGCTGCGCAAAGTGTAGCCGAAAAACTCATGCAGGCAGGCGTAAAAGCATTTCTAAACTACGCCCCCATCAGCCTCAATGTACCCGGCAATGTCAAAGTGCAGCATATTGATCCAGCCACCCACTTGCAACGTATGACCTATTATTTGTAAAATACAAAAACTTTGTTTACTTACCCGACTCATTCGGATTTTGAGTCGGGTATATTTTTTAAATAAATGGATGACTCTTCGCCTCAACATTTTTCTGCTCTTATACCGCATCCTCCCACCCCCAAGCCTGCTCTCGTCCGAAAAATTGGATTTACACTTTGAATGAAATTCACCAAAAACCGCTGCCTTAACTAAAAAAATGACTTCTAAAACAGAAGTCATTTCGGGGAAGTCTCTTTTTATACCTGTGGCAAGTTCCTGCGGATTACATTTAACATCGTGAAACTCTTTACAGCGCCTTGCACCACGCACGTCAACGGATTATCTACAAGATAAGCAGGAATGCCAAGCGACTTGGTCAAGAGTTTATCAACTCCACGCAAGAGCGCACCGCCGCCGCAGAGAGCCACACCGCGATCAATAATATCGGAAACCAACTCAGGCGGGGTTTTTTCAAGTACTTTGCGGCCCGTTTCGACAATCTGTTTCAACGGTTCCTGCAACGCCTCGACGATTTCACCCGTAGTCAATGTAACAGGGCGCGGCAAACCAGTTACCTGATCCTGTCCCTGCACTTCCATACTGTTTTCTGTATCCTGCGGAACCGCAGCGCCAATGCGAATCTTTAACTGCTCGGCTGTCCCCTGCCCAATGATGACACCATACTTACGGCGCACATAATTGACAATGGCTTCATCCAGATCCATACCTCCAGCGCGAAGTGTATCCGCGGCAACAATGCCATACATCGCCATCACAGCAGCTTCAGTGCAGCCGCCGCCAAGACTGATAATCATATTCCCTGACGGAGAATTGATCGGCAAATCAATGCCAATCGCTGCCGCCAAAGGTTGTTGGATAAGAAACGCTTCACGGCTTCCCGCTTCCATGACAGCTTCATAAACCGCCCGTCGCTCCACGCTGGTAACCCCATAAGGCACAGAGATCATCACTCGCGGGCGGAAGATGCGCATGGAACCGCTCACACGCTGCAATAGATATTGCAATAAAGTTTCTGTAATTTCGTAATCAGCGATCACACCATTTCGAAGCGGACGTGCAACTTCAATGCTGTCTGGAACTTTCCCAAACATGTCACGCGCTTCGAGACCTGCCGCCACCATTTTCTGGTCATCCACATCAATGGCGACAATTGTCGGCTCTTCCAATAGCACTTGCGAGCTATCAGCGAGACGAGTGAACATTGTACCCAGGTCAATACCCAGGTCTTTGGAAAACATAGCCACTGAGGTTTATTGTTCCGAATAGGGCGAGCGAGTATTCTTGCTGTAACGACGGACTGCATCAAGACGCAAGTTTGACTTGCGTAAAGCGGCTTCCATTGCAAGATAGGAGTCGGTGTCTGCGGGGACACCTTTGGCCAGCGCTTCTTCGGCACGGGAACGTGCTGCATCTGCGCGAGCTATATCGATTTCAGCTACATTTTCTGCAGCATCTGCCAGAACAGTAACGATGTCGGGCTGAACTTCAGCAACACCGCCTGCTACTGTAAAAACTTCTTCCTTGCCGCCTTTGCGGACTTTGATTATGCCAAATTTCAAGGTGGTAAGCACAGGGGCATGTTTTGGAAGAATGCCCATCTCCCCAGCCGCGCCGGGGAGAACAACAATATCCACATCACCTGCGAATACAGTGCGGTCTTGGGAAACAATTTCACAACGAATGGTCATAGAAAACCTTTAGTATTGGGGATTGGTAATTACGAATGACCCATCTCCAATATCCAATTACGCTTTCGCCAGTTTCTCGGCGCGTTCGCGGACATCCTGCATCGTGCCCGCCATCATAAATGCCTGTTCGGGAAGATCATCACACTTGCCGTCAAGAATTTCACGGAAGCCGCTGACAGTTTCCTTAAGCGGCACATAGCGTCCGTCAATACCTGTGAAGCGTTCAGCCACATAGAATGGCTGGGAGAAGAAGCGTTCAATCTTGCGCGCGCGCGAGACGATGAGTTTGTCGTCTTCGGAGAGTTCATCAATACCGAGAATGGCGATGATATCCTGCAAATCTTTATAGCGCTGCAACATACGCTGCACTTCACGCGCTGTTCGGTAGTGGACTTCTCCAACGATGTTAGGATCAAGAATTCGGGAGGTGGAAGCGAGCGGATCCACTGCGGGGTAAATACCCTTTTCTACAATGGAACGTTCGAGAGCGATGGTCGCATCCAAATGTGTAAAGGTCGCAACAGGAGCAGGATCAGAGTAGTCATCGGCAGGAACATAAATCGCCTGCATGGAAGTGATGGAGCCGGTGCGAGTGGATGTAATACGTTCCTGTAACTCACCCATTTCAGTCGCAAGCGTTGGCTGATAACCTACAGCAGAAGGCATACGACCAAGGAGCGCGGACACTTCGGAACCAGACATGGTGAAGCGGAAGATGTTGTCAATAAAGAGCAGAACATCCTTGCCCTGATCGCGGAAGTATTCAGCCATGGAAAGCGCAGAGAGCGCCACGCGCAGGCGTACGCCGGAAGGTTCGTTCATTTGGCCATAGACCATGACGGTATCTTTCATAACGCCGGATTCGAGCATTTCACGATAAAGTTGTGTACCTTCGCGGGTTCGTTCGCCTACACCTGCGAATACAGAGTTACCTTCATGTTCTGTTGCAACCGAGCGAATGAGTTCCATGATGATAACGGTCTTGCCTGTACCTGCGCCGCCGAAGATGCCGGTCTTGCCGCCTTTGGTGAAGGGAGCGATCAAGTCTACAACTTTTACGCCTGTTTCGAAAACTTCCACGCGAGTAGATTGCTCTTCGAACGAAGGGGCGGAACGGTGAATTGGATAATAAGAAGTGGCGTTGACCGGGCCTTTCTCATCCACTGGCTGACCAAGCACATTGAAAATGCGACCCAATGTGGAAGGTCCGACGGGAACCATAATCGGTGCGCCCGTAGCAATGGCTGGAAGGCCACGTTGTAGACCATCTGTTGTATCCATGGATACTGTGCGCACCCAGTTGTTGCCAAGATGTTTTTGTACTTCAAGCACGAGGGGATTTTTTCCCTCACGTTCCACGGTGATCGCTTCGAAAAGCCCGGGGATGTTTCCTTCAGAGAATTCAACATCCACCACACCACCAAGAATTTGTACGACACGGCCGATTGAGTTTGCCATGATTTCCTCCAGTTATTTCGCGGCCAGCGCTTCAGCGCCGCCCACAATGTCTAAGATATCGTTCGTAATGCCTTGCTGACGAACTTTGTTATAGGCCAATTGCAAAGCGTTGACTAATTCTTTTGCGTTATCGGTGGCGTTACGCATGGCAATCATACGAGCAGCATGTTCACTGGCTTGTGATTCCAAGACTGCCTGATACACCTGTAAAGCAGTAAAGCGTGGAATAATCTCATCAAGGATCACCCGCATATCAGGTTCATATTCATACGCCGCAGACGGGCCTGTGGATTTATGTTCAAAATCCATTATACGGCCCTCTCCATCCAGTTCAAGCGGAAGGAGTTTCTTAACCGTTGTGACCTGACGCCCCATATTGATGAAGTTGGTGTAGACGAGAAACACCTCATCCACTGCGCCCGTGTTGAATTCTTCAACCGCAAGGCGGCCAACTGCAGAAACATCGGAAAAACTTGGCGCGGCGGGCAGATTGCTGAAATCAGCAATGACCTTTTTACCGCGGCGGATCAGCAAATCGCGGCCTTTACGGCCAACCGCTATATATTTAACAGGAGCAGCATTCGAGTCAAAACGCTGAGACGTAAAACGAATCACATTGGAATTGTATGCGCCCGCGAGTCCGCGATCACCTGTAATTACAATCACCAAAGTATTATTCACTGATTTACGTTTCGCCAAAAGCGGATGCAGGCTGTCACGTCCCGGTTGTTCGGCAACGTGTCGTAATACCTGCCAGGCTTTTGTCGCATAGGAACGAGTCGCCGTCACCGCATTAACTGCCTTGCGGACTTTACTGGCGCTCACCGTTTCCAGTGCGCGTGTGACTTGCGAAATGTTTTTTACGCTCTTAATTCGGAGCCGCATTTCACGAGCGGAAGCCATAAGATTAGTCCTTTATTAGTAGGATAGCCTAAGCTATCCAGCCGATGCGGAAAGCTTCGAGAGCTTTTACAAGTGCGGCGCGGTTATCGTCGGTAATGGCTTTCTTCGCAATAATATCCTTGCCAACTTCAGGGTAGGAAGTTGCCATAAAGCGGATGAGTTCTGTCTGCCACTGCGGCATTTTATCGAGAGGCACTCCATCAGCAAAACCGTTCGTGCCCGCAAAAAGCAAGATCACCTGATCTACAAGTTCAGCAGGTTGATACTGGGGCTGTTTGAGGATTTCCTGCATATGCTGACCACGGCTCAACTGTTGTTGAGTAGACTTATCAAGATCGGAAGCCATCAGTGCAAACGCGGCCAACTCACGATAAGCCGCCATATCAAGGCGCAAACGTCCAGCCACCTGTCTCATGGCTTTGGTTTGAGCGTCACCGCCTACGCGGGACACAGAGACACCTACGTTCACCGCAGGTCGAATGCCTGCATTGAACAGATTGCTCTCCAGGAATATCTGTCCATCAGTAATCGAAATTACGTTTGTGGGAATGTAGGCAGAAATATCGCCGAGCAAAGTCTCAATGATCGGTAAAGATGTGAGCGAACCACCGCTACCAGCAACTTTAATGATCTTGTGACTGTCTGCATCTGCCATGTGTTTGCGGGCTTCTTCGGCTTCATCTTTTGAGATAGGGCCCGTGTAAACTTTTCCATCCACGCCATCTTTTTCTGAAGCCATGGCGTCTTTGAAATCACTCTTTACGATGACATATTTATTAGCAAGGCGGGCGGAGCGTTCCAACAAGCGGGAATGCAGGTAGAACACATCACCAGGATACGCCTCACGTCCGGGCGGGCGGCGAAGAAGCAGAGAAACCTGACGATAGGCCCAGGCATGTTTGGAAAGGTCATCATAAATGATCAGCGCATCGCGCCCAGTCTCCATGAATTCTTCACCAATGGAAGTACCAGAATATGGAGCAATATATTGCAGCGCCGCAGATTCATCCGCAGCCGCAACAACAATAATCGTATGCTCCATCGCGCCAGCACGTTCAAGGATACCGAGTGTACGGGCAACAGCGGCTTTCTTCTGACCGATCGCCACATAGATACAAATCAGATCCTTGCCTCTTTGATTAATAATCGTATCGATTGCAATCGCTGTTTTCCCTGTCTGGCGGTCACCGATGATCAACTCACGCTGACCACGACCCACAGGAATCATCGCATCAATAGACTTAATACCTGTCTGCACAGGAGTATCCACATCCTGACGATAGACCACACCAGGAGCAATACGCTCCACTGGGCGAAAACCCGTGGTTGCAATGGGACCTTTGCCATCAATCGGCTCACCCAAGGCATTCACCACACGTCCGATCATGGCATCACCAACAGGCACAGAAGCAATGCGATTTGTACCGCGCACGGTCATACCTTCGACTATGCCGTCGTAGGCGCCCATCACAATCACACCCACACTATCTCTTTCAAGATTGAACGCCGTACCCATCACGCCATTGGAGAACTGCACAAGTTCCTGCGCTTTTACATTCGCAAGACCCTTCACACGGGCAATACCATCACCCGCCTCCAACACAACACCAATATCACTGATATTGAGTTCAGGATTAAAGCCTTCAATTTGTTTCTGCAAATCACTTGTGATTTGCTTAATCAAGTCTGACATTAGGTAGCCTCCACCAAAAAATTCTTATTAGGTACAAGAACCCGGATAAGGGCTTTATCCGGGTATATGTGTAGTTTCTTCAAGTACTTTTCTCATATTTTTGCTTCGTGAGTAAGAGTACAAGCGACCCAATAATACCTGAAAGGTCAGTGATTGTCTAGTTACAATCAAGCAGTACCTTAAGAAATGGCTCATACCCTTGTTATCTACACAACATATACTATACTAACGCCCGTCATTTCATCTAAAGGAGCAAAAATGCCAGAGTCTCTTGTTCGCGAAGAAGAAAAACCTCCCAGTCGCCATATGAAGCGTTATTGGAAAATAGCCATCCTTGCAAATATTAAAGATGACGACCACCCCAAACCCGAAGGCGTTCCACCAGACGCCTTCGCCGACTTTGATCATATCGAGACGATAGACTCGCTTCGCGCCGCGCTCGAAACGGATGGCCACTCAACGGTCTTTATCCAGGCTGACAGAGAACTCCCCTACGCTCTCAAAGAAGTTAAGCCTGATATCTGCTTCAACATCGCAGAAGGACTCGGCGGCGATGCACGCGAAGCCCAGGTGCCTGCCCTGCTCGAAATGCTCGGCATCCCCTACACAGGCTCACGCGTATTAACCAATGGTATCTCTCTCGATAAAACTCTTACCAAACGCATCTGGCGCGACCGCCGTTTACCCGTAGCCCCTTTTCAAGAATTCATCACCGGCGATGAAGCCCTGCGCGCAGAATTAAAATTTCCGCTCTTTGTCAAACCTGCACGTGAAGGCACAGGCATGGGTGTGGATATGAAAGCCATCGTCAACAACGAAAAAGAATTGCGTGAACGCGCAATGTATATCATCAACACCTACCAACAACCCGCGCTCGTAGAAACATTCCTGCCAGGCCGCGAATTTACCGTTGGCATTCTTGGCCGCCCAGATTCAAAACTCTACTCTCGTCATCCAGAATGGTATGAAAAAGACGGCTTCCACCGCTTTCCCATCCTTGAGCTGGATACCACCCGCTCAGTAACTCCCTGGGTGTACGGATTGGAAGCAAAATCAAAAGATGTCGGCGCGGATGGTTCACCCGGCTATTTTTGCCCCGCCGATATTGAACCTGAACTTGAAAAGAAATTAAAAAACTTCGCATTGCGCGCACATCAATTGCTTTACACCCTCGATGTCTCCCGCACAGACATTCGTTTAGACGAAGATGGCAACCCGCGCGTTATGGAAATCAACACCCTGCCCGGCCTCACGCCTGACTACAGCGACCTCTGCCTGCAAGCCAAAGCCGAGGGCATCCGATACGAAGACCTCGTGCTCGATATTCTCTACCTCGGCGCAAGCCGCTGGGGAATGTTGACACCGCGTGAATATGCCGCAGAATCGCAAAAGAAAAAATAAACTCTTCTATAATTAAAAATACCCCACACAATTTAGGTGTGGGGTATTTTTAATTGGCTTGATGTCAAAGCGTAATTTTCTTCTGGATGGATGCATATCTAGAAGTCAGATGAAACCACCAGGGCGACCACTTCACTTGCGTCTTTGCCCCGCGAATCACAGCCCGCATCTCTTCTGGACCTGTAAACTGGTCCAACAACAAGAGAGATCTGCCTACCTCGAAAGCAGCGTGCGCATCTGAGCCGACTGTCCCGGCGATATTGTGCTCGCGGGCAAACAACTCCGCCCGACGGTTGAAGCGCGGAAACATGCAGCGCGAGTTGTACACTTCAATCGCATCCACAAATGGCAGAATATCCAATAAATCATTTTCCTTCCAACCGCCTTCGCGCAACTCATCAAACGGATGCGAAACACTGATAAACGCGCCTTGTTCCTGTAATCGCCTGAGCGTTTCCTGTGGCGTAAGCCCGCGTGAAATTTCCTCCTGCACAAACGCGGCCAGGATTTCGCCTTTGGTGGTCATAATCTCTTCGCCGATAATGATGAGTTCCGGCGCAATTGCCTGCGCCTCGCGCGCGCCCGCAATTGAGTTGTGATCGGTTACCACCACACGATCAATCCCCTTGCGCCGCGCTGTTGTGACCAAGTCAACGGGGCGGGTCAGGGAATCTTTTGAAGCATTGGTATGGGTGTGAAATTCGAGTTTAATCATGGCATTTTTTTGACAAAGCATTTTGAAGAAGTATATACTGACTAGGCTTTATCGGTAATTAGGAAAAACGTCCCGAAGGTTGTCATTAACTCACCTTACGCAAAATTGTTTTCCGACCCTGAAAGGGTCAAATGATTAGATAATACCCACGGTCACAAATTGCGCTTTCCACCCTCTGAAAAAGCGCAATTTGTGACCGAGTGCGGTATAGTTTCAAGAGGCGATTAAAACCCAACCCCGAAGGGTGTCATAGGCTATAAAATCCCTGCCATCTGTTTCGACACGGTGAGCGAGAGACGAACCGTCAACACACCGCCTTCGGGATTTTGTTCTTTTGCTCACTATTTTCTAAAATCCTTTCACCCCTTCGGAGTTCAACTGCGTAAGGTGAGTCATTAAGTACTCAAATTACTCGAAACAAACCTTCGGGACGGTACTCGTATGTTATTTCTCATTATCGCTAAAATCCATACCCTTCTGAAAAAACTCCATTTCCCAAATACCCACTTTCCCAATTCTCTGATTTTGCTTTAGAATCAAATCAAGATGAGAAGAAACTTCGGTGGTGTTGGTGCATTTCTGCAAACCCCTATTGGTGTGGTGCTTTCCACCAATGCGGCATGGTATGTTGTGGCATGGCTGGCGGGGATTACCTATAGCTACCCTTATCATTATCTGGTAAATATTCTTCTACTGATTGTGGATCTGATCGTTGCCTATTATTTACTCGACCGTTTGCTCTATTTCTTCTCGCAGTTCGTTCTGCCCATTCAAAACCCAAAATACAGAAAAGAAATCTATTCGCGTGTTAAGAATTTTGAAACAGGCAATCGCGGACCGGCTTTGTTCATCAAAAATGGACGGGTGATCATGCATGAAGGGGAAGAAGATAAACATGGGCCGGGTGTAATTGTTTTGGATACGGCCAGCGCAGCCGTCTTGCGGACAGATACCGAGGTCAAAGATACGGTTGGGCCTGGGGTGGTGTTTACGAAAGCTTATAAGCATAATGATGAATTACGTAACGAATATATCGCAGGGAGTGTAGATCTACGGGCGCAGAGACAGTTTATCGGTCCGCTTGCGACCGACCTGCCCTTCGTCAAGCCTGCGTTGATTTCCCCCATCAAAGAGGGAGACGAAATAGATAGTCGCCGCCAACAAACCAAGGGCGCCACGCGTGACGGCTTCGATATCTCAGCTTCGATTAGCATAAAATTCAGCATCAAACGTCCGATTGAAAAAATAATTTCAGAAAGCGGTGTCAAATCGCAATATGGATTTGATGAGGAAGCGGTGCGCAACGCGATCACACGCGAGGTGATCCAACTTGGCGCTTCTGAAGACAGCAAAGTTCGTCTGGAATGGGATCAACTCCCGGCCCATTTGGTTGTGAATCTCTGGCGTGAATACATCCGTAAATTTAAACTGGGTGACCTGTTTACCCACAGTGGAATCAGCGGCTTACAGAGCATCGAAGAGATGATCAACAAACGCCTCAAGCAGCCGAATATAGAAGCGCTGGACGACACAGGCGCGCCAACCGGTGAATGGACAGACAGCCTTGAATTCAAGCAGCTGCAATTACGCGGACTCGAGATCATGGAAGTACGAATTCACAACGTACTCTTTGAAGCCTCGATTGAAGAACAGATCATCCAACAATGGAGCACCGAGTGGATGAAAATTGCGAAGAAGGAAGAAGATTATTTAAAAGACAAGGAATCGCTGATTGAAACTGCATCGCGCGATGAGGGCAGTAAAACATTTGCAAAGATCGCGGCCAAACAATTCAGCGGCAAGAAAGCCGCCACGCCCCAGCAAAATCCATTTAAGACGCTTCAATTGCTGATCCTGCCGCTTAAGGAATTTATCCTGAGTGAAAGCAATGCCAACAGTGATATGGAAAAAGAATTAAGAAAACTGGACGAGATTTGGAAATGGGTGCTGGATAATAGCTCTGACGGCGCGCCCCGCAGTACACCCAGCGGAGATAAGCCATGAGAAACGGAAAGCAGCTCGACGAATTCGCAGCCCAGCTTTTTGGTCTGGCCGATGCAAACGTGGAAATCAGGAAAAAATCGCGCGTCCTTGCTGGCGCGGCCATTTGGCTGCTCTTGAGCGGCTTTACCATGATTCTGACCATCGTCGGTGTGCAAGGCAATTACAGCAAGGTCGTTATTATTGGATTCAGTTTTCTAAAATATTTTCTGCTGTTGATCGCGGCCTATCGCCTGTCTAAAATAAAAGCGGCGCACTATCTCGAAGATGTGTACGAGTTGGATGATGAAGAACTCGCTTCCAAATTCATTGAAGAGATCGCCTTTGGATATGGCCGCAAAAAGATCACAATCGATGATGGTCAGATTTCTGAAGAAGATGAAATATCACCACTCATTTTAATTGGCGGACCAGGCTTGATTCAAGTTAATCTCGACAGCGTGGCGCTTATTGAAAGAGTGAATGGAAACCCTCAGGTGATCTCTCCGCGCAGTGAGGCCTGGAGACTCGGCCGATTTGATCGTGTGCGCGAGATCGGTGAATCTGATAAAGCGGGTGAACGCGAGTATGCCATCATCAACTTGCGCGACCAATTTGTAAGCGATATTTCTGTGCGCTCACGCACCAAAGACGGCATTCCGCTCGAAGCGCTGGATATTAAGATTCTCTTTAGTGTGCTGCGTAACACCGCAGGAGAAAGCAGTTCGTATTTATTTGATGAACAAGCCGTGCAGGCGTTGGTCTACAACCAGACCATCACCACGTCTGAAGCGCCCGAACTGCCGGGCGTCACATTTCCATGGGACAGCACGATCATTCCGCTGGTGGTTTCTGAGTTGGAAGAACTAATCAAATCACACACCTTGAGTGAAATTCTAGCCAGCGTCAGCCAAAAAGAAATGGACACGGCTTCAACCAACGACCAGACCATCGCACAAATGCGCGTCGAATTAACAGGGCAACAAAACCTGACTGGCGAGAAAGAAGAATCCGTTGCGCCGAATTTTGAATCGCGTTCCAAGATCACCGCGCAATTTTTCGAGAAAAAATTCAAAGAGAAAGCCGCCAGCCTCGGCGTTTCATTGCAATGGATCGACATCGGCACATGGCAGCTGCCCTCACATTTGCTCCACGATAAACTCAAGGAAGCGCAAAACCTTACACGCGAAAATGCAAAAAAACGCAGCGAAGTTGAGAAATCAAAAAAGATTCATGCAATGATAGAAGTTGTCAAACTGATCGACAATGTTGTCATCGCCAATTATGAAAAAGGCCACCAGCCGCATAAAGGCAGAGACGTGGAAAAAGACCTGCATGAATTGGGCGCCATCCTCGTGATGAACCCTGAATTAAAAACTCAATTTGCCCAGCGCGATGTCAGCAAAAAAGATGCGCTTAGCATCGCACAGGAAATCCTAAAATCATTCCGCAAGGAAATGATCGCAGCCAAAGCCTTGATCGAAAACGACAGCCGCTCTCTTGAAGAAAAACAAGCCGAGCTCGCCCAAATCGAAAAGGCGCTCTACGACATCTCCTATCTCACCCACCATTGGATAAAACCCGCATGAAACATCCTAATTTCAGCATTGCTCCCGAAATAAAAAAAGCGCTTGAACTTGGCGCGCCCATCGTGGCGCTTGAATCCACCGTCATCACACATGGGCTGCCCCGTCCTCAAAATTTGGAACTGGCACGCGACATGGAAAAACAGGTGCGCGACTCTGGAGCCATGCCTGCCACAGTCGCATTGCTGGATGGAAAAATCCGCATCGGACTCTCAGACGGAGAATTGATTCAGCTTGCTGAAACAGACTCTGTGCTGAAAGTGAGTCACCGTGATTTCGCCAGCGCGATTGTCAAAAAGTCACATGGCGGCACAACCGTGGCAGGCACGATGTTCGCCGCGCACATGGCAGGCATTAAAGTATTTGCCACAGGCGGCATCGGCGGCGTACACAAAGAATCGTCATTTGATATTTCAACCGATTTGCAGGCGCTGGCAAATATTCCGATGATCGTGGTCTGCGCCGGCGCAAAAGCAATTCTAGATTTGCCCGCCACATTGGAATATCTTGAAACGATGGGCGTGCCGGTCGTTGGTTATCAAACAGATGAGTTCCCCGCTTTCTATTCCCGTGAAAGCGGACTGAACGTGAGCGTGCGATTAGACTCTCCCAAAGCGATCACCGAGTTCGCCGAAGCCCATTGGAATCTTGGGATGCACAGCGCGGTTCTCGTGACGAACCCTGTCCCCGAAGCAGCAGCCATTTCACAGCTAGAGCTGGAACCGATGATTGCTCAAGCGTCGGCAGAGGCTATTCAGCAGGGAATCCACGGGCAGAAACTCACTCCATTTTTATTAAGTCGCATTAGTGAATTAAGCAAGGGGAAATCCTTACATACCAATCTGGCATTATTGTTAAATAATGCGCGCCTCGCCGCGCAAATTGCGGGAGAGATGGGCGCCAGAAAAAAAGTTTGGGCGATCTAAAGAAAAGGATGAATGATGAAAGATGAATTTACGCTTACCAGTACGATCCATGCCAAAGCAGAAAAAATCTATAAAGCCTATTTATCTTCCGAAGGTCACAGTGCGCTGACGGGCAGCCCCGCCAAAGTGGACGGCACCCTCAACGGTGACTTCACCGCCTGGGACGGTTACATTTGGGGTATGTTCTTGGAGTTGGAAGAAAATAAAAGAATCGTGCAAGCCTGGCGCACGGGTGAATTCCCTACCGAAGCGGAAGATTCGATTGTTGAAATTTTATTGGTAGAAGATCACGGCAAAACCAAAATCACGCTCCATCATTCCAACATCCCCGCAGGTCAGGCGGATGATTATAAAACAGGCTGGGAGGATTTTTATTTCAAGCCGATGCGGGCGTGGAGTGGGGAGTGATTGGGGATTGGGGATTGGTAATTGGTAGTTGGTAATTGGTGGTCTCGCGTGGACGGTGGCTTGAAGAAGGTACTGGAACCCGCGAGACTTTTTTATTTTTGATAAGACCTGACAGGTTTTATCAACACCTGATTCATTCACAACTTCTGCGCGGACAAAGGCACACGTTAAAATCAGTATCTCGGAAACCTGTCAGGTCTGGGCGGCGTACAAGTTTTCAAAACTACACAATTGCGAGTACAAGTGTTTATATGTTTTCATACATCTCCTTTTTTTATTCAAAATTTCCCGCCGTAGGCGGGAAATTAAGAACATAGTACACAGAACGCAGAATACACGCTTCGCGAACAGAAAACAAAATCATCCGTTGGGGAGGGACACAACCACACGAAAACCGAAATGGTTGTACCTAAGGAGCGCGGGGGGGCTGTCGCGGATCGAGACGCGAGCGTTGTCTTCATGGTGGTTCCACGAGCCGCCGCGCAGACCCAACATGTCATGGTCACTATCTCGATAATTTGCCTGCCATTCCCAAACATTGCCCGCCATATCCCAAATGCCGTTTGCGGCCCGCCCTAAAGGATACATGGATACAGGGGTCGTGCGGTTAATACTTTGGTCAACATTTGTGCGGCGTAAAATTTCGTCTTTATCTTTTGTTGTTTCGCCTTTCTTGTCCCAGGGATAACGATTATTTTCTTC
>Ga0105048_10000785_pt1 | contig 50115 bp, 32 predicted proteins | sample MAT05_FD_78382 | JGI IMG/M metagenome (GOLD analysis project Ga0105048, IMG submission 78382) | Freshwater microbial communities from Lake Fryxell liftoff mats and glacier meltwater in Antarctica - MAT-05 | ecosystem: Environmental > Aquatic > Freshwater > Ice > Liftoff microbial mat | place...
TGGCAACAGCATTTTCCCAACTAAATTTACCTAAGTAGGGTAATTCATAAGTTGTTCCTGCATTGGTTCCTGTAGCAATATGTCCAAAAGCACGACCCTCAGCACCTGACTCTTCACCATTCAAAAATATTCTATCTAGCGTTCCTAATCCAGTTGAATAATTGTAAAAAGCTGAAACCGCAGGCAAATCTGCAGAACAAAAACGGTTAAAAGATGAGGTAGTATCTTTATATGTTCCAGTTGCAGTTTTCCAAAGTTTAACATTTTTAATTAAATCGCTAGCACTCACAACACTTAAATCCGACTTATTTATTACCCACTTGGATACAAAAGAACCTTTTGAGCCATGTGCACGGGTAACACCTAAAGTGTTTCCAATTTCATGGTTAGCTAACACTGTAAATGTACCATTATTGTTATCGTAAGCTCCCAAACCATCTAGTAGTCCAACCATCTTATATGAACCAATTGAATCACCAACTGTCATTATAGATGTATGATATCCACCTGGTGTGGTAGATTCTAAATAAGGTGTTTTTGTGCTGCTCGGCCCGGTGAATCCTTGAGAAATAAGTGGAACAAATGTTTTAAGATTTGGAATCTTATTACTTCCTTTCAATCCATAAGTAACCACATGACTTGTAACAGTTGTTGCAATTGGAAGTCCATTTGCCAACGGACAAGTCTGTCCAAAATCATTATCATTGCCAACAGCAATCGTACTGTCGTTTATTATGGCTAAACCTTCAGCCTTATCAAGAGCTGGATCCCATCCATTTGCTAATAAATCCAAAAATAATTTCTTTCTAATTGGTATTACACCGACTGAAGCCATTCCAGTTGAATCAACAAGAGCTTCCAATGTTTTTCCACCATATAAAGCAGATGTTACATTTGTAGCACCATTAATATTAATCAAGTAAATATTTTTCTTGTCTGAGGTTCCTCTTAACGCTGCTTCAATAATTAAAAAAGTACTATCGTTTATGGCTGCCATGTCTCCAATTTTCCAATCTTGCGTTCTTAATTGATTGCTTCCAGAAGCTCCAATTACGCCATCATTCAAGTAAACAAACATTTTGGTGGCATTGGTAGCTGGGTCAATTTCTAGCATACGGTGAACTCTAGTAGCACTGCCAACGGCAGATGTAGGGTAAAACATTGGGCTTTGAATCATGGCGTATATTTTTCCGTTAGGCGTAATTGATAAGCCTTCGAAACCGCGGTTGTTCTTACGGTACTTAAAACACGAATCAATGTAAATATCTTGTGGTTCGGCTCCTGCTTGTTTAGCATAAGGTGTAAAGCGATTAATTACAACGCCATTAGGATCAAGTTTCCAGATAGTTGGTCCACCTTCTTCACAAATCCAAAAATTACCTTGTTTATCAACCACGATACCTTCAGGATCAGTGCCCCAAATGTCCTTAGAAACTGTTTTTAAATTAAACCTTGAACAAACTAGGACCGTGTCTACAGAAGGCACTTCAGTTGCTGTACTTCCAAAACCTGTAGGATTAATAAGACCTGTAGCTCCCGTTCCATCGGGGCGTTTAATGGTTATGCTCTTCAAAATTTCAACTGAATTACCTTTCAATCTTATCCTATAAATTTTAGGTGCGAAGGTTGGAAAAGAATACATTTTGTCGTAAGTTGGTCGGCAACCAGAAAGGTTGGCATTGCCACAATCCACATTTACTCCTCTATCAGATACCACCCAAAACTCAGTACCATTGGTTCCTGGAATTGGATACATTCCTGAAAAACCTCCTTCACGGAAAGTTACCCCCATAAAATTTCCAATGGTGGGTGATGATGTGTTTTGATAATCTTTGAGAAAAGTGATCTGCGCATTGGTTTCTGCAAAAAGCAGTAGGCAAATTCCTAATAATAATAGTTTAAATTTTTTCATATGAGTATTTATTACTTCCATGCAAAGGGAGTTTTCTTGCATTAACTTTGCTTAGAATGAATGTTAGGAAATGTTTAATTTAACTTTATCAACGTTAAATTTAAAACTCAATTTTAAAAACATTTTTACTGACCTTTAACAAATAAATTATTCTAACTACTTGATTTTAAAATAGTAACCATAAAACACAAATTGAAATGTTACTAGATTATTTCCCTAAGGTTAGCTATTTACTTACAAATGTTAATTGAGTATTAAGCTAATTCATATATCATTTTTTTTGCCTTACTTTGAATTTTACATTACTATGGTGCGCTGCTTCACTTTTAAAACATTTGTCTTTTTTGCCATCTTCCACCTTTCTATTTGGTATTCGAACCTAATTTTAGCTCAAGATTTTACTTCGAAAAAGTTTGGGATACAAACCGTAAAAAGCAATATTATTTACGGCATAGCTACCAATTATTTGGGCTCTAGCGATACCCTTAAACTCGACTTATACAAACCGTCCGGTAATGATAATATTCAACGGCCGCTTATAGTGCTAAACCACGGAGGTGCTTGGGTTGGAGGTGATAAAACAGAATCCGGCATAGTTGCCATGGCTAAAGAATTTGCCCAACGCGGCTATGTGGTTGCATCTGTTAATTACAGGCTTGGGACCCACAAAGCCAATTGGGCATTAACCCCTTTTCAAAAGGATGTAAACGCGGGATTTCATGCGGTTTATATTGCCGATTCAGCCGAAATTTTCAGAGCGAATTACCGCGCCATGCATGATTTAAAAGGGGCCATTCGATTCTTAAAAGCACGGCATGCTCTCGATTCAACTTGTTCAGAAGCTGTATTTGTCGGTGGCGAAAGTGCCGGCGGATTTAACGCCTTAAATGTTGCCTTCCTCGATTTAAACTCTGAAAAACCTGCTTCTTGCGATTCCATAAGTGATGTGCCTATGCCGCAAAGCAATTTACAGGATAACTATCCAGGAGGCAAGGTAACTTTAGCCCAACTTAAGCGCCCAAACCTTGGCTCGGTCGAAGGTTCTTTAAACCTCAATTCTTACAATGCAAAGGTTAAAGGCGTTATTAATATGTTCGGCGCTTTTCTTTCTGAAGCAGTTTCCAACAATTGGGTGCAAGGCAGCGATACGCCACTTGTTTACTTATTTCACCAATCTTGCGACGGAATTGTGCCTTGCAAAGCCGCCATCATTTTGTCTCCGCTTTCCGTAAACTGTAATTTGGGCTATACGCCATTTCATTACAAGTACCCTATAGCTTATGGATCTTGCGCTCTCAAAACGTATTTTAGCTCCGGTTCCCCTAAAATTAAACTTCTAAAAACCGAAATTTTCCCTTGCGACGATATTATCTTTCCCCTCGCCGATTGCATACGTTTTGCGCAAAACGGAAGTTATCATTATACCATAAATATTCCTCAACGTTGCGATAGCATAGCAAAATTCATCGCTGCCACAACTGTCAAAAGTGTTAAGAACTGCAATAATTCTGCGTCTATAAAAAAGATGAATAAAAATCAACCTCTTATATCTCCCAATCCAAATACCGGAACCTTTAAAATATCCGGAATAGATTCTCACAGAATTCAGCAAATCTCTATCACTGATGTCTTGGGCAGAACCGTTAATTTTGAATGGAAAAACTCCGATACTTTAACCATTTCTGACCCTTTCAATCACAACCTCGTTTTTGTTTCCATAACAAGCAACAATCAAACACAAGTAAACCGCATCATTCTAATAAATGAGGCGCGATAATTTTAAACATCTCTTTATTTTTGGGTGTTTCCCTTCGGGCCGGGCTTTCACTGCAATCTTTTCGCTCGTACCTCTCAAAAAGGATTTCCGTTACAATCCCTAACACTTCGTCTGCAGAAAAGGCTTTCCGTCTGCGAATTATAGTAAAACATTTAGCAGTGCAGTCATTGCGGGTATTCACTGCGTCATTGCGGGCTTTACCCAAAATTTCCTTTTAGGTTTGCTGATGTTCTTTTGCTTTACTCATAGTATCCTAAATGTTTCGGTCGTTGAAGACACCGACAGATAAAGCATTGACGATGAAAAAACACGGCTCAGAACTAAAAACTGCTAAGTCTTTAAAAGAATTAAAATATTTTATTTTGGTCTATTCCATTTGTTCATCCGAATTTAGCTTTATAAAAATAACCGTTTTGTGTTCATAAAGGATTTTAATGTGAGCTTAGCATAACTTTTTTGAGAAAAAATTAAGGCGCTTAGTCAATCAGCAAATGTCTGTTCATAGCGATTACACTCTTCTAGAGTACGCGGTGTGTTATAATATGAATGACAAAAAGAAAACTATATCCATACAACCCGAAATTGAGACCTATGGCGAGAAACTAAGTAATATAAGCACTCTTTGAGAACTATTTTTGTGGAATGAGCTTAAAGAAAAAGTGATACTCGGTGCAGTTCGGCGATAACATCAATAGACAAGGAAAAAATAAATGTATGTTGGTTGCTGGTATTCTTAATGGGAGTTTGCGTGCCAAGCCCGCAATGACTCTTAAAACGTCCTCATTTACATAAAAATGCCTGAGATTAGCATAAAAATAGGGTCAATATGGATAACTTGGCAGTAATTGCGGGCTTCACCCGCAATACCCGTTTAGGTTTGCTGAATTTCTTTTCTTTTACTGATTGAATCCTAAACATTTCGGTCGCTGAAGACACCAATCAATAAAGCAAACGAAAGAAACTTGAGTAAAAATACACCTTGGTTTTGAATCAAAGGTAATAAAGTGGAGGAGGTAAATTTGGACTTAAGTTTTTAATTCCTAACCACCCTAAAATACAAGAACACACCCACTCTTAAAGAGGGGAATCTCTTTGAACCAGTATTTTAAGACAATAAAATCTTCTTTATAAACCAGTTAAAGATAAATATTTTAGTTCTGATGAAGTTTCTAAACCGCCTAAAGCACCGTTTTATTGCAACTCCTAAAAATGATGATCCGTTTAAGTTTAATTTTTGAGCATAAAAAAAACCCGGTTGAATTAAGGTACAACCGGGTTTTTATGTAAAGAGAATTTACTATTTACCTCTTAGCAGAGTAACGGTTCCACTAACTGGTTTGTCTTTTCCGTTATTAACTGGTTTGTTTTTGATTTTAAAATTCATAACATAGAAGTAAGTTCCTTCAGGACAATCAGCTCCTTTATTCTTAACCTTTCCATTCCAAGCAAAGTTTTGGTCCTTGCTTTCAAATACTACTTCACCCCACCGGTTGTAAATTACGATATCAAATTTGTCTAAGCCTTCGGCCTTCACTTTGAACACGTCGTTGACACCATCTTTTGGTTCAGGGGTAAACACGTTATAAGGAACAATTGAGGAGACGAATGTGTAACAAACTTCTTTGGTAATTGTATCAGTACAACCTATTTCATTGGTAGCAATTAAAGTCACTTCATAGCATCCTGTATCTTGCCAAGTATAACATGGGTCAACAGCTGTTGAACTTCCGTCTCCTCTTGGATCTGCAAAAATCCATTGGTAGCTTACCGCTGAAACTGATTTATTGGTGAAGCAGAATTTAGGCGCATCTTTATTAATAATATCGAAATCAGCTTTTACATCCAAAACCACGATATCGTGTTTAACGGTATCCAAACATTTGTGGAATTCGCCCGGAGCTAAATCGTAATCAGGAATCAAAACAACCTTGTATTTACCTGTAGTTGCATAGGTTGTGGTAGAGGTTGTGTCCGGATAATTTTTAGTTATAATGTCCCCATTACCAAACACCCATATAAAGCGTTTGTAAATTGGATCTGATTTAGAGGTAAATGTTACTAATGTATTCGGACAAATTGTGTCATTCGGCGCGAGATCAAATGCGGCAGGTGCTTTTGGTTTAACAATTACGAGTCGTTCAATTTTAGTTACAAGATCAGAACTAGTATCAGGATAAGTCGCTGCACAACGAATACTTGTTCCTTGAATCTCATCAAATTGTTTCAAGAACACACGATAAGTACCTGGCGCTGTGTATCTGTGTCCAACAGGTTCTTTTATGTTTGAAGAAGCAACTTTGCCATCTCCAAAATCCCACTCCCATTGAGGAGTAAATAATGGATCATAACTTCTGTTGTCAAATATAACGGAGTCACCTGTACAAATAACTGTATCATTCATGGGAACGAAGTATGGACGGGGTCCATTAATCGTAAGCAAGTAACTGGCACTATCTTCACAACCTAATCTTGTTTTTACTTTTAATCGAATTGTAAAAAGACCATTTTGTGTAAAGTCATGCGAAGGGTTTTTCAACTTGCTTTGCCGTTTACCATCACCAAAATCCCAAGTGTACTCTACAATTTCATCACATTTCACACCCTTGAGCATTACACATGGATCAATCATTTTTGATGTATCTAGGAAGGAGATGATATTTTTACAACTCAATCCGCCGGCATTAAGTGGTTTAAATCCAGCAATTACTCCGGTTACATAAACTTTTTGACGAGCGGTATCCACACAACCAACACTGTCTTTCATTGCTATTCGAATAGTATAAATTCCAGGTTTGTCGTATTTCCACTTAAATGGTGGTACTCCTAATCCAGTAGTTTGAAACTGTCTTAACTGAATACTATCGCAGTATGGTGGAACTTTGCTTTTAATAGTTGAATCGTCATGCTCGTTCCAGTCAACTTTCTTGGTTTCAATTTGCTTCAAGAAACGATTAGGATCTTTCCAATATGCTTTTGGATCTAACCATATAAATGGATCTTCGTATGCAAAGTAGCGGATACTATCTTTAATGGTAACTTCGGCAACATTAGAACATACCATGGTGTCTGAATAGGTCCACTGCCAGAAAAATCCTACATCTACTTCTTGGTTACGTGGTCCAAAACATCCTTCGGTATTTCTTAAGGTTAAGGTTGGGGTGTAACGACTTGGTTTTGTGTAAGCATGACGATAAACACCAGGATTAAAAGATGTGCCAGTTACCTTATTTACACGTAAGCTATCACCGTATAACGCAATTTTACTTTTGCTCATACTATCTAAGTATGGTGGTATTTTGCTCTTAACAAATATACTATCACGATAAAATGGTTTTTTAGCTCGAATCGTACTGTCGCTATAAGGACAAACTTTACTTTTCATTGTAACACGATGTTTTAGGGTATCAAAACCTGCCTGGCTTTTGCTTCTCCAATGTAAGTTTTGAGAAATGATAACCGAGTCTTTCTTCGTAAAGTCGGTATATCGGTACCAATCTAAAGCATAAATACTGTCTCTGCCATTTTTGCCTTTTGCAGCTACATCTGCGGCATCGTGGTGACTAAAAGTTAATGAATCTCGGAAAGGTGTTACACCATAAGAGATAAGACTTCCTAATCCGGTGGTATCAATACACCCTTTACCGGTGCCATTTCCGAAGAATAGTGGTATGTCAGCTGCGGGTATTTCATTCATGTTTAAGCCTAAAGCTTCAAATGCACGTTTTAACGCATCCCCAGCTCTACTCACATCTACTCCAATACTCCATTTACGAATTACTCCAGTTACGATAGTATCGATGGTTTTATAGCTGAAGCCGTCATAATTTAAGCGAATGGTGTAATTATAAAGCCACTTGTTGCCTTTTTTCCAATCTTTTATAACCTTGTCGTTGCGCGTAGGGCTTGGACCGGGATATTGCTTGTAATAGAATGTACGTTCTTCATAGTAAGACCCTTCATCATCATTCCAGTTCCAAACTAAGCTGGTTATACTATCCATTATTGGATCAACCAATTTGAAAGTAATGGTATCGCCAACGCAAACTGTTTTCTTAGCTTTTTCTGGAGAAATTACTGTAAATCTTGAATCTAAATATAAATAACGGAAAGCTTTGTGGTACCAAACGGTATCAATACATTCAATAGAATCGAGTGGATTAGCTTTATCTAACCAACGACCATTACCAATAATAACACCTACCGTTACCCAGCCTGGATTTCTATCTCTAATAGATCCTGCACCGTATGGCATTACAAATGCAGTTGGATAAGCACCAGCTATTTGGTAACCTGGATGCCAAGGAGCACTACCAGGAAGTGGTGGTGATAAAAATCCTCCATGAGTAACCCAATTATTCTTACTAGTAGCAGAGTCAAAGTTAAATTTCAATAAGCGTTGTGTACATCCGGGTTTGGTTTTACCAACACTAAATTCCATACCATAAGGTGGACTTGGTGGAGCATAACACTTAATACCTTTAAATTCTAGGCCTTTTGCATTTGGTGGTAGTAAAGCCAATGATATTTGATTTGTGCTTTTACATAATAAAGAATGCACGGTATCTTGGTGAAATAATGTAACAGAGTTACACTGAGCATTTTTATCATAAAAGTTTTGACGGTGAAAAGCTGAATCAATAAATATTCTACTTCTTTGAACAAAAGTATCGCGACCACCAATAATGGTATCGATACAAATAGTGGTAGGCTGTGCTGTAATGGTTCTTCCTGCGGTAATAATAACTTTGGCAAGTGAAAAAGCACTATCTGCAACTGTTCTGAACCCACTAATTGTTAAAACATCGTTTCCTGAAATAATAGGATTTGAGATAGCACGCTTAATCTTAACTCCTTTAACGATATAATAGATACTATCTGGCTCAGTAAATTTTTGAAACACAGTTTCAAGCGTATCTTTTTCAAGATAGAAGCGAGTTGGCTTCTTTAAATCAGATGTGTAAGTTCCTTTTGAAGCAAATGAATCGACTAGGTAAGGAACTAGTGTATAAATATGCTTAGGTTCGCTATGAATCGCATTTAGTAAATGATAAACAACGCGACGATTGCTCGACAAGGTGTAAGTTCTCCAGATATATTCCGGCTTTAATTCAAATTGATCACCATTGCTATTGTTATTGCGTTTGATTGTGTAGGTTCCTTGAGAAAGAAATGAATAACTTCCAGTAGGAACATCTTTAACAGCTACTGTGTTTGGTGTACGGAATTCCCAATCTTCGTCACTCAATGTTGGCGTATAGGTGCCTTCACCTGCAATGAACGCCGGTACTTTCTTAATCCGGAAAGAACCAGTCATTTTTTCAGGACTTCCCGGGGTTATATTAACGCCACCATAGGATAGCGAAGCATTATTAGGAACTACCAACAACGTATCTGATGGAAGTACGAAAGATTGTTGTGGATAATATCTAACTTTATAGCAGAATCGACCGCCTTTACACAATACTGTTTTTTCGGCAGGGGCAGAATAGAATTGTCCTGCATTATTGTACTTATAAATCTGATCCCATGGTGTGTACCAATGCACTGGAAGCGAATCCATACTAAAGTTACAGTTCAATCCTACGTTCTTATTTCTTTTTGTATCGGTAGTACATTTTGGCGCAAAATTATCGCCGAATGTCCATAAACGAATTACGTGTTCTTTATGACGTTGAGTTGCCGGAGGATATACAGATGGTATCGCTGTTTGGTTACCTGGCCACCTAAACGCATATTCTTTTTGTTTAACGATAACCAAAGTATCTCGTCCCGAAATAATTGGATTAACAATGGCTTTCTTCACGCGTTTACCATTAACAAAATAAATAATACTATCGGCGGTAAGCAACGATTGATTGAAGGATTCTAACGTGTCTTTATCCAGATAGAAACGAGTTACAGTGGTTGAAACACCGCGATATGTTCCGTAAGGGCCAATGGTGTCTAACGTTAAAGGCAATTGATAATAACCAACCTTACGCGGACTCAACAACGAATAGTATCTGTAAACGGCTGAACTATCTTCGAATACCGAAATATCATCGGTATGGTAGAAAGTAGAAACGTTGGTAAAATGCACCGAATCTCGAATAACACATTGGTATTTTTCATCTTCCTTTACCCTTGTAAAAGGTCTTTCAATAGCAGATGATGGACCAACTTTAGTTATCGTATCAAAAACAGTAACATTACAAGGCCCAGCTTTTACATTTATGGATGTCATCCAAGGGCCCAATCCATAATTGTGAGCGGCATTTACAAGTGTATTTTTATCAAAATTCGCAGGACCACTCGGAGGATCTCCAAAGTTCCATAAGAATGAATTAACCTGAGGAACGGTTCTTGTTCCTTTATCCAATAAGGTAAATTTTACTTCAGGTTCACTCGAACACGAGGAATCAGGGTCGGCAACAATAATTAAATTAAGAATTGAAATGGTTGCTGAGCCTTTAAATACAAAGACTTCTGTACAACCGTATTTGGTAGTAACAGTTAAACTACCGTTAAATACATAAGTACCACTCTTTCTACCCGATACATTGTAGGTATGTTGAATAATTCCATTGTTCGTTGGACCTCTCCACCATTGTGTGTTGGTGATTGAATCACCGCAAATAAGATTTTGAGGATCTAATGGATCTCCAAAATTCCAGCAAAAGGAAGCAATATCTTTAAGTTTTGTGAATGTGTCCGTTAAATTTGTTAAAGTCGCCGTTGATAAAATACAGGCATTTGGGGCGCTCGACCTAAACTTAACGCCCAATTTAGGAAATACACGAATCAAGTTGTTATATTTAATTTTGGTTATACAACCATTATAATCTTCTGCTTCAATTGTTAAATCAAAATAGCCTCCATTTGGGTCAATTACCGAATGACAAACGGTGTCGCCCCCTTTTGGATCATTAACCGTGTACAAAGCTCCATCACTGAAAAGATATTTCACTGTTAGAAGTTTACTGCCTAAGGCAGCTTTAGTACTATCAATAAAACAAAATCTATTTCCAGCAAAACATTGACTTGAATTATACAAAGCGCGAACATGAACTACCGGACTTTCTTTAATGGTAATCATGATAGTATCTGAGCAGATACTTGCCCCATTAACCGAGAATTTGTAGGTTATGATGTAGGTTCCTGCCTTAGAATAAGGATGCACAGGGTCGCGAAAAGCGGTGGATGTTCCTTGTCCGGAACTGGTTCCATCCCCGTAATCCCACTCGTAAGTGTTTTTACCAGGCGAATTAGCCTCGAATTGAATCGGTGCATTTTCACAATTCGAACTTTTTTGTCGATTCCATTTAGGGTCGCATGCCTGCCCGAAACTGAGCTTGGAAACTATCATCAAAGCCAGTATAGTACTGTATTTGAATAGAGTTAAGATGAAGTGATTTTTTCTCATAATTTTTTAATTTTGTTTTAAATGAGCTTGTCTTTAAAACAGCCCGCTATTTTACGATTATTATTTTGATTATCTATACGCCTTTATAATAAATTAAGTCCGCCGATAGTGATTTTCTTGAACCCGTTATTTAACTCATACATCAATTTATAGCTATAAAATCCTCTTGGACTCATATTTCCCGTGTTTTTGTCTTTACCATCCCAACAATTATTTTTATCAATGCACTCAAAAACTTTTATGCCTTTACCATCAAAAATTTGAAGCGAAAACTTAACTTCATTCTCAATTAAAACCTTGAAACAATCGTTGCTCCCATCTACATCATATGGCGTAAACACATCCGGAATTACAATGGGTTTATTCAAAGTAACCGGAATCTTCACCTCCTCTTTTATATTAGATTTGTCTCCATTATCGGTATTTACCAAGGGTGTTTCCGTTTTTGGTTTTTCTAACTTATTCGGTTTAGAATCTGGAACTATTGCGTTTTCTTTTGATTTTTCTGTTACTTTAAATGTGTCTTTGTAGATTCGTGTTGGTGGTAATTTTCCTTCCGAAACATTAAATTCACCAGGTAAAACAGGCCCTGTATTTGGCGTAATTTTTGAGGTATTGATATTTTTATCTAAAGCTTCGACTTTGTTTTCATCGGTAATTTGATTCTGGGTAACAACAGAGTTTGGATTTTCAACTTCTGAACTCTGATTTTGAATGGTAACCGACTTTTTAGGTTCTGTTTGAAAAAGTTCTAAAGTTGCCCAAACGGCTCCACCGGCAAGAACTGCAGCAGCTATAGATTTTATAAGGATTAATTTAATGCTAGCTACCTTAACTGCAACAACGACCTTGGTTCCTAAAGATGTACCAATGGCCTCCCATGCACCGGTGGGTACCGGCATTTTAGCGCCTTCGAGCGATTGCCTGAGCATCACGTCGAAGTTTTCTATGGGTTGATTTGTATTCATTTCTTAAAAATTTGATTTAAGTATCTTTTGTAACAATTGCCTAGCCTTGAATAGCTGCGTTTTGGAAGTGCTTTCGGATATTCCGAGCAGTTCTCCAATTTCCTTATGACTGTATCCTTCAATAATGTAAAGGTTTATCACTGTTCTGTAACCGGTTGGTAATTTCTGAATCTGGGCTAAGATTTGTCGGGAATCGATACTCGAAAAGTGAAATGGTTCAGATGCAATATCATGCGCATCATCAACATTTATAATATCCGGTTGTCGCTTTTCCTTCCTCAAATACTCCAAAGAGTGGTTAATAAAAATTCGTTTCAACCAACCTTCAAATGAACCTTCAAATTTAAATTCACCTAATTTGGTGTAAACTTTTATAAACCCATCCTGTAATAAATCTTTTGCCTGATCTTCATCACCGGCGTACCGATAACAAATAGCATACATGGTTGGGGCAAATGTTTCAAATAACGCTTTTTGTGACTTTGAATTTTGTGCTAAGCAACCCTTTATTAGTATCGTATTACTTTCTTCGGATTGTGGCATTTTAGCAGTTAATTCTTAAGTCACTCAATATGGATGAAATTCATTTGCGTCGGGTTGCCTGAGAAACCAAATTATTCTGATAATTTTTTCACCTCGTAATTCTTCGAAAAATATTCAGCAAGCATTTCGGCATAATACCCAACGCTTTCAATGGCTTCAATTACCTCTGATTCAGTAATGCCGGCAATAATTCGTTTGTATTTAACAGCCAGCACATTATCGCGACTATTAATAATTAAAGAAGCATTGTACATGTGAAAATTCATGTGAAGCGCTTCTTCGTAAAATTTAAAAATTTTATCTTGATCTGGTAATTCGGTGATTGGTGCTATCACCTGAAAGGTATTAACAGCCTGTTCTGTGCCTGTGTAATTCCAATCCGAGTTCACCGAGGGTTTCCATACATCTAAAAAAAGGCCAACCGAGCCTCGAAACAATTGCCATTGTCCGGCTTCTTCTCCTCGGGTTTCTTCAGGACTCAGTCCGATTTTTGAAATTGAATTCTCGATAATTTGAATATAATCTTCTACCATAAAATGGGGGCAAAGATAGACTAATTCATAAATTCACTATTGTTTAAGAACAGAAATTCTTTTCTCTAGATTGAATATCAACGAGTAATTTCTAAACCGAAAAGCACACTCACTCTAGCACAAACCATTGTTTAGGTTAAATTCCTAAGAATCTATTAACCTCCAATTAAAAAAATAGCAGGTTGCTTATTAACTTGTAGGTCTTCGGGTTTCCAAACACCAATTTCTTTGCTTATAATAATCTCGGTATCCAGACTGATGTTAACAGCCACACATAATTTTGTTTTTGGTTTTAACGTATCTAAAAGTAGTTGCAAAAGTTTTTCATTTCGATATGGTGTTTCCATGAAAATTTGAGTTTGACCAGAACTTAAAAAACTCTGCTCAATGCTTCTGATTTTTTTTAGGCGTTCAGGATTTTCAACAGGAATGTATCCGTGAAACGCAAAATGCTGCCCATTGAATCCGGATGCCATCAAAGCCATGTAAATACTCGAAGGTCCCGACAATGGCTTTACAACAATTTGGTTGCGATGTGCAAATAAAACTGCGCGATTGCCCGGATCTGCAACACAAGGGATTCCGGCATCGCTAAGCAATCCGAGTGATTCGCCCTTGAGACAATTTTTAAAATAGGGTGTCAAATCTTCTTTATTGTTGCTGTGCTCGTTAAGTAAGTAAAATGTAAATTCTGATTGTGGAAGCGGATGTTCTATTATTTTTAAAAATGAACGAGCCGATTTCTCTGATTCAACAATGAATGTCTTTAGAGTATAAATAAATTTTAGATGATTCTGCGGAATATCATGTTTTGTGCCTTGCCCTAAAAAGTTAGGTATAAGGTATAATGTGCCTTGGTTCATGGAAAGAGTTTGCTTGTAAATATTGGAAATGTATTATCTTTAAAAGATGCTTAAATCACCCCCTTTGCATCGGGTTTCAAACTTACTTTTAAATTTAGATTTTTACATTTGAAAAATCAGCTTGGTAAAAGGAACTTTTGCTTAGAAAATTAGACTTTTAGAATTCAATACTCATTTTGGGTTAAAATTAACTTTATCTTTGTGGTAATAAAACCATGAATCCTCCAGAAAACATCTCTGACACCAATACCCAGCAAGCATCTCAGCCGGGTTATGAAGTTCCAAACGATTATAAAAATCCTCCGGAAGCAAAAAAAAATCCTGTCGAATTGGCAAAGCACGACGATATACGCATCGATAATTATTATTGGTTAAAGGATCGTGAAAATCCAGAAGTGATTCAATATTTAGAGTCGGAAAACAAATACACCAATCAAGCCTTGGCGCATACCGAAGATTTTCAGAAAAAACTATTTGAAGAAATGGTTGGCCGTATTAAGAAAACGGACGAATCGGTGCCCTATAAATCAAATGATTATTGGTATTACACACGTTTCGAGGACAAAAAAGAGTACCCTATTTATTGCCGTAAAAAAGATTCCCTTGAAAATGCCGAAGAGATTTTATTGGATGTAAATGTTCTTGCCGAAGGACATAGTTTTATTGATATTAATGGATTAAGTATAAGTCAAGATAATAAAATTTTGGCTTATGGAAAGGATACCTTAAGCCGCCGTATTTATACCATTCATTTCAAAAATCTTGTTACGGGGGCTCTGTTAACCGATATAATTGAAAATACAACAGGTGGCTGCACTTGGGCCGCGGACAATCAACACGTTTTTTATTCGGTTAAGGATGAGCAAACACTGCGATCCTATCAAATTTATAGAAGAAAGTTAGGGGTTGCAACTTCTGATTTGGTCTTTGAAGAAAAGGACGAAACTTTTAATACATATATTCATAAAAGTAAATCTAAAAAATACTTAATTCTTGGCAGCGATAGCACCTTAACCAGCGAGTGCAGAATTTTAGAAGCTGATAATCCTCTTGGGGAGTTTAGAGTTTTTAACCCGCGAAAGCGCGAACACGAGTATGGCATTGCTCATTTTGAAAATCGTTTCTACGTAATGACCAATCACAAAGCAAAAAATTTCAGGTTGATGGTAACTCCCGAAAATGCCACAGAGTTAAAAAATTGGACAGAAGTTATTGCCCATCGCGATGATACTTTAATTGAAGGTCTTGAATTGTTTAAAGATTATATGGTAATTGAAGAACGCAGAGATGGGCTTACCCATTTGCGAATTATCGACCACAAAACAAATTCAGAGCATTACCTCGATTTTGGAGAAGCAGCTTATAGCGCTGGAACTTCAGTTAACCCTGACTTTGATAGCGAATGGTTGCGGTTTAGTTATACGTCGCTAACCACCCCGGCCAGCACTTTCGATTATCATTTACCAACCAAGGAAAAGAAACTTTTAAAGCAACAAGAAGTAGTTGGAGGTTACAATGCCAACGAATACCAAACAGAGCGACTTTACGCTTTAGCGGTTGATGGAACAAAAGTGCCAATTTCGATAGTTTACAAGAAGAGTTTTGGCAAAAACAGTTCAAACCCTTTGTTGTTATACGGTTACGGTTCTTATGGAGCAACGATGGATGTTTATTTTAGTTCGGTGCGATTAAGCTTGCTCGATCGCGGATTTACATTTGCAATTGCACATATTCGCGGAGGGCAAGAAATGGGCCGGCAATGGTACGAAGATGGTAAATTGCTCAAAAAGAAAAATACATTTACTGATTTTATTGATTGTGCCTCTTTTTTAATAGAACATAATTATACCAATTCTCAGCATCTTTATGCTATGGGTGGCAGCGCGGGTGGTTTGTTGATGGGTGCGGTTGTAAATATGCGTCCCGAATTATGGCATGGAGTAGTTGCGCAAGTGCCATTCGTAGATGTGGTAACAACCATGCTCGACGATACAATTCCCCTAACAACAGGCGAGTACGATGAATGGGGCAATCCAAACGAGAAGGAATATTACCAGTATATGAAATCATACAGCCCCTACGATAATATCGAGAACAAGGATTATCCGGCAATGTTAATTACTACGGGATTGCATGATAGCCAGGTGCAATATTGGGAACCGGCAAAATGGGTGGCAAAGTTGCGTGAAATGAAAACAGACATGAACCGAATTTTGTTATTTACAAATCTTGAAACCGGTCACGGTGGTGCTTCAGGTAGATTTGAACGATTAAAAGAAGTGGCTTTGGAATATGCCTTTTTACTCGACCTTGAAAGTATTCATGATTAAGAGTAAGAAGTATAAATTAGCTTGAATTGATATTATTTGTTTGATGCACAAAATAGGGTGAGTGGTTTTTATATGCCCGTTGAACCCAAAATCCTCAACAGAAATTGTAGATTCGAGGAAGAATTTGAGAATTAATTTAAGTTTGTTTTTTGGGGTATTATCAAATCCAAGATTTGTAAATCAATTCTTTGACGAATTGATAACAATTTGACCCGCAATTTATGTTCATTTTTATTGGTCTGTTTGAATGCCTTTTCAAGAATTGGTGCAAATATAAAACCTTGTCAGGCATTTCTAAATCGGGATTAAACCCAACTTTTAAAATACCGACATAGTAGTCAAATAGTTTTTGCAAAAAACTTTCTTGAATACATGAACGGTGTAAATCAAGTAGCTCGATTTTTTGAATCTAAGATTGATTAATTTGAGTTAAAAAAAAGTTGACCCCAATTTGAAACAGAATAAAGCGAAAATTGATGAGCCATATTTTAATCAAAATTGGAGAATTAATATTGAAATTAGAAAGAAATACCACAATGTGGAATAAGTGGAAGAAGAAAATTACGACAAATGGATTAATTCACTCTTGTTAAATGAAAATCGATAATTATTTATTCCATAGAAATAGAATTTCTATTAAAATTGTAGGAATATTAGTACTGATGGTTTTGAATTGCTTGAACAGTTTCTCTTGCTTTTTTTGGGAGAGGGATTCTGAAAGAATTTATTAAATTATTGACAGATAGATTAAAGGCAAAAATTAGAGCAGAAATTAAAATATGCAATATTTCTTCTTTTAGGATATCTGAATTTGCATTAAAGACACTGACGCATAAATGAAATAGAGTTTTAGCTTATTCCAATTATTAACTTCGTTCTACTTCAAAGCGTTGCATTATTTAAAAAGAAAATTAACTAAATGAAAAAGATTATAATTTTAGGAACTGGTGGAAACTGTATTGATATTCTAGATACTATAAATGAAGTAAATTTAATTTCACCTCAATATGATTGTATAGGATTTTTAGACGATAATCCAGATAATTTAGGCAAGATGTATTATGGAGTTAAAGTTTTAGGTCCATTAAAGATGGCAAAAGAAATAACACAAACTTTTTTTGTTAATGGAATAGGAAGCCCAATGAATTTTTGGAAAAAAGAGAATATTATAGAAAAGACAGAGATTCCCTTAGATAATTTTGAAACTATAATTCACCCAACTGCTTCTGTGTCTAAAATGACTAAGATTGGAAAAGGAGTGGTAATATTTCAAAATGTAACGATCACATCAAATGTTAAAATTGGGAATCATGTAATTATCCTACCTAATTCAGTAATTAGTCATGATGCCGATATTGGTGACTATACATGTATTGCAGGAGGTGTGTGTATTTCGGGCGGTACAAAAGTTGGAAAATCGTGTTATTTAGGGACAAAAAGTTCAATTATTGGGAATGTTAATATAGGCGATAATTGCCTAATTGGTATGGGTAGTAATGTTTTAAAAGACGTTGAAGGCAATTCTGTTGTGGTAGGGAACCCATCAGTATTCAAAAGAAAAACAATGAAATAGAAATAAACGGCCTAAACAAAGTGAAGCAATATTAAGGGTTTTAGTGATAATCAAAACCTAGTAATATAAATCTGCTTTTGCAATAAATTTCGCCAAATTAAACAAGTCATTAAAACTAGCTTTTAAAACCGACATACTAGTCGTATAGTTTTAGCAAAAAACTAAATAGAACACATGAACAGTGTAAATCAATTAGATCGATTTATTAAATCTTCGATTGATTACTTTGATTTAAAAAGGACTTTTTAAAATACCCTGGTATTAGATAGAATAAAATACAGTTTTTTCAATTTGGAGAGTTTATAGTCCCAAATAACTACAATAGGTTTTAATGCTTGCTTGATTTAGGCAGGACTTTTATTCGTTTGGGTCATATTTTACATGCCCCCAGTTCTCACCGGTTTTGATTCGGTGCAATTGCATTTCGCTAACACCAAAACGTTTCGCAATAATTTTTAAGCGCGTTTTGCGTTTCGGTTCAAATAAAAGTTTCTTTATAAACTTAACTTTAGTGGCGGTTAATTTATAGGTTTTGGATTTAAGATTGGCTTCAACTGTTCGTATTCTACCTTCGGCCACACGTGGACTGGTTTTAGAATGTTCGGTAACTTCGCTTTGAGTTGCCCATTTCAAATTGTCAATATGATCGTTTTCTTTAATATGGTCGAGGTGTATAACATACTTTTGATCATCAGAAGTTTTTGCAATAAAGTTTTCCGCTACTAACCTAAAAACATACTTTTGTCTTCCTACCCATTTATCATTCAGTTTAACTCTGTAGCCAAAAATTCGATAACCTTCTACAATGCCACCTTTCAAAATCACACCTTCCTCCATTTTATCGGTATAGCTAAGCAATCTTCCAAAATTGGAAATAGCATACCTCCTGTTGCAATGGCCTTCCGGCACAATTTCTTTAAACTCTTCTTTGTAATTAAATCGAACCATTCTTTCGTTTCGTATATCAGGATTCAAATTTAAGCATGTTGAAATGAAAAATTATTCTTTATTTGTTTTTATTTAAATAAAGTTATCCATAAAGTCATAATTATGCAATAAAAACACGAATTTTTGTAACAGTTTATTCGAAAAGTGGTTTCAATTCGGTTTTTCAGGGTGTTTCCCTTCGGGCCAGGCTTTCACTTCAATCTTTTTGCTCGTGCCTCTCAAAAAGGATTTACGTTACAATCCTTAACACGTGGCTGGTATTCAGGTTTTTGTCTTCGAATCATGAAAACTGCTTTAAAGAAGAATTCCCTTTTCTACTGGCTTAGTATGTCTTTTACCATTTAAATCCATTTTTTATTTGGTTGGCGTTGAGACTCACTTACGGACAAAGTAAACAAACATTTAAGTTTAGAAGTCATTTTGAATGTCATAGAGAGATTGCGGGTTGAGCCCGCAATGACTATAAGCGCGTGCAATGACAAAGAATGAAAGTAATTAAGTTGCTCACCTTATTATTACAGGTCACAATTGACCTTATTGCGGGTCACTTATGCCGTTATTAAGGGCTTGACCCGCAATCACCTAAGCTTTGTTTTATAAAACACTTAAATCCATTTTTTAACTGTTCAGAATTGTAACTAGCTAACAAGGAAGTTATCAACGTAAGCTAGTTTTGATTTGGACTTGAAGATTTTTAAACAACTGCAATTTCAATAATGTATTAGATTAAGTAACTTTTATTGTACTTAAAGTGAAATTTTGTGAAGTGCCTTTTTAGTTTTTTTCAACAAGGAATTCCACCCAGGGATTCTACTTGCTGTTCTATGTATTTTATCAACCCAATAGATATTATCAATTAAAACCTGCACATCAGTTCTTACAAAGTTTTTAGTTTTAATTGAGGTCTTAATCCCGAAAATACTTAATTTGTTTTTAGAATCTCGCATAAATATTATTTCAAAACCCGCACTTCTCAAATAGTTTGAAAGTGAAATCGGGCCCAAACTATATAAAGCTGGGAATTGTAGCCATTCTGTATATGATTTGCTTGGTTTGTAGAAATTTGCAACCTCAATAAAAATTAATCCGCCCTCATTTAACAATTCACTACATTTATTCAAAAAGGTTTTAGGAGAACGTAAATGATCTAGAACAAAAAATGAAGCTACGATATCAAATTTAATATCTGTTTCAAAATCTTCTATACCTGTTTTTTCTACATTTATATTTTCTGATTTACAGTATTCATAAGAATCTTTGCCCGGTTCGAGGCCCAATACATCCCAGCTTGTAGAACTGCCCAATTCGTTAATAAATTGACCCAAACCACATCCGATTTCAAGTACTTTTTTATCTTTAATGTCAAAATCTACTATTTTTTTTAATAATTCAATCCTCTCAGCATCTAGGCGTTTAGATTTGTCTATATAATAATCATTGACTCCTTTTTGGCGGCCATGAAAAATATGATAAAAATTTTCATAAAAATCTTGAAGAGTTTCTTCATTAGGCTGGGGATTTGTCATTATTAAAGCGCAATTTTCGCATATAACAGTGTTAAGATTAAGGTCATGCCTCATTTTGTCAAATAAATGGATGAACTTATCACCACCACAAAAATCGCAGGGTATGAGAATAGTATTGACGTTTAAATCTTGAAGGGTCTTCATAAATGCTTTCTGAGGTTATTATTACTTTTTAGAGGGTTTGAAATAAATGAATTGGGAATTTAATTACTAATCATTTTGCCCATGTCGTTTTTGCTTACAGCTATTCGATATATGAAATTTTTAAACAAATAAAGTTTTATTTAAATTCGAAAGTTAACACCAAGGATTTTTGGGGAGTCAAAAAGTTTGAAGCAAAAATATGTCTTTTCTCAACTGTTCCTAAGTGTTTTAAATAATAAAAGAAGTTGGGTTAAATTCTCCATTTGCACTTTAAAATAGTTGCTTTTTAAAAAACATAACCCAACGAATTTATTTTAACCCAAAACCCGTGATAAAAATTGCTGATTCAATTAAAATTTTGAGAATTAATTTATGTTTGTTTTTAGAGGCATTATCGAATCTTCGATTTACAAATCAATTCTTTGACGAATTGTTACCACTTTTAAAATAGGGATTAAACCCAACTTTTAAAATACCGACACAGTAGTCAAAAAGTTAATGCAAAAAAACTATATTGAATACATGAACATTGTAAATCAAGTAGTTAAATTCTTTGAATCTTGAGTTGATTAATTTGGGTATATCTAAATTTTGAACCTGAACGGATCCCGCGTTAAGGACAGAAGCGGTTAGCCCACAATGCAGCGTAGCGAAATGAGGACTAATAGCGCATGGCCTGACCCGTAGGGTAACGCCCTAATTAAAAAAATAGTTTGCGGTGTAAAAACCTTTCTTCCCGGTTTTTGCAAACTGCCCTTGGTATATGTTAGGTTAAACTGGTTTTTCGAAGTAGATATCCAATTCATCCTTGAAATAGAACAAGGCATTTTTTATAGGCAAGGGCAAACCTCCTCCAAGCGCACATAATGAACCCACTTCTAATGTTTCTAAAAGATCGTTCATCAAGGTGTAATCCATTTTATAATCAGTGTTGCGAGCCTTTTCAATCATTTCGTAACCGCGAGTTGAACCTAGCCTGCAAGGGAAGCATTTTCCACAACTTTCGTGCGCTGTAAAACGGAATAGATGCTCGATATAAGCAATTAAAGGGTAATCTTGAGGAATACAAACTACCGAAGCATGACCCAATAAAAAGCCTTCGGTTGCAAATGAATCAAATTCTATATTTAAACTCTCGATTTTTTGAGTTGGGACCAAGCCACCAAGCGGACCTCCAATATGCATAGCCTTAACAGGCACTCTAAATCCACCGCCAAGTTCGTCAATAACCTTTCGCAGTGAAGTGCCCATATCCACTTCATAAAGTCCCGGTTTGTTAAAGTGGCCATCCAAGGAAATAAGCTTAGTTCCCGATGATTTGGCAGTTCCAATGGTGGCAAAAGCTTTACCGCCGTTTTGCATAATGAAAGGAACATTGGCTAGGGTTTCGACATTGTTTACAACGGTTGGTTTGTTAAATAGTCCTTTTTGGGTAGGGTATGGCGGCCGAACCCGAACTTCTGGACGCTGCCCTTCGATTGACGAAAGCAATGCAGTTTCTTCACCACATATATAAGCTCCTTGTGCTTTTATTACTTTAAAATTGAAGGTAAAGCCGGAGTTTAAAATATTGGTTCCAAGCAAGTTGCCGGCTTGTATTTCTGTTACTGCCGCCGAAATGATATCCACCGATTCGGGATATTCGCCTCGAATATAAACAACACCTTGGTCGGCTCCGGTAATATAGCCCGCAATCATCATACCCATGAGCAATTTATGAGGCCTTTGTTCCATGATATATCGGTCAGAAAAAGCTCCAGGATCACCTTCGTCAGCATTACAAACAATAAATTTGGTATCGTCTACGGCTTGCATACACGACTCAAGCTTAAATGCCATTGAGAATCCTGCACCCCCGCGACCTCGAAGCCCCGAATCTCGAAGTTCGGCTAATAATTCGGACGGTTTTTTAGTTAAACAAGTTTTAAAAATTTCGTAAAATTGATCAATTGAGCCGTGTTCGGAAGTCAAAATTGGTGTTCCGATATGGGCCACTCGGTAATTATCGGATGGTAATTCAACGCCTGATTTTAAGTTTTGGAGCGAATCAATATCATTGCCCGAATAATTTTTCCCATTGATGTGAAAGGCTGAATTTTCGTAACAACGACCTAAACAACACATTTCACCAATTTCATCTTTTGAAAATTGGGTTCCTAATTTTGATTCAACACTGGCTTGTGTTCCGGCTGTCATGCAAGCGCTTCCGTTGCACACATATACTTTTTTGCCTTTGTTCTCAGGTCTTAAAAAATCATAAAAGGATACAGAGCCATAAACAGTTGATTTACCCACTAGAAATTCTTCACGTAATTTGTCGAGTGCATCGCGGTCTGGCGTTCCGGTAGCTTCTGCTAAAATTCCTAATTCTTCAAAAAGGTTCTTTTGTAAGCCTTTTCGTCCCGATAGTTCACTTAAATTTTTTGACATCTTACGTGTTTTGCTTCCAAAAGTAGCTATTATCTTCCAATATTTCCAAGCCCCATACGGCTACTTCTTTTTTTATTCGGTTTACTATATAAGTGCAGGCCTCCATAGCATCGGCTCTATGCACCGAAGACGTAAATACGAATAAGCTAATTTCACCTGCGGCAACCTTTCCCAAGCTATGATAAATATGCATACAGGTTAAAGCAAATTGACTAAAAGCAGCTTCCCGAATTTGATGAAAAGATTCTTCTGCCATTTCACGATACGCCGAATATTCGATGGCCACAACTTGTTTCTCATTAATTTGGTCGTTGCGCACCTGACCTAAAAATAAACTATGGGCCCCAATATCTTTTTTGGTGCTGTGTTTGGCAATGGAATCTGCGATAAATGTAGGCAGAATTGGACCTTCAACAAATACGTTTTTTGGTTTTTTTTCAGACATTGGAAATTGAATTTAAGTAATTTTTATAAGCAATGATACCGTTTTGCAAGCTGTATATTTTAGCACTTGGAAAGTTATTTTGAAGTATTTGCGATGCACTTAAACTTCTATTCCCAGAATTACAGACCGTAATGATAGGGCGGTTTAAAGGGATACCGTGCAGTTTGGTATTTAATAAACTCAGAGGTAAATTTAAATGTAAAAATTCGGTAATTGCTGGTTCTTCATTTTGTTCTCGAACATCGATAATTGTTAGATTATTGGTTTGCAACAGTTTATCGAATTCTAGATGTGAAATTTGAGGAATTGAGGTTGTGCTATTGCAAAACCAGTCATAGTTAAAGGCTTTAAACTCTGCTTCAGTTTGCGGAATTCCTGCTTTGCTTTTTTCGGTTACCGACAATTGGAAGGTGTTAAACTTCAAGGAAAGCGCATTATAGGTCATAACCGAATTAGCCAAAACGGTTCCGATACCTGTAATAATTTTCAAAGTTTCGGTGGCTTGCAAAATGCCAATAGTGCCAGGCAATACTCCTAAAACGCCAATTTCATTGCAGGAAGGGGAAGTTTCGGGATTTGGTGGAACTGGAAACAAGTCTCTGTAATTGGTGCTTTGTGAGCCAGAAAGGTTTATATTAAAAACTCCAACATGACCTTCAAAACGCAAAACGGCACCATAAATTAAAGGTTTGTTGAGCAAAACACAGGCGTCATTAACCATATACCTAGTCGCAAAATTATCCGAGCCATCCAAAACAATATCAAATTCTCCTATGATTTCAAGGGCATTGCTATTATCTAATTTCTGGTTATAAACTAGGGTTTTAACATCCGCATTTAGAGCTTGGATGCGTTCGAATACAACCTTTGCCTTAAATTTTCCTATATCGTTTGTGGTATAAAGTACTTGTCTGTGCAAATTTGATTTTTCAACCACATCAAAATCAACGATGCCCAAAGTTCCAATGCCGGCGGCTGCAAGGTATTGAATCGCAGAACAGCCAAGTCCGCCAGCTCCAATAATCAGAACACGGGAAGCTTGTAGTTTCAGTTGGCCTGAAGCACCAATTTCATGAAGTAAAATTTGCCGTTGATACCTTTGTAAATCCATAAATTTAAGTTTTATCCACCCGAAAATGGAGGAAGAATGGCAACCACATCGCCATCCGAAAGCTCTGTGTTTTGATGGATGATTATTTTATTAACAGCCAAGGCATAATTGATGACAGACAACTGCGGAAAATCTTGAGAAAGTTTAAATATTAAAGCCTCTGTGTCTTTGGTATTAACTTCTGACCAAGTTGACTTTCTGGTTATTTCTTGTGCCTGGCCAAATACCAGAATTTGAATTTCCATGGTTGATTGTTTGATACTTTAGACGAACAAAATTACAAACTCCTAAACTTATTTAACCAAATGTTGATTAATCTTATGGGCAACGATGCCGCTTAAGGTTCCAATAATGGCTCCGGCCAAAACATCGCTTGGATAATGCATTCCTAAATGCATTCGGCTGTAACCACTTGCTGTTGCCCAAGCATAGGCAGGAAGTGCAACGTACCACTTTGGGTAAGCTAGGGTTAAACTAATTGCTGTAGCAAACGCAGTGGAAGTATGACCCGAAGGGAATGAATGCGCTCCGGCTGTAGCTTTTTTAATAATTTGAAGGTCGCTAACATAGGGCCGAGGTCGATGTATGCTATATTTTAAACCAAAGGTAAGAAATGTGTTAATAGCCAAAGCGCTACCGGTTACCCAAGCTTGCCGTTTTTGATCTTTATTTTGGTTGAAGTATCCAAAGGCAAACATTGTTAAGGGGGTGGCTATAGATATAGGAGTTACACTCTGACTTACTCCAATCCATAATTTATCGTAGTTGGTATAAGAACTGTTGATACTTCGTAAAAATCGGGTGTCGAAATTCTGCGCCTCGGTTTTAGAAAATACAGCAAACAAAAAAAACAAAGTTACAAGTAATTTGCGTTTCATCAGTTGTTAGTATAATCGGTTAGGTAAGTAAAGTTTTCGGTTAATTGTCCAGATTTGCAAATCGTTGCACGGTCAATTATTTCACTGTTTTGCGCCAGCAATTCTGGCAAAATGGAGCGTATTAAATCGTTGCCAAAACCAATCGAAGCATCTTCGGGAATTTCCGTTGGTAAATTTGAAATAGCCATCACGTCTATTCCCTTTTCGAGATAAGGTTCACATTCTTTTTGCAAAACGGGATCCCAGCCCATCACCGGCTTGTCTGTTTTGGTTTCGTATAAGGTAATTGGAATAGACCCTTCTATATCACAACTAATATCGGCAATCGTTTTTATGCTAAAATTCGCCGATTTGGTATCTTCTTTACTAAAATGTGCAGGCATTTGATTATCCCAAAACACCCCATTGATTAACACATCAGCCACTTGACTAAAGGGGGTAAATTTAGATTTATAGCTTGCATGGTTTTTAAAAAAATGTTCATGATTCCAAGGCTGTCCGTCTTTGCGTTGATAAAGTTCAAAGGTATCTAAAAGGGTGTAAACGGTTTCGTCAAAAATTTGTGTCAAAAATTGTTCTGGCGTTACTTTTTGAATATGAATAAAGTTTAACATTTCTTCGCAACCTGCCGCTACTCTACCGCTGCCGGCAATAACTATTTTACTTTTTAAGGCTTTAATGGTAGGTTCAAAAGTAAGAAGTACCGTTTCCATTTCCGCTAAATTGGCAATTTCTAGAGGAGGCCTAAGTTCAAAGGCTTTTCGTCGAATACCAATAGCTTTAAAGGCCTCGTAGGTTCCTGCTAAACCGGCGTAGCGACCAAAACCTAAAAGGCGGGAACCCTTAGAATTTGTTAAGCATTCGTAATCGATTAGTTGAATTTTTTGATTGAGCATTTCCCGCAACATAGGGCGGTTATGGGGTTGCTTTTTAATAGTATGTGAAAAAATGCAGTAGGTTTTTCCGGGAATTAAATTCGCTACCGGAACTTCTTTTATTCCAAACAAAATATCACAATCCGACATATTAGAGGTAACTTGGATACCGACTTTAATGTAGGCTTGGTCGGGGAAAATCCGGTCTGTTGAAGATTCTACCACTACTTTAACCTTCGGATATTGCGATTGAATTTGCAAACATTGCGAAGGCGAAAAGGCAACACGTTTATCGGGCGGGTACTTATATTCCTTTATTAAACCAAGCGTAATCATGGTGCGAAGATAGTATTTGAGATGGAAGTTAGATGCTTAGATGTTAGATGGTGGATGGTGAGAAGTTAGTACAGAGATATGAGTGTAGAGATGTGAGTACAGAGATGTGAGTGTAGTGATGTAGATTCAAGAAGTAAGTAGAGATATGATGTTAATGCCTAAAAACATCGACCGTTTTTAAGAAGCTAGAGTGTTAGAATTGAGAATGCTAGAAGTTAGCTAGGAATCTGTATAGTTGATTGTTTAAGCATTATTTCATTCAATCATTTCTGGGTGTTTCAGAATGAAGCAATGTGAAGTTATAGCAATTAGTCAAGGTAAAGATGTGGCTTTCGCAATTCGATTAGACGCATACAAAATCACGGATAAAAATAGTTGGATTATTTATAAATTAATTGCGTGGCTTTTAAATCTGTATGGAAGATAATGATGCAGATAAGTGAGCCGAATATTATAATATTTTGTAATGCAGCAATCCCTATTTATTGATTGTGATACTTGTAGGAGTTGGGCCTTCTATATTATTTTTAACGAAAGCATTTCTAAGGTCTTCTTGAACATTAAAGTAGGCATTCCAATAATTGTCTGGCGAAGCATAAGGCCTAACCGCAAAGGTTATCATACCATCGCCAACTTTTAATACATTAAACGATGGTAAAGGTTCTTTGAGTACAAATGGGCTTAAGAGCATGGTTTCAACTGCAACTGTTCTTGCTTTTTCAATATCACTATCCTGTGCCAAAGCCATGGTGATATCTACCCTTAAATTACCGTGTTTTGAATAATTAATGATAGTTCCGTTTGAAACACCGCCATTTGCTAAAATAACGGTTTTGTGCTCTGGTGTTAAAATGATGGTGTTAAAAATTTGAATTTCCTTAACCACACCAGTTTGCCCTCCAGACTCAATTAAATCACCAATTTTAAACGGTTTAAAAACTAAAAGCAAAACACCTCCTGCAAAATTTGCCAAGGATCCTTGCAATGCTAGGCCAACTGCTAAACCAAGAGCTCCAATAACGGCAATAAATGAGGTGGTTTCAATTCCCAACATACCAGCTACCGAAATAAGTAGCAATATTTTTAAACCACCGCTAATTAAACTTCCTAAAAAAGATTGTAATGAAATATCAATTTCACGTTTTTTAAGCCCTTGACTTACCAATCTTCCAACAAAATTGGTAACATAAAGTCCAATGACAAAAACAAGAAGGGCTCCAATTACTTTTGGCCCAAAAACACTTAGCCATTCAAAAAATTTGGTAGTATAAATAGATGCTTCACTCATAGGTTTCTTGTTTAGAATAAAAAATATTCGGCTGCGAAAATAAATTAAAATTTATTTTTTTCTCAAGTAAAATAGGTAATAAAAAGTTAATCAATTAGGGCTTGCTGAGAGGATTTAGTAGGTTTTATTAATATGCTAAAGTAGTAATAAAAATAAGTTGTGATGTAAAATTAGATAAAAATTCAGGCAACCAACTATTAACTACCTAATTCTTCTTTTAATGCTTTTTGACGTTTGCGGGCATCTACCGAAAATAAACTACTATTATAACTAAAAATCAATTTTTCGTAAGTGTCTTTAGCCTTTTGCTTATCCTTTAATTTAAAGTCGTAGATTTTAGCTAAATTATATAATGCGTTGTCTGCTAAAATATCATCGCCATGAAGTAAAACAACGGCTTCGTAAAACTTAATCGCTTGCGGTAAATCGCGTTTCTTTTCCATAATACGTCCTTTCGCAAACAGTATTTCATCATCCAAGGCATGTTTTGGGAACTTAAATGGAAGAATATTTAAAATCTCTAAGGCTTTGTCTAAATTATTCTGAAAGATATAAAGGTCTGCTTTGGCAAATTGTTCCATTGCTTCTGTGGTGCTGTCAAGTCCTGTGTTTTCCTGAATCATTAAACTCAATTCAATGGCATCGTTTGAAATAAGTTGAGAGGTTGCCGTTTTAAGAATATCAAGTTGTTCCTTGGCCCATTCAAAATCTGCGTTGAAATATGACAAGCGGGCATTTCTAAATTTAGCTTCTTGTCCTAATGCGTCTTCTTTGAAATCTTTATCAACTTGGCTGTATAGCAACTGTGCTTCCCAAATATCTCCACTAATTAGGTATGCATCGGCGAGTTGTAATTTTGATTCTGCAGCAAATCGAGGTTGCACCCCAGGTATGCTGTTAATTTCGAGTAAAAAATCAATAGCTTTGTTGATGTCGTGCTGAAAAAACATATACAAATCGGCCAATTGTTTAACACTTCCCGAAGTATTCGCTGTTTTGCCAAATCGTTTTAAGAATGCATTGTATTCTTCAATGGTGGCGTTAACGTAATTACTACTATCGTTTGCTCCATTGGTAATTACAAGATATTTAGTTTCTAATAAACCATAACTGGCATTCACAAAAAAGTTACCATTTTCTCCATAAGAAAGCACGTGTTTGTAACAAGAAACGGCGGTTTCGAAATCTTGATTACTCAAGCAAATTTGCGCTAATTCAAGTAATCGGGCCCCTTCTCCTTTTTCGCGTTTATCAATGGCAACACTTTGACGAAAGGCTCCGGAAAAGTCGCGCGTTTGTATAAATGTCCAGATGAAAAGATTGTCAAAAACAGAACGATTCGGGTATTTAGAAATAGCTTCTAAACAGTTTTGTTTTAAAAAATTCACATCTGCCGGAATATCTAAAACACGATATAAATACGATTTAGCCTTATCCAAATTTCCATCAGAAACTTTTAAAAGAGCAATAATTTCTGTAATTAGTTCTTTATTTCGTTTTGTTAAGACATACAAATCGAGCAAGTTTTCAGAAAATTCGGCATCATTCTTTAATACAGTCCTGGCCTTTAGATAAGTGCTAATGGAGAGTTCGGGAAGATCGCGCCGCAAAAATGCAGTGGCTAATTGCATCGTTGAACCCGGATTTTTGACTAAATCTGCAATCAAAGCATTGTAAAGATCAAAAGCTGCCTTGTTATTATTTTGTCTTTGCATCAAATATCCCTGATCAACTTTGTAAAAATAGTTGCCAGGAAATTTTTTAGCTTGCCGTTTAACCATTTTTTCGGCATCCTCAAAATTTTTGAGTTCAAGGTAACAACTTAAAAGGTTTTGGTAATAATAGGGAGAGGCATTGTCTTTTTTTAGAAGTTTTTCATAAAGAATAACCGCCTTGTCGAATTCCTTATTATTGAGAAACTCAGCAGCCAATTCTTCATCATTTACTTGCGCAATCCCTGATAAGGGAAAGATAAAAAGGAGAAGTACCCAGAACTTTTTCATTAAGTATGCAAAGTAAGAACGAAAATTGATACGATAAGTTGTTTTAAAGTAAATTCTTACTAAACATTTAATTTATTTCTAATTTAAGGTGTTTTTAAAGAGTTAAACACCCTTTTAATAACAGATTTTTTGTTAGGCATAATGTGTTTCAGATTTAATAATAGCTAGCAAATAGGCGTCACGTCCAGATTTTTTAAAGATATCTAAGGTTTTGTTTACTTTGTTTCAGCGATGCATCACACCATGTATTTTGCTATACTTTGTATTAATATCAGTTATCTTTGCAACAATAATGGCTATCATTTCTATTAATATAAAAGAAGGAACACTTAAAAAGGAAGATTATATTATTGGAATTGATTTAGGCACCACTAATAGTTTGGTAGCCATAATTGACAAGGTTGACGGACGGCCTAAAGCAATTCAGGGTAAGGATAAATCTGTTATCGTGCCTTCTGTCATTCATTTAAAACAGGATGGCAATGTAGAAATCGGCAACGACGCCCTTCCATTTTTAATAAGTGATCCACACAATACTATTTTTTCGGTGAAGCGATTAATGGGACGCTCTTACAAGGATGTGAACTTTAATGAATCGCTATTGAGCTATAAAATAATTGATGATAATACAGAAAGTCTTGTAAAAATTCAGTCGGGTGACAAGTTTTATACCCCCATTGAACTGTCATCTTTTATTTTAAAGGAGTTAAAATTTAGGGCAGAAAAAGCGTTAGAAGCCAAGGTTAGTAAAGCTGTAATTACAGTTCCGGCTTATTTTAACGATGCCCAACGACAAGCAACCCGCGATGCTGGAAAATTGGCCGGTTTGGATGTTTTGCGAATTGTTAACGAGCCCACTGCGGCGAGTTTGGCCTATGGAATTGGTTTAAATGCACAAGAACACAAAACTATTGCCGTTTACGATCTAGGAGGAGGAACTTTTGATATTTCGGTAATGCGCATTGAAAACGGAATTTTCGAGGTGCTTTCTACCCATGGCGATACCCATTTGGGCGGTGATGATTTTGATAAAGTTATTGTAAAACAATGGTTGCAACATATCCCTGAGTTGAACAAAACGTTAGAACGCGATCCTGCACAATTGCAAAATTTGCGATTGCTTGCCGAAGAGGCAAAAAAAGTTTTATCTGACAAGCAAGAATTTCAAAAGCAAATTGAAATTAATAATCAAACATTTAATTTTAACCTGAATCGTTCAGATTTTGAACATGGTATTGCTTCCATTGTCCACAAAACCATGCTTTCATGCAAGCAAGCGATGTCGGATGCAAAACTTAAAAATTCAGATATTGATGAAGTGATAATGGTTGGGGGAAGTACCCGCATAAATTATGTTAAAGAAGCTGTTAAAAATTTCTTCGAAAAAACACAATTGCACGATTCTTTGAACCCAGATGAAGTGGTTGCGCTAGGCGCAGCAGTTGAAGCCGATATTTTAGCAGGCAACCGAAGCGATATTTTATTGCTCGATGTTACGCCCCTTTCCTTGGGTATTGAAACCTTGGGAGGCTTGATGGATGTAATTATTCCTCGAAACTCCAAAGTTCCTCAACGCGCTGCTCGTCAGTACACAACTTCCAAAGACGGCCAAAGCAATTTACGCATTGCAATTTATCAAGGTGAGCGCGATAATATTGAACATAATCGAAAGCTTGGTGAGTTTAATCTTTCGGGTATTCCTGGTATGCCTGCCGGATTACCAAAAATTGAAGTCACTTTTATGTTGGATGCCGATGGCATATTAAAGGTTTCAGCTAAAGAATTGCGTTCAGGAGTTGAACAAACCATTGACCTAAAACCCCAATACGGTTTAACCGACGAACAATTGGAAAGCATGTTACTCGACTCTTTACAGAATGCAAAGGAAGACATGAATTACCGAGCTTTAAAGGAAGCTAAAACTGAAGCAGAACAATTAATTTATACAACTTTACGTTTTATTGAAAAAAACGAAAACGAACTTTTGGAAGTTGAGGAGCAGCAAACCATAAAGTTTGTTGATTTGTTAAAAGTAGCGATTGCAACCTCAAGCAAAGACGAAATATTAAAAGCTCATGATACTCTAAATACATTTACACGTCCATTTGCCGAACGCATTATGGATAAAGCAATTGGTATGGCAATTAAAGGAAAAGCAATTGATGGAGATTAAAAAATTTATCTTAGTAATTTTAATAAGCTTTGGTTTTAGCCAAGCTTTTGCCCAAAAGTATTTGGATGGAGATCGATTTAAAGTTGGGTTAAAGGCCGGTCTTGTTTTATCAACCATTAGCGGCGATGCCTTCGCCAAAGCATCCATTAAAAATGGTTTTACCGGTGGGCTGTATTATCGTTACAAACTTAAGGGTATCTTTCATTTTCAAAGCGAATTAAATGCGATGATTCGCGGGGCACGCTTTAAAAATACCGGTCCTGATGGTTACACAAAAGTTAATTTGCTTTATATAGATGCTCCCCAACTTATTTTAATGGACTTGAAGAAAAACGACCACACCAATTGCGCAGTCTTAGGCGTTCAGCCCTCGTTGCTTATGCAATCTTGGGTTTACACTCCCTATTGGCAACTTTCGCCTGCAGCCCGTGGTATTGCTTTAAACGGAGGTGATTTATACGCTGTTTTTGGCTATCAGCTCAACAAACAAATAGTTGGTATTCAATCGGTTGTAAAAATTGGTTTAACCAATATCAACCGCGGTTTAAATATGTACGATGTAAGTGAACCTTCAAAACCAATATTGCCGGCTACCAATAATTCTGGAATCGTTAGAAATATTAGTTGGGAAGTAACCTTAAGTTTTTAAACTAAACCATCTTTTGAAACTCTTCCAATAGCCGGTCTAATTAATTAAAACTTATCCTAAATTTTGAATTCAGAAATAGCAATTGTTGGTGGTGGAGCGGCAGGATTTTTTTGTGCTGCAATTTTAGCTGAATCTATACCGGCCGAATCAATAACACTTTTTGAAAGGGCCGACAACGTATTGCAAAAGGTAAAAATTTCGGGCGGTGGACGCTGCAATGTAACCCATACAAGCACCGAACCAAAAGAACTTGTAAAAAGTTATCCTCGCGGTACTAAAGAACTTTTGGGCCCCTTTTACACGTTTGATACAAGCAACACAATCGGTTGGTTTGAAAGCAAAGGAGTTAATTTAAAAACAGAAGCAGATGGTCGTATGTTCCCCGAAACCGACTCTTCGCAAACCATAATCGATTGTTTGTGGAAAGCAACCGTTAATAAAGGTGTAAAACTTAAAACCAGATGTGGGGTTAACTCTTTTGAAAAACGAGGAGAAACCTGGGTTTTACAAACAGAAAAGGGCGAGCATAAAGCCAATGTTTTGTTAATAGCAACAGGCAGCAGTCTACAGTTTTGGAATATTCTAGTTAACGCAACCGCACATACACTCGTTAGTCCGGTTCCTTCTTTGTTTACCTTTACTTGTAAGTCTAATCTATTACAAAACTTATCTGGTGTTGCCGTTCAAAAAGCAGAAGTTAAAATTAGCGATACTAAATTTTTGGCCGAAGGTCCGGTGTTGGTAACCCACTGGGGATTAAGTGGCCCGGCAATTTTGCGTTTAAGTGCCTGGGCAGCCCGCTGGCTAAATGAACAAAATTATAAATTTACCATTGAGATAAACTGGAAACCGGGTTGGAATAAAAACCAGGCTTTTGACTGGTTGGTTCTATACAAAAAGCAGCATCCCAAGAAAAAATTAGTAACTTTAACTGATTTAGGATTACCAGGCAGATTTTGGCAAAATTTGGTATTGCATGCGGTTGGCAATGAGGAACGAGTTTTTGCCGATTTACCCAATACGGTACTCCAACAACTGGCTTTAGCTATTACTTGTACAAAGCTTGATATCAATGGTAAAAACACTTTTAAGGACGAGTTTGTAACCGCCGGTGGAATTGCTTTAAGTGAGGTGGATTTCAAAACATTTCAAAGCAAATTAATGCCAGGTTTATTTTTTGCAGGTGAAGTTTTAAATATCGATGCAATAACGGGAGGTTACAATTTTCAGGCTGCTTGGACTGGAGGGTACATGGCGGCACAGGGTATTTTATCGCAGCTCGCCAAATTATAATTTTATTTGGGCGTTTCCCTTCGGGTCAGGCCATCCGCTTGTAGTCCTCATTCCGCTACGCTGCATTGTGGGCTACCACTTCTGTCCTTAACGCGGCCCCCGTCATATAGTAAGCTTTTCGTGCTAAATGTCAATCTTCCATTGCGGTTGTTATTAGATCATTTTTAAAAGTTGGGCAGTAAGGAACCTTGTTTGGGTTAAGAAGCTTTTAGCAGGTACCACAAAACGGTGCTTTAGAAAGTTAAGAAACTTCATCAGGACTAAATTTTATCTTTAATTAGCTTATAAAGAAAGTTTTGATGACTTAAAATATTGATTCCGAGGGATTTCCCTTAAGGGTGTGTTCTTGTATTTTAGGGTGATTAGTAACTAAAAACATAAGTCCAAATTCTCGGCCTCAACTCTATTCTCTATCATTCAAAATCAAGATGTATTCTCGCTGATTTCATCAAACCTTAAAACGAATATGCCAAGTTTTTCGTTTTCATTTTGACGGGTTAAATCATGGTTGATCTTTTTTTGGAGCATTTTGACTATCCCCATCTATTTCTATTGCCAATTCAAGTTTATGACAAAAAAAATCAACAGTAAAATTTAAAATTGGTTTTTGACGGTGAAAATCTAATTAAGCATTTTTTTTCTTTAAGCTCATGCTACAAATGCACTTCACAAAGCGTGCTATTATTTCTTAGCTTTCTCGCCAATGGTTTCAATTTCGGATTGTATGGATATAGTTTTCTTTTAGTCAAAGTAACACACACTCATACTCTCGAAGAGAGGAATCGCTACGAACAGGTACTTTCTGGTGGACTACACCCCTTTATTTCACCTAAAAAAAAGTCATGCTAAGCTCACTTTAAAATCCTTGTATGGACTCAAAACGGTTATTTTCAAAGAGCTAAATTCGGATGAACTAATGGGATAAACCAAAATAAAATATTTCAATTCTATTAAGACTTCTCAACTTTTCATTATGATACGATATAAGTTCATTTTCTATTGAGAAGAATCAACAAAATATGGCTTTCTCACCAACTATAATGATTGATCCACTTAAATGCGCAATTAAAATTGCAGATTCGAATATTATATTCTTCAGCCTGGCAGCATTTCCCTTTAATTTTACAAGGTATCATTATGAATTTAAATCTTCTTTCTGGAGTGCTCGATTTAATTTATCCTGTTGTTTGTTTCAACTGCGGGAACGCACTCGTAAAACACGAAAAAATACTTTGTAGTTTTTGCAGCTTAAAATTACCCTTAACCAATTTTCACAATGATCCCTTTAATGTTATGGCTAAGTCATTGTGGGGAAGAGTTCCGGTAGATTTTGCAACATCTTTTCTTTACTTCAGAAAATCAGGCATCACTCAGATTCTTCTTCACCAGCTTAAGTATGCCGAAAGAACTGATGTTGGCAAGGATTTAGGAAATCGGTTTGGAACACAACTCAAAGACAACTCCTTTGTGGCTAGAGCAGATTGCCTGATTCCAGTGCCTTTACATGCTAAAAAACTAAGAGCCAGAGGATACAATCAGAGCGAAGTAATTTGCAAGGGAATGCAAGAAATTTTAAATATACCCATCCTCAACAATCTTTCACGTATATCTTATACCGATTCTCAAACTCGAAAACGAAGGTTTGACCGATGGCTTAATGTTTCAGAAAAATTTGTAATTACAAATCCCGAAAGCCTTGAAGGTAAAAGGATTCTATTGATTGATGATGTATTTACAACCGGCGCAACACTCGAAGCCTGTTGTGAGGTGTTAAACACGGTAAAGAATATTAGTATTGGGGCGGCAACTTTAGCTATAGCGGCATATTAGGGTTATTGGTCTTATAATTGGTTAATTAGCAAATTTTTTTAATAAAAATTTATAAGGTTGTTGGGATAAAGGCGTTCAGAACTGGGGCTTAAATATTAGTGAATATTTGTTTTTTTGAAAACTGGTATACAAAAGTGGATGGAGCAAGAATGTGAAAGATAAAGTCTAACATCTAACAGTCTAACATCTAGTACCATCAATAAAATTTTCAATAAACCCAATAAGGAAACATAGATCTAAGTAACTTTGTAATGAATTTGGGAGTTTTCATTTGTAGAGATTCTAACCTAGTATTTAATACCCTTATTCAACAACAGCTATTTGTGAATTAACGTATTTCAAAATGGAACACAACCCTCTCCTACCCGACCCTTCCATACTCATTGATGTGGTTAAAACAAAAATGCCTTACGGCAAATACCAAGGCAAACTCTTATGTGATATTCCGGTACATTATCTGGAATGGTATCATAGCAAGGGATTTCCGGCAGGAAAACTCGGTATGCAATTGTCAACAATTTATGAAATAAAAATTAATGGATTAGAAAGCTTACTCACACCTATTAAAAAGAAATATTCCTAATAATTGAAACCCTTTTATGCGATTTCTAAAATCTAAATTTGAAGGATGTGTTTAATTGATATTGAATGTTTTTTTTGAAAAACTGATACGCAAAAAAGGCTCACCAAATTGGTGAGCCTTTTTAAATATTACAATTAAGGTTTAGAAAGAAACACCCAATCTATAACCCAAATAACTGATTTCTTTTCCAGCATTGGCGTAAATCCCTGCATGTAAAAATTTCCAACGTGCCGTAGCACCAATTTTTAAAAATGTGGTATTATCCATTGTTGGAAGATTGTTTGTGCCATTGTCTTTGTTGCGAAGTATACCAAAACTGTAGAATGCCTCAGGACCAAGTATTATACCTTTTATTGGGAATATTATTCTTAAGCCAACGGGCACATTAAAATGATAATAATCGGTTTGCTTGTTTTGTGTGGTATCATATTTCATGAAATATTTAAAATCTAATCCCCAAATTAAATTAATAGGCAAACCAGTCTTAGGTTTTAATTGAATCATGTGAAGGTGATCGTATCCTACTCCAAACTTTACCTTATCCGGATTACCGAAATAATACTGGAAATGGTTTTCATGGAGTTTACCCTTGCGAACAAAAGTTAAATCACCTCCTTGAGATTGTTGACCTAACGCACTGTATTCAAAGTTTACTAAGCTCAGGTTTACCCGTTTTAAAACATTATCTTTAATCTCGAGTCCATCCTTTTCTAAGTCAAAGTACTTACCGAAATATGTTTTTTTCTTTGTATTATTATTAAACGTTGGGGTATAAACATATTTAGGTTTATAGGTTTCTGTATTGCATTCACTTCCAGATGGTAAACCACCTTTTCGAGCAGCCGCTTGAAGAATTGGCAACATTTCACCTTTTTTAACTACAACCACTTCAGGCTCTTTGTCTTTTTTCTTCTTATCGGCATCTGTTACTATATCACTTCCCTCTTTATCAACCTGTAGTTTCAAAATCTTAACTTCTACCCTACGGTTTAGTTGACGTCCTTCGGCTTTAGTATTAGAGGCAATCGGCACCTTTTCGCCATAACCCACAGCTACCAAACGTTTTGTTGAAATCCCTTTCTCAGCCAAATATGATTTTACAGATTCTACCCGTTGTTGAGATAAACTCAGATTTGCTTCATCGCTTCCAATACTATCTGTGTGACCACCAAGTTCAATCACAATCTCACTGTTTTTCATAATTTCAACCAATTTATCAAGTTCCTTTTTAGAGTCTTCCTTTAATATTGCAGAACCCAATTCGAAAAAGATATTTTTCAATTCGAAGGTTGCGCCAATTTTGGCTCTTTTTACTTGAAAATCTTTTTGCAATGAAAGGTCCTCTTCGTTTTCTGTCATCCAATCGTACTTAGCCTGATATACAAGATTGTCCATTTCTTCTATAGCCATTTTATACTCCTTGGTTAATTTTTCATATAAGTCAAAGGTTTCGCGAATCTTATCTGAAGTTGTTCTATTAAGGACATCCATCTGCACATTGAGTTGATCTAATTTGAGTTTTAGTTCATCCAAACGTTTCCGCTGTACCGTTATTTTTTGCTGAAACGAGTAGCGTTTGCGGTATTTGTCTGGATCTGTTAAATCAATGATTTCTGAATAGTATAAATAGCCCTTCATATCAATTACCGCTAAATACTTTTTATTTAAAGGTAAAGACGCTGAATAATAACCGTTTTCAAGGCTGCTTGTAGCTTTGGTAATTTCTTTATTGGTTTCCACGTCAATAAATTTAATATTCACCTCAGCCACCGAATCCTTTTCATTAAAAACATACCCGTATAGTTTAAAAAGTTGTTCGGGACGCATGCTATAAGGCATCAAAAATTTATAAATATCTCTTCCCCCGTAACCATCGGGAGCATCTGTTTTTACGATATAAGCCACTTTTCCCGAAGCAGGTATAGATAAGTCGGCATCGTTATCCAAGGTGTTTATATATTTACCCAAGTTTATAGGCTCACTCCATTTTGTCCAGCTATCATCTAGCCTGCGCGACATAAACATATCGTTTAAACCGAAGCCGAAATGTCCATCGGAAGAAAAATAAAGTGTTTTACTATCTGCCGATAAAAATGGATACTTTTCATCACCGGTTGAATTGATGGTATTTCCTAAACTAAATGGCTTACTCCAACCGTTTTCACTTAAAAATGTTAAATAAATATCACTTCCTTTTCCATCACCCATATCGGTTGAATAAAGCAAGGTTTTTCCATCAGACCCAATACAGGCCAAGGATTCCCACTTTTTGGTATTAATGGTTCCTCCAATATTACATGGAGGTGTCCAGCCATCGGTTGTTTTCACAGAATAAAACAAATCACCTCCTCCAAACGAACCATTATAATTACCAAAAACAATAGCTACCTTTTCATCAGGCGAAATTGCCAACAACCCTTCATGGCTGCTGCTATTTAAAGCATAAAGAGCCACCGGTGCCGACCAATTGCCACTGGCATCAAGAGCTGAATACCAAATATCTTCACCTCCAGAGCCTCCGGGACGATTAGAATCAAAATAAAGTGTTTTACCATCCTGTAAAATTCTTGGAATGTAATCATCAGATGCCGTGTTAATTGGCGAACCTATATTCTCAACTTTTACTTTTTCATCATCGCGTTGAAGCAAGGCAATATATTTATCTGCATAAACTTTATCGGCTTTCGGATCCTTTTCCTTGTATAGTTGCATTGCAACCACGGCCTTTTCAAATTCATGCAAAGCAAAATACGATTTTGCAAGATTGAGATAAAGTGAAGGATTACCAAGGACTTCGCGCTCAAAAGCAAAGGCTGCTCTTTGATAATCCTTTTCTTTGAAATACTTGTCGCCATTTTGAGCGAACACATTGAAAAATGTTGCCATAAGGCAAATGCTTAAAATTCGTTTTTTCATAAAGATTTTAAAAAATAAAGGTTAATAAATTAGATTTCATAGCCGATACATACCAGCTTAAAGGATTTAGTAAACGCGACAAATATAATTTTTTTTGACTTTCACCGACTTGATTAAAATCATTTAAGTTTGTTAATCCTAAAATGGCTCTAAAATTTATTTCACGCACCATCTGGATTCTATCCTTTATAAGCTTATTTACAGATATAGCAAGCGAAATGCTGTATCCAATTATTCCGGTTTATTTAAAAGAAATTGGATTTTCTATAATGCTTATCGGTGTTTTAGAAGGTTTTGCCGAAGCCATCGTAGGCTTGAGTAAGGGTTATTTTGGCAAACTTTCAGACATCCGTGGACGACGAGTACCATTTGTACAATTGGGTTACACCTTGAGCGCCATATCTCGCCCAATGATGGTTATCTTTATTTATCCTTTTTGGATATTTTTGGCTAGATCGATGGATCGCTTGGGAAAAGGAATTAGAACAGGAGCCAGAGATGCTATTTTATCGGCTGAAGCTACCCCTCAAACCAAAGGAAAAGTTTTCGGATTTCACCGATCTATGGATACTTTTGGAGCAGTTATCGGCCCCTGCCTAGCCTTGATTTATTTATATTATTACCCAGGTCAGTACAAAACTCTTTTTTTAATAGCTATTATTCCAGGAGTCTTATCTATCCTAGGTACCTTGTTTCTAAAGGAAAAGGACGTAAATGAATCATCTAAAATCAAGCCACGTGTTTCATTTTTAAGTTCACTTTCCTATTGGAAAAAAAGTTCACCAACTTATCGAAAAGTTATAATCGGTCTGCTGGCTTTCGCTCTTTTCAACAGTTCCGACATGTTTCTACTTTTAATGGTGAAACAAGCTGGAATGAGTGATACGTTTGTAATTGGTGTTTACATTTTTTACAATCTGGTTTATGCCCTAAGTGCCTATCCATTAGGAATTATTGCGGATAGAATTGGTTTGAAAAACATTTTTTTACTTGGCCTTTGTTTGTTTGCCATGGTCTATTTTGGCATGGCAAGTACCCATAACTTATATATTTACTTGTTTCTGTTTTTTCTTTATGGAATTTATTCTGCTGCCACCGAAGGTATTAGTAAAGCATGGATAAGTAATATTTCGAAACCTGAAGATACGGCAACAGCAATTGGTACCTTTGCTGGATTTCAAAGTATTTGTGCACTTTTTGCTAGTTCGTTAACTGGTATAATTTGGTTTTATTTTGGAGCACAATTCACTTTTTTACTTACAGCAATCATCACGGTTTTGGTTATCTTTTATTTCCTGAATCTAATTCATCAATCAAAAAATACAGGCGGTATTGAAAATATAAAACCATTCGACTAATTGGATTTTCTTTCCTAGGATGGATTATTCACTTATTTATTGAAGCCAGCAATTAATAATCACTTCCTTTAAAAAAATCAAATTTTAAGATTCTAAAAAAAATAACCATGAAAAAACATATTGTTATAATAGGGGCCGGATTTGGGGGCTTAAAACTTGCCAGAAGTTTAACTAATCATCCACAATTTGATATCACACTACTCGATCGTCATAATTTTCATCAATTTCAACCCCTGTTGTATCAAGTTGCCACAGCCAGTTTAGATGCCAGCAATATTTCCTTTCCATTGCGCAGTATTTTCAAAAAAAGTAAAAACATTACTATTCGAATTTCAGAATTGATTTCAGTAGACTCAAGCCTGCAAATACTCGAAACCTCGACCGGCAAAGTAGCTTATGATTTTCTGGTAATCGCTACCGGGGCCGATACAAATTATTTCGGAAACGCTGAAATAAAACAATACGCATTTCCCATGAAATCGACCTTGGAAGCGTTGCAACTGCGAAATCAAATTATTCAAAATTTTGAAGAAGCATCACTCATGACAGATAAATCGCAGATTCAAAAGTATCTAACGATGGTAGTAGTTGGCGCCGGACCAACCGGGGTAGAACTTAGCGGTGCTTTAGCCGAAATGAAGCATGAAAAACTACCTTTTGAATACCCGGGATTAGCCATAGCAGACATGAAAATTTATTTATTAGAAGGAAGTAAAAAGGTCTTGGGAAATATGAGTGAAGCCTCTTCGATAAATTCACGAAAATATTTGGAAAGCATGGGAGTAACGGTAATGACAGAAACGATTGTTAAAAATTATGATGGAGAGCGTGTTTTGCTACAAGATGGATCTATTATACCCAGTGCTTTGGTTATTTGGGCTGCAGGTATCCAAGGAAATTTGCCAGATGGTATTGATATTAAAGATATTGCCCCCGGAAAACGTATTCGTGTAGATTCATTTAACAAAGTGCTTGGTTTCGATAATATTTATGCTTTGGGCGATGTGGCTTATATGGAAACCGCATTAAACCCTAAGGGGCTTCCGCAAGTTGCAAACGTTGCCATTGATCAGGCCACTAATCTTGCTCAAAATTTTAAAAATCAAATTTTAGGTAAAAGCATCAAACCTTATGTTTATAACAATAAAGGCTCCATGGCAACGGTTGGCAGAAACAAAGCCGTTGTTGATCTGGCAAAGCCTAAAATTAGTTTTCAAGGATTTGCAGCTTGGTTGGTATGGATGGGTCTGCATCTTTTTTTATTGATCGGATTCAAAAATCGCATTGTGGTTTTTATTAATTGGATATATAAATATTTCACCAGAAATCAATCTTTATCACTTTTCTTCCCACCTTTGCTGCGAAATAAAAAATCTTAAGCAATAAATTATGTTAACTAATAACGATGTACTAAAAAAACTTAGAGTAGCCCTTGAATTGAGGGACGATGATGTAATCAATATACTAAAATTGGCAGATTTTACGATTTCCAAAAGTGAATTGAATGCTCTTTATCAAAAACCCGAACACCCTAATTATCGTGAATGTGGTGATCAAGTTTTGCGTAATTTTTTAAACGGACTCATTATTTTTAAACGTGGGCCAATGCCTAAAAAAGAATAGACGTTTGGCAAGCGTTAAACAACATACTGACAATGTCAGAAATTATACTTTAAAACAAAAAGACTCTAAGCATAGATTTAAATTAATAAAAAACTTTCCGTTGACAAAAAAAAATACAAAAAACAGATTGGTAAACGCTTCTAGTCCTTACCTAAAGCAGCATGCCCACAATCCGGTTGACTGGTATGAATGGGGGCCGGAAGCATTAGAAAAGGCGCGTTTTGAAAACAAACCTCTTTTAATTAGTATCGGTTACAGCGCTTGTCACTGGTGTCATGTTATGGCCCATGAAGTATTTGAAAACGAAGAATCTGCCATGTTGATGAATACCAATTTTATAAATATAAAAATTGACAGGGAAGAGCGTCCGGATATTGATCAGGTTTATATGGATGCGGTTCAAGCTTTGACCGGTCGTGGTGGATGGCCTTTAAATATCTTTGCCTTGCCAGATGGGCGACCGTTTTATGGAGGTACTTATTTTCCGAAAAAAGATTGGGATTCTGTTCTAGTTCAACTCAAGGATTTATGGCAAAATAAAACCGAAACGGTTTTTGAATATGCAACCAAACTAGCCAATGGTATAAAGACAAGTAACACCTTTGGGTTTTCCAAATCAGCATGGAACGAAAACGATTTTCATGCGAGTATCGAAAGTTTTAAATCAACATGGGATATGGATTGGGGTGGCTTTAATCGCGCTCCAAAATTCCCTTTACCCGTTGTCTATCAATTTGCCTTACATTATTTCCATCTATTTCACGACCCCCAGGTTTTAGATTGGTTAATGTTAAGCTTAAAGCGAATGAGTTTGGGAGGGCTTTACGATACTGTTGGCGGTGGTTACTCCCGTTATTCGGTTGATGCTCATTGGCATGCGCCACATTTCGAGAAAATGTTATACGACAACGGTCAAATGCTTTCATTATTGGCCGACACCTATATGTTGAATAACGATCCTATTTTTTTACAAAAAATGAACGAAACCCATCAGTTCTTTTTGGATGAATGGGTAAGTGAATCTGGAGGGTTGTATAGTGCTTTGGATGCCGATAGCGAAGGCGTTGAGGGAAAATATTATTGTTATACTTGGCAAGATTTACAACATATTGGTATGCCTAATTCAAGCATTCAAAAATATTTTAATCTAACAGAGCAAGGAAATTGGGAACATGGATTTAACATTTTATTTGCAACGCAAACACCTGCCGAATATGCTAAAACAAACGCTCTAGATAGAGCAACATTTGAAAATGAATTAACCAATTTTTTAGATTTACTCAAAACTCAAAGAAGCCAAAGAATTAAGCCTGCTTTAGACGATAAAATTTTGGTGGCATGGAATGCACTTGCAATCACGGGATTGGTTAAATGTTACAAATCAACTGGTTTAACAAAATTTTTGGATACTGCTTTGCAAGTGGTTTCATTTATTGAAGAACATGCCTGGCATGAAGGAAAATTATACCGAAACTATAAAAACGGTAAAGTCTCTATTCCTGCGTTTCTCGAAGATTATGTTTTATTAGCAGAGGCCTTGACCGAAACGTATCAGACAACTTTCGAAGTTAAGTATTTGATTAAAGCCCGAGCTATTATTGAACATGTGATTTCGGCTTTTTCTCAAGATGATAATCCGTTTTTTGTATTTAATCCGGATCCTGAAGGCGAATTATTCGTAAAAAAAACCGATTTAGGCGACGATGTGATACCAAGTGCTAATTCGATACTTTGCGAGTTATTGTTAAAACATAGCTATTACTTTGATTTAAATGAATGGCGACAGCTCGCAGAAAATATGTTGCAATCTGTTAGAACCAAGGTTATGGAAGGCCCTGCTTGGCATAGTCGTTGGTTGAGTGCAGCCATGTTGCAGTATTGTGGAATTAATCAGTTAACACTGGTTGGAAAGCAAATTCATTGGTCCAAGGATGCCTACTTGCCAAATACCATCGTGATGAAATATTCCACAGAAATTCCACTAACGCTAAGTAAATCAAACGCCGAAAACGGTTATTATGTATGTCGAAATTTTGATTGTTTTGCTCCGGAAATTGATTTAGAAACCGTGTTGAATCGGCTTTATTAAGACTGCGTTTAAACTTATTTTATGCTTAAAGTTAAAAAAATAAAGCATTTTCATAACCCTTTAAAAATCAAACCTTATTACGAGGTATTTTTCAGTTGTTCAAAATTGATATTTTGCAATCTGTTGCTTTCGTTTGAACCTATCTTTGAAATAAAAAAAATCAATGGTTAAACATTAATTTAATGAACATGTATTTAATTTAATCTTAATTTTGAAGCAAGCTTTCAATTATGATACTTAAAAAACTATTAGTTGCCACAGATCTCTCAGATGCTTCATACAGAGCCTTACAATGTGCTACCTTGCATGCAAAAAAGTTCGACTCTGAAATTATTCTTTTGCACATTTTTGAGGTTGCGGATGTGGATGATAGCGCCAAACGCATGATGGCTTCTAGTTTTCTTAACCGCAACATTAAACGCCAATTACAGGAAATGATTGAAGAAGTTATTAAAAATGAAGGGCTTAAAGCAACCTATCTAACTAAAGAAGGTGAACTTTTTGCTTCCATGTGTGAAGCCGCTAAAGAAACAGAAGCTGATATTTTATATGTTGGAACACATGGGGTTCATGGAGTTCAGCACCTTACCGGTAGTTTTATTGCCAAAACAGTTAATACCAATAAGATTCCAGTATGGATTATCCAAAAAGACACTCAGCTGCAAGCCTATAAAAATTTGGTGGTCTATATTGACGAATATCCTGAAGAACCATTAAATGCCATAACTTTAGGATTGGCACAAAACTTTGAATCGAACCTTCATTTTGTTTTTTCGGAACCGGCCAATGCATTTAGAGTTACCGATATGATGCAAAAAGTTAAAACCAACTTGGATACTTTAAATATTGCCTACGATTTTACATTTATAGCTGATGAAACGGATAAACAAAAAACCTTAGTGGATTTAGCACACTCAAAAGAGGCACCATTACTAATTATTGACCGCAACAATCGCGATGTTGATATGCAAGTTTCAATATTAACAAACAAGTTTAATATAGAGGTGCTTTGTTTAAATACCGCTTAATCTAGTTCATTTTCCAAATCACTTTGCCCTGTCTGTTGATGTACCCATATACATTTTTTTCAATATAACAGGCTACAACCCCATCCCAAAACTGCATCGATTTGTTAAAAGAAAAATTTGCAAAAATTGTTAAGGGAATTATCACTTTGCCTTCGTGATTTATAAAACCCCACTTTTCCTCTAAAAATGGCCCCTTTGAAACAGCGGCTAAGCCATGATTAAACGCCTCGGCACCATTGTATTTTGGCTTGATAACCCAGTTACCCTTAATATCGATATAACCGTACAAACTATCTTTTTTTGCCGGCATTAAGCCTTCGAAATATTTTCCTAAAAAAACATATTTAAAGGGCAAAACCTGTTTTCCGGTCTTGTCTATCAAACCATATTTCTCGGCTTTTTGAACGGCTACATAGCCATTGCTGAAATCCTTATCTGAAAAATCATACTCACCATTAATTTTCATGACCGCTCCTAAATCAAAAATTGGCTGAATAGCCCATTCGCCCTTTTCGTTAATGTAACCATAAGTATAACCATCCTTGGATGCTAAGCAAAGACCATCACTAAACTCACCGGCTTTCTCAAAAATAGGATTAATAATTGTATCTCCTTTTGTATTTATAAACCCATACGTCGAAAATAAACTTCGGTCAAGTTTAAATCGAGCCAGCCCATTATGGAAAATCATAGGCGTTACAAACTTTGGCTCAATAACCATTTCACCTGCCTTGTTAATTACACCCCAATCTTCATCTTCCATTACACTAGCAAAACCTTCGTTAAAATTATATGCAGCAGGGTATTTCGACTTAATTACTTCTTTTCCCGTAACATCAATATAACCTAAGGCATCGCCAATTTGAACATAAGCCAAACCATCATAAAAGAAACCTGCCATGGGATAAGCCGGTGCTAAAATTTCCTCACCTGTCGAATCCAAATAACCCCAAAGTTCATTCTTCTTAAAAGGAAATAAGGATTGTGCAAACGTAAACCCTGAATAACCAACCAAAAACAGAAATAAAATACCTCTTTTCATACTCAACAATTGCTTTATTTTTGACGGTAAATTTACATAGAATGTTTCATTTTCTTAAGTCGGTAATTTCGAATATTCAGCATAATAATATATCTAACTTTGAGCTATGGAATTGCGTACCAAATTTATACCATTGTGCCTGATGAGGTATATAAAACTAATGCTCTATGTTTAAAGCACTGCATTTACTTTTTACCCTGCTTTTTGTGATTTTATTGCCTCTGAATATGTATTCACAAAAGGCTGAATTATTAGTTCAATTAGGGCATAGCGACCGTCTTCATTGCATAGATTATTCAATAGATGAAAAATATCTATTAACAGCTGCGAGCGACAAAATGATTAAACTTTGGCAAATCAATAACGGATTGCTGCTTAGAACCTTTAAAGGGCATAAAGGAGCCATTTATGATGCCAAATTAAATGAGGATTCTAAATTTATTTTTAGCTGCAGTTGGGATGATAAATGCTTGTTAAAATGGGATGTGAACACTGGAAGAATCATAAAAAAATACGTTAACACCAAAGAACCTATTACTAAATTATCCTTGAGCAAGGATGGTAAATTTTTAGCCGGCGTTTGTTCTACCGCAGTCTGCATTTTCAAAACGAGTGATTTGGCTTTGGTTAAAAAAATTCAAGTAACTGAGCCTGCGTTTGTGCAATACAATGAAGATGGCAAGTTGCTTTACATCGTAAATAAAGACTATGGAAAAGAAATGTTTTTAACGTACGATATTGCTAAATCCTCTTTTATTGAGAGCATGGTTTCAATTTACAGTCCCGAATCCATGCATATTGCCAATAGAACCCTTATGCTTTCAAATTACAAGGAGGTAGCCTGCTATAATCTTGCAACAAAAGCTCGCCTATTTTATAAGGAAAAAGACTCTTTGCGCATTACTAGTTCAACTCTTTCAAATACGGGCACTTTAGTGGCGATAGGTTATGAAAATGGTTCTGTTGTACTGTCGAACATGAGCGGTGAACAAACTATGCTTGAAAAAAGACACGATGCATTTATCAACGCCTTGAGGTTTAGTAAAAAGGACGCTTTTTTGGCAACCGCAAGCAACGACTGGACATCCAAAATCTATAGCTTGCGCAGTGGTAAGGTGGTTAAGGAATTTAAAACAAAAAGTGAATTCATTCAAGAAATTAGTCTTAGCTCCAATGGTAACCACCTAGCTTTTGCCTCCGGTAATCTCGAAACGGGCAACCATATTGGCGTATGGAATATCACGAAGGGAAAACTCTTTCCTTACTATAGCAATACTGGCGTTTCCGATTTTTTTACTTCTGTGGCTTTTAGTCCTAAAAACAGAAGTATTGCCGCCGGAAACTCTAATGGTAACACTTACTTTTATGGGTTTCCCACCGGAAATTCGGGCAGTTTAAATATTGGAAGTCGATATATTTCAGCAGTTGCATTTACCCCAAATGGCAAAAATATAATTAGTGGAACCAAAGACGGTCAACTCATTTTTTGGAGGCCGGATAGAAACAAAAATGAATCGTTATTGGCAGATAAAGAAGGCATTTCCTCACTTGCTATTAATTCAAATTCAAGTAAAATTGCCGTAGGCACTTACGATGGCAAATTATTGATTTTTAATTACGACGATAAATCACTCCAAAAAACAATTCAATCCCATACAATATCGGCCGGCTATTACGATACTACATTTAATCTTGCTTATGGCTCTGTAACAAGCATGAGCCTTGAAGGTGGTTTCGCAATGAAATATGCATCTATTATGGGAGTTGCATTTAGCGAGGATAATTTAAAGGTGGCTGCCTGCGGTGGAAGCTGGATTAAAATTTTTGATGTTAATACTGGCGAATTAATTCGTCAAATTACACAAGATGGTGCTGGTTTTTGCAGCGTTAACTTTAGTGTAAACGGGCAATGGATTTGTGCAGCCGGTGCGGATTTTTCAGTTAGACTTTACGAAGCAAACAGCGGGAAATTATTGCAAACCTTTATTGGACATCAAAACGAAGTTAGAACTGTACTATTTAGTAGTAATCAAAAGTACCTGATTAGCGGAAGTTTTGATACTCAGATAAAAATTTGGGACTTAACCCAAGGCAAGGAAATTTTAAGTTATTTAGTTTTACATGGCGGCAATGACTTTGTAATTACGAATCCCGAAGGTTATTATTTTGCCACCAAAGGCGCTTCAAAAGTGCTTTCGTTTCGGGTTGGTATGGCGGTGTTTCCTTTTGAACAATTCGACCTAAAGTACAACAGGCCAGACATTATTCTTAATGAAATATCCAAGTTTGTATATGGCGAAACCAAAGATCACCCAAATGTTAATTTAATTAAATCATACTATGCTGCATATCAAAAGCGATTAAAACGTGCCGGTTTCTCGGAAGCGCAATTAGGCGTAGATTATCATATTCCTGTTATACAACTCGATGCAAGTAAAATACCGCTAAGTACAAAGGAAGAATTTTTGAATTTTGAAATTAAGGCTTATGACGATTTGTATTCGCTGTCGTATGTCCATGTTTGGGTAAATGATGTACCAGAGTTTGGTGCTAAAGGGATATCGGTTTCAGGCAAACAATATCTTCAAAATTGCCAATTAAAGCTTAGCAATGAAAGAAATAAAATAAGTGTTTCATGCATTAACGAAAAAGGTGTAGAGAGTTTTAAGGAAACATTTGAAATTGTTTACGAAGGTGGCAAAATGAATTACAAGGTATGGTTTATTGGCATTGGTGTAAGTAGTTACCAAGACAGTTCCTTCAACTTAAAATATGCCAAAAAAGATGTTGAAGATATTGCCAAATTTGTAAAAGATAAATATCCGGAAGCTAAAATTACCTTGCTAACTAATTCGGAAGTTACCAAAGAAAACATACTTAATTTGAAAAACGAATTGCTAAAAACCGCTGTTAATGATAAAGTGATTGTTTCCTTGAGCGGTCATGGTTTATTGAGTAGTGATTTAGATTTTTACTACGCTACTTATAATATGAATTTTGAAAAACCCGAAAAATACGGGTTATTATACGATGATTTAGAAGGGATTTTAGACGGAATTCCAGCAAGAAATAAACTTATTTTGGTTGATGCTTGTCACAGTGGAGAAGTAGATAAAACCGAGTCTATTGAATTTTCTGACACAATTCTTTCGCCGGGTGTTTACGGAACCTCAAGTAAGGGTGCTAAAATTATAGTCAATAAAAAATCGGTAGGCTTAGAAAACAGCTTCGAACTGATGCAAGAGCTATTTAGCAATATGAGCAAGGGCAATGGTGCCGTGGTAATTAGTGCTGCTGGCGGAAAAGAATATGCCCTTGAAAGCGACCGATGGAACAATGGTGTTTTTACCTACAGCGTTCTAAATGGCTTAAAAAATAATACTGCTGATGCTAATAATGATGGAAACGTTTCCGTTAATGAGTTAAAAAATTACGTAAGTTCCGAAGTCCAAAAGCTTACTTCCGGAAGCCAAAAACCAACAAGTCGTCGTGAAAACCTTGAAAATGACTGGGTTGTTTGGAATTATATACTAAAGTGACCAAGGTATAGGAAAATCCACATAATAATCTTGAAAAGTTATTCGATTATAATGTTGAAGAAATAAATTAAGGATTATTACTTTGTATTATCAAACAGCCGGAGAAA